>Ga0315544_1002188_pt1 | contig 14094 bp, 29 predicted proteins | sample SalMarSW160130MG_2_FD_202543 | JGI IMG/M metagenome (GOLD analysis project Ga0315544, IMG submission 202543) | Salt marsh sediment microbial communities from the Plum Island Ecosystem LTER, Massachusetts, United States - Salt Marsh Sediment SW1601-130 ... | reverse complement strand
TTTTATAAAAAAGGCAATCATGAGGAACGCTATGAACGTTATTTACGTGTAAAGGCCCCTGAACTACTTAATGTTTCAGAATTTCAGTTTGAAAATCTATTAGCACAAAGGGGGGTTAATTGTGAAGTGATCCAGCATACAAAGATTATGGCTGGTAAATTACCTATTGTTCACGGCCATGAATTCCAAAGTGCTTCTACAAGTATTGTAAACCCGGCACGTGGTCTCATGCTAAAGGGATATACTCATGGCATTACGGCTCATGCACACCGTTCAAGCCAGCACACGGAAAAAGACCTGATGGGTAAATTGCTTGTTTGTTTTTCAGTTGGATGCCTCTGTGGTTTATCACCTGAATGGGCAAGACTTAACAAGTGGAATCACGGTATTGTAACAATCGAACTTGAAGAAAGCGGAGCATTCGATGTTGAGAATTTACGCATCCATAAAGGCAGAACCAGAAAATAGCCCACTGCGCTTTACCGTGTGGCACAGGATTAAATATTACCCCTTCAATAGCAGTATACCCTACAAAAACACGAAAGTTGCTTAAATCGTACCCGTATAGCCTTAAATGCGGTTTGGGTAAAAATAAATTATATATTGCATAATATAAAAAATAATTGTTAATTTACTTGCATTATATTACAATATGTTGTATCTTAGTAGTACAATTAAAACAAAGCATCATGAGCAGCAAGAATCAACTTAATGAATATGTAAAAAGGCTTAAAGGCCAAATCAATGTGCAGGATAATCACAGAAAGAGCCTGGAAATTACTATTCTTAATGATAACAGAATAATCAAAAACCTGCGGGATACGATAAAAGAAAAGAATGAACAGATTGAAAGCCTTGAAGATGCTCTCAGGAAAAGCAAGAAGTGGTATCAGATAATAATAAGGATTAGAAAATAAAACATAATGAACTCAATAATCGAAACAATAAAGGAAACACGGAAGAAAAAGCATATCACTCAATATGAATTTGCTGAAATGCTTGATATTGGCCCTGCTCATTATTGCAGGATTGAGGCCGGTAAGATCAAACCACGTGTTGATCTTGTTGAAAAGATGCTGAAAGTATTGAAATTGAAGATTGTTCAAATATATGAAATAAGATAAATCATGAATAAAAAACAAGCTAAAATAGAAGCATTATGGATTGCTAGTATAGTAATTAATGAACTCCAGACCAGTGATTGTACCAATTCGCAAAAGGTAAAAAATGAATTAGATATAATTGCTAGTGCATTAAGCAAACGAGCTAATAGATTAAAATATAAATCATGAAAGACTTACCAGAAGATATGTACAGGTACAGGCAATTTGTCATTTGCCCTCATTGCGGCAACGAAGTTGACGAATTAGTTGACAATGTAATTTCAGACGATCATAAATTTACCGGCTGCGAATTTTGCGGAGAATATTGCGGTCATTGCGGAGAAAAAACATTCCATGATGAGATGCATCCGGCTTTTGTTTATGAAAAAGATACCTGGCGCAAGAGCAAGATTTGCGATAATTGCTGGAATTGCTATAATGATGACCCCGCGACCTATGATCTTATTTCAGAAGAGGATCCTTATGCTGAGCTGAATTTATTTGATACATTACATAAAAATTTTGAGCTATGAATACAATATTTATAATTATTGGGACAATTTGTGTCGGAATAATTATTGGAATACTTGCAAATAATTATTCAAAAAAAGATAAAATCGGGAAAGCATTAATTATTTTCTTTCTCGGTGTAATTGGCTTGTCTTTTTATGGCGCAGGATTGAATTTAAAAGGAGAAAATGAGGCATATATAAATATTCTCAATGGATATAATCCTTATGAAAAAGTTTATCGCTATGAAAAAGTCTTGATTAAGGATAGTACTTCGTATATGTTCCCCTACAAAGAAATCTATAAAATAGTTGATTCTGTTTACATTAAAAAAGAAGACCATGAATAATTTTCTGATAATAACATTTAAGATATTGCTTGCCGGGCTTGCTGGATATTTCCTTTATCTTGCTTATACTAATTTTATTATAGTTGACATCCAGGGAGCTGTCATATTTTTATTAATGGCAGGAATGGCTATATTTGCTAACATTACAATAAAAAGACGATGATACTCGAAAAAATAGCTGAATACCGCAAAAAGCGAGGACTGACACAGGCCGAACTTGCCGAACTTGCAGGGATAAGCCAGCAATATATGAGCAACATAGAAAGAGGCAAAGTAAATCCCGGCATCGGGCTGATAGAAAAAATACTCCTAATCCTTGATGTTAGATTTTTAGACTATGAAAACTAAACGATTTGTACAAAAGCACAGATGCTATTATTTCAGTGATAGCGGCACTTCCTGGTTTGAAGTAGATTCAAATTTGCAATTAAAGTGGAATGCGCTTTGCCGGCGATTATTCACCCAGGGATTGAGACCAACAAGACAGGACTATATTAATTTTATAAATAGAAATCATGAAATATAACTTACCAACACCAGATAATTGCGAAGGCAAAGACTATATCATCCGAGTAGGTAAAGCCTATGCAAAGAGCCATGTACTGCTTTTTGAAGCAGTAACCCTACTGGATGTTATTAGTGAAGGCACCACTGAATACAACATCAAAGAAACACAACAAGTAATTAATAACTTCTTACAGAAACTATTATGAAACTACCCTATGTTTTTAAAAGAATTAAAATCAGATTCTTAATTGAAATAAGAGCAATTAAGAATTTTATATCAGGAATATGCAATTTTTATAAAGCAATAAAGGATTTTGAAAAATCTCTTAAGGAACTTGAAAAATCTCTTAAAGAAAAAAAATTATGAAACTGCCCTGTATTTCAGCACTTAAAGAAATAACAAATAGATAAACTTTGTTTAAATATAGTTAATAACTTGTTAAATAAGATATATTATGAAAGCATTAATCAAAGAAGTATTATTCAATAAAGAATTTGAAAGCCAGCATGGAACATTATATGGTTTTACAATAACCTATGATGATAAAAAGGCATTCTATAAATCCAAATCAAAAGATCAGAAGAAATTCATTAAAGGCCAGGAAGCAGAATTTACTGAAGAAACAATAACTAAAGACGGTAAAAAGTATCTTATAATCAAGCCTGTTTATAATCAGGGACAGAGCAACTTTGGTAAACGCCTTAAAGTGGAGCAGTCAAAATATTCCGGCTTTGCTATGGCCTATGCTAAAGACCTGGTAGTGGCTGGTAAGATCCAGCCAGAGCAGATGTATGCCGAGGCACAATGTATGATTGATTGGATGGTTGAAGCTGATAAACAAATTAAGTCATGATAAAATACAATATTGAACAAGGATCAGAAAGCTGGTTCCAAAATAAAACGGGGAGAGTAACAGGCACCCGCTTTGCAGCACTTGTAGCTGGTGAAGGAACAAAAACACATAAAGACCTGGTTGCCGATATTGTTACTGAAATAATCACGGGTCGCATGGAAGAGACATACACAAACGCTATTATGGAGAAAGGTTTAGAAACGGAACCAGAAGCCCGAAAAGAATACGAATCAATATTTGATGTTAAAATAGAGGAATGCGGTTTTATTATTCCTGATGAGGATAATAAATATTATAACTGGATAGGTTGTTCCCCGGATGGATTAACTGAAGATGGAGGATTAATCGAGATAAAATGTCCTTTGATGAAAACGCATTTAAATTATATTTCTGCCGGTGTATTTCCTTCTGAATATCTTTATCAGGTACAGGGCCAATTATTTGTTACAGGACTCAAATATTGTGATTTCATGAGTTATGTTGAAGGTATGAAGCCTTTTATTATTCGTGTGTTACCGGAAAAAACATTGCATGAACGGTTTGAATTAAGACTTGATGATCTGATTCAGAAAGTTAAAACAGAATTAACAATTTATGAACAATATGATTATTACCGATGAAAGGGAAACTACAAAATAATGACGACAAACAGGCTTTAATAGAATATATTAATAAACTCGAAATCAAAAAGCCTTATAGTTGGGAGATAAAACGGCAATTTACAAAACGTAGTTTATCTGCAAATGCTCTTTATTGGGTTTGGATGAGTTGTGTAGCAGATGAAACCGGGCAGGATAAATATAGTTTACATGAAGCATTTAAGCAAATGTTCTTATCGCCAGAAATTGTTATTTTGGGTGATCATGAAATAGCGACACGAACTACCAGGCGGCTTTCAACATCGCAGTTTGCAGAATACATGGAGAGAGTATGTGCTGAAGTTGCCGGGATTGGTATTATTTTGCCAAATCCCGATGATCTTATTTTTGATAGTTTTATTTCAGAATATAAAGATAAACTTTAATTATGGCACAAGCACATATAAAAAATTACATTAATCATTTTCAGATTGGAGAGCAGGATACATGGCAATGTGAAGCCTGTGGGCGTGTACGACCAATAAACAATGGGTTAAATATCCACCACATAAAATACCGCAGTCGGGGTGGTGATGATTCTATTAATAATTGTATGTGCCTCTGCATGAAATGCCATAATCTAGCGCATAGAGAATTTATAAAAGAAGATAAATTAAGAGAAATACACTATAAATTTTTAGAGAATGAGCAAAGATAGAGCTTACCCACCCTGTATGCTGGTTGTTAATGGCAAGGAATATATACTTACTGATGTTAATGAAAAGCGGGTACGGGAAAGGATGTACAAGTTATATAAACCTGACACTTTGGTTGAGGAATGGGTTGACGGTAATAAGGTCAATGAAATTGAATTACAATATATTTTTAATAATTATTAAATCAAAAAACTATGAAAAAGCATTATCCAAAAATCTATAATTACTGTGAAAAAGACTGGGATATGAGAGAAGTTATGTTCCATGTTTTTGTTGACAAAAATGTAATATACGCAAGTAATTGCCATGTTTTAATAAGGCACAAAACAGGCGAAGTTTTTCCACATGCAGATGTCTTTATTGACTCAATTCCTGACCCTGGTATTTTGATTCACTGGAAGCATTTTAAAGAAATGACAAGATGTGGCTGTGATAATCATCAATTTGAAAATAATTTGATTGTATATAAATATGATAGCCTTTTGCATTATGTTCCTTTCAAAGTAAATGGAGATGAATTAAAATATCCTGATGCTGAATCGGTATTTCCTAAAACATCAAAAGCAGTGAATAAAATAGGTATTGATTCAAGATTGTTAAAAATAGCAACCGAGGCAATGGATTTTGAAAACCGTCCTGTTAATATTGAATTCTATGGATATGATAAAGCCTTATTATTAACAAAGCCTTATGGTAATTACCCATCTGTAAAATGTATTGTAATGGCAGCCTTATTTAATGCTTAATGAACTTGAACTAAGGGATATTTTTAATGAAAAATAATGAGAGTATTATAAAATTATGAAGATACTCATAGCTTGTGAAGAATCCGGTATTGTTACCGAAGAATTTAGGAAACGTGGCCATAATGCTTGGTCGTGTGATCTTTTACCAACTTCAGGGGATCATCCTGAATGGCATATACAGGATGATGTTTTAAAGCATTTGAATGATGATTGGGATATTGTTATAAGTTTCCCGCCATGTACTGATTTAGCTGTAAGTGGAGCAAGATGGTTTAAAGAAAAAAGGGAAAATGGCAGTCAGGAAAAATCAATCAGATTCTTTTTTGATGTTTGGAAATATAGTAATTGCTGTGAAAACCCGATCGGTATTTTAAATGGAGGTGATTATATAAAAAGATGGTTCCCTTCCCTTTATATTGAAATGCAAATTTACGGATTCCCATTTAAACCTGATCAGATAATTCAGCCCTGGCAATTCGGGCACGGAGAAACAAAGGCGACCTGTCTATGGTTATATAATTTACCATTATTAAAGCCTACTGATATAGTTGAAGGGAGGGAACAGAAAATATGGAAAATGGCACCGGGTCCAGAACGTTCTAAATTAAGATCGAGGACCTTTCCGGGTTTAGCAAAAGCCCTTGCATTTCAATATGGTAATTTTGCTTTAAGTGAGATGACTGTAGATGAGTGGAATAAATTAGATATATCAGAAATAAACCGTATAATTGAACAAAAACAGATAAAACTATGTGGTAATTGTAAATATTATACTCAAAATCCGATATTAAAGGATAGAGGGGGTTGTGAGTTTGATAAAGTAAGTTATATTATACCAGAAGATAGACATTGTGATAGATGGAAAGAAAAGATATTTAACGAAAAATAGTTGCATTTAAAGAAAAATGCTTATCTTTGTAATAATCAAAGGCGACGCTCAATGAATTATAAACTTAAAAATAGAATAACAATGGCCGCCCCTGGCGTATCCTTTCTTTCATTGGGTGTCGCAACGCCGGGGTGTGGCCTTTAATATTTATATAGATGAAGATTAAAACATCTGAAATTGTTTATAGAGAAGATTTATATCCACGGTTTGAGCCCAATCAAGCTATTATACAGAAGTATTCTGATAGTGTGGAATATTTACCGCCTATAAAATTAGATCAGCATAATATACTTATAGATGGTTATCATCGCTGGAAAGCATTTCAATTAGCTGGAGTTGATAAAATACTATATGAAATAATAGAAGTCGAAAGCGAAAAAGAACTAAAAAAATTGGCATATCAATTAAATTCCAATCATGGATTACAACTTGATAATAAAGAGAAGAAGAAATATGCGCAGGAAATGATAGGTGATATGGAGATAAAAGAATTGTCAGAAGTATTAAGTGTGCCACCAGAAACTATAAGAAACTGGACAAAATCACAAAGAGAAGCTATAGAGCAAGAACGTAATCGTAAAATAATACAACTTTATTTACAGGCATGGAATACTCAGCAATCCATCGCCGATATGTTTGGAATAACACAGGATACTGTAAAGAATGTAATTAAAAACGAAATTAGCCATATGGCCGAAATCGTTAAAGATTTCAAGCCATTTATTTATAATATCTGGAATACACAAAAGGGTAATGAAACAAATCATTTTGGCAGCTTCCCTAAAGTATTCATGGATAACTTACTTTATTATCACACAGATCCATTAGATATAATATTTGATCCATTTGCTGGTGCAGGAACGACTATTGATTCCTGTAAGGATTTCTATAGGAGATATTTCTGCAGTGATAGAATTGTAAAACCAGGAAGGGAGAAAGATATTATCAAACATGATATATTAGATGGGTTCCCTGATAATTTACCTAAGCCTAAAATGATATTTCTTGATCCTCCATACTGGGTCCTTGCAAAAAAAGAATATTCTGAAGATGACACTGATTTAGGTAATATGACAAAAGATATATTTGATAATACTATAATGAATATTATTAAAGAATGTAAGACCAAAAAAATAGAGAAAATAGCATATTTAATAAGACCTATATGGGATTTTGAAAATAATAATGAATGGATTGATCCAATGTTTGATTTGTATGATATAGCTTCTAATAAATATGAAATAGAAGCAAGATATGTTATACCTTATTCTACAGAACAATATAGAGGCAGTATGGTGGATAAGGCAAAAAAAGAAAAATATTGCCTTATACTCAATAGAGAATTAATGATATTAAAATTAAAATAAATGGGCAAATATCCCAATAGTGATATACATAATAAATATTCTGATTTTCATTGGGGACTAATAAAGAATGGAGAGCAATATAAAAAATTATATACTTGTGATATTGATAGGTTATGGATAGAATATGATTTTAAAAATGAAGAAATTGTTGGTGTTTTAGATATAAAATGGGATGATAATGGTGATACATTAACACCAACTGAAAATGGAGTTTATAAATGGTTTAATAAAAATGACATAAGAGTATTTATTGTTTTTATTGATAGATTATTCACAAAATTCAGAGTTGTAAACGAGAAAGGAAATGAGAAATTATTTAATAAAATTCAATATGCGGACTTCTTATTATCATTAAGGAATAAAAAATTATTAATAGATTTTATGAATAAATATGAAGGATATAAAGAATTAGATGAATCACAATTTTCTTTAGAATTATGAAAGATCCGGCAGTATTATCAGGAATATATAAGATTCAGAGTACAGTACATTCTGATAGATGATATTTGTGAATTGCAGGATATATTTAATTAATATTTTGCATTTAAAGAAAAATGATTATCTTTGTAATGGTTAAATAAAAAATCCATAATGTTTAATCTTAAAAAATATACCAGGTACAGGCTCCGTTTCGGCGGCGGTGGTTTCTTCATGGATACCATCCGAACCACCCTGTGCCTGGTTTTTAAATAAATAAATATGGAAATTACAAAAGTAGAAATAATTAAGCCCGAGATACCGGAAAATTGGGATTATGAATTGGAAGATAAAAAATTTGACGAACTTATTTATGGCTGGCGAAGATTAACTACCGATGTTGTTTCTGATTTATGGATATTTTATAATAAATTAAAAGTGCAAGGCGAAAGAAGAGACTTATCGGAAAATTCCGACAAGTTACCTGCATGGCTGGAATGGTTAGAATCAAAAGGAATATCAGATAAAACTCCCTTAAATCATTTTAAAAAACTTGGATGGATCGAAGGGAAGCCAATTGTTTCACTATTTACTGGTAACAATGAATGGTACACACCTGGTGAATATGTGGAATTAGCTCGCAAGGCAATGGGGAAAATTGATTTAGATCCTGCAAGTTGTGATGAGGCACAAAAAATAATTAAAGCTAAAAAATATTACACTATTGAAGATAATGGATTAGAGCAAGAATGGGAAGGTAATATTTGGTTAAATCCTCCTTATTCAGGAAAGGAAATAATTGAATTTATTGATAAATTAATTGAAGAATTGCCAAATATAGAGCAAGCTATTATTTTGACAAACGATAATACTGATACTTCTTGGTTCCATAAACTTGTTAAAGTTTCTTCTGCTTTATGTTTATTAAATGGGAGGGTAAAATTTTATAACAAAAATGAGAAAAGTGCGCCTACTAATGGTCAAACATTTTTTTATATAGGCCCAAATATTGGGAAATTTAATACAGAATTTAGAAATATTGGAATAATAATGACTAAATATGATTAATCATCAGGATAATTTTAATTCAAGTTTACCAGCCGGTTATGATGGGTTATTTGACTGGGATTATCTAAAACCAGCTTTTGCCCCGACCAAAATAGAACCAATGGATCTTGATGCCGTAGTTGAAAGACATGGTAGATTTTTAGTTTTTGAAACAAAAGATCCCGGTACTCCTGTTAAAAAAGGACAAAAAATAACACTCAGGGCTTTGCATGAAATAGGATGTGTTACAATATTTTTTATTGAAGGAAAGAAAAAAGATAACATTGAAAAATTTTATACTTTCTACCCTAATGATAAAGATCCAATACAAGTAGATTTAAGTTACGATACTCCATGTAATATAATTATTGATGCAACAAGAGAATGGTTTGAAGATGCTTGTAATTACGGAAATAAAAGTAAAAAACAATGAAAGACCCGGCAGTATTATTTTATTTTCAGGATTTTTTAGTCGGCACAGAATTTATGACCGATGATGAAGTAGGTAAATACATACGTATATTATGTCACCAGGCAGATAAAGGACCATTAACGGAATATCAAGTGAAGAAGATATGTAAAAACGATGTTGTACCTGAAGCGATTTTGAGTAAGTTAATGAAGGACGAAAATGGCAATTATTATCAAAAAAGAATGCAAACAGAGCGCGAAAAACGCAACAATTATATAGAGAGCAGGCGGCATAACAGGAGTTTAAGCAAAAAAAACATATCAAAAACATATGATAAGCGTATGGAAAATGAAAATGAAAATATAAATAATAGTATTAATGTAGCGTTTTTTGAATTTTGGAATTTATATAATAAAAAGATAGCGAAAGTAAAATGCGAGAAGAAATGGAATAAACTAAAAGATAAAGAACGTGAAGAAATAATGAATACATTACCTAATTTTTTGAAGACGATAAATGATAAACAATTTCAGCCCTATCCTGAAACATATTTGAATCAACGAAGATGGGAGGACGAAATTGAAGATGACGAATTTAATAAAGCAATAAGAGAGGCGCAGCATGGATAAGCAATTACCGCAAGCAATAGAAGCAGAGCGCGCATTACTGAGCGCGATACTCGTTAATCCTGATGTAATGGATGAAATAGTGAATATCATACGCCAGGAAATGTTTTACCGCAAGGAGCATCAGACAATATACAATCATATTCTCAAGATATACAATAATAATAAAAGTCCCGACCTGGTAACGATAAACAATTCTTTATCTGAAAGCGGCGAGCTTGATGATATCGGAGGTGTCGTTTATCTCACTGAGCTTGCCGGTATTCTCGTAACGGATAAATTTATTATACAGCACGCAGAGATAGTAAAAGAAAAATACCTGCGCAGGCAATATATTTTTACAGGGGATGAGCTTATGAAACTCAGTTATGATATTGGCCTTAATATTGGAGAGATAAACAATTTTACAGAGCAGTCTTTTTACAAGATAACAGATGAGAGTATATTTCATGAGCCGGAGCCATTGAGCGCAATAAATAAAGACACCCTGGAATTGATAAGCAAGATAGAATTACAGGAAACAAAATTGATAGGCGTACCGTCCGGGCTTACAGAACTGGACAGGATAACACTTGGTTTTCAGAAGTCGGATCTGATACTTATTGCTGCGCGCCCATCTATGGGTAAAACAGCTTTTGTTCTTTCTATGGCTCGTGATGCAGCCAAACAAGGATACAAGATACTTCTTTTTTCACTTGAGATGAGTAAACGACAATTATCATATCGCTTGCTTGTGGACCGATATACAGATATCAATGAATTAAAAGCAGGTAAAAATATTGACTGGGATAGTCTTAACAGGCAGGCCGGGGATTATGCACAGAACATATTCATTGATGATACTCCGGCCCTTCGGGCTTCAGAGATACGCAGCATATCGCGCAAGTTTAAGAAGAAAGCAGGTATTGATATGGTAATTGTAGATTACCTGCAGCTTGCCCGCGGTGATGATAACTATCGTAAGGCCGGCAATAAATATGCTGAAGTAGGCGATATAAGCAAAACATTTAAAAGCATCGCCAAAGAGCTTGATATTCCTGTTATCGCAGTCAGCCAGCTTAATCGCGCTGTTGAAGCACGTAGTAATCCGCTGCCTATTCTTTCGGACCTGCGCGAGAGTGGCGAGCTGGAACAGGATGCAGATATTGTTATATTTCTTACCCGCTTTATTCGCCTGCCAGAAAGATACTGGATAAACGAGAAAGGTGACGATATGAGAGATAAAGCATATATAGATATTGCAAAAAACAGAAATGGCAAATGTATTAAAATATTAACTACAGCATCAGAAGATGCTATGTTTTGGAATTATTAAAATATAAATTATTAAAATGAAATATACAATAGAAGTAAACGGCCAGCCGTTACAAACATCAGACGGCAAAATTTATGAATATGATAACTATGTTATAGCATCAGACAATTATCACATGTGTTATAACGAAAGTGAAAATATACTGATTATTGCGCATGGCGATGATTATGATAATTTACCACCACATTTTGCAGTATTTTTAAAAATGCACCCGAAAGGGACCAAAGGACTAAAGCATTTTAATAAATGGGTAAATGCCAAAAACCAGGAATTTCAGGATATTTATGATAAGAACAATAAAGATTACCATACCCGGTTTATGGGATGGCTAAAAAATGGTATTGAGTCACAGAAAAAACTATTTTAATCATGGAACCAGAAAAATACAGAGCAGCATTATTAAATCAGTTCCTTAACGAAATGGAATATGATGACCGTTTGTTACAATGGACTAATGATACTAAACTCCTGCGTTTAAAGCTCAATAATAAGTGGTTTAAATATTGTAATAAGCATAACCTGGCACAGAAATTTGACCTTATATATGAAATAGAAACTATCCAGGTGCAGAATATCCTTATCTATAAATATGGTTGCAAATGTGATCTTACTGAGATAAGGCGCAGGATAATTATTGCACGGTCATATAGTAATTATGATAAATTCAGGATTGCTCACGAGCTTTACTATGAAGCTGAAATTGAAAGTATATGAAATCACCTGAACAATATGCCGAGGAGTTTATAATCAGTGAATTTCCTGAAGCAAAAGCAAATGAAGTATTCCTTTTAAGAAAGGGATATCTTGCCGGTTTTCAAAAAGGAGAGGATCTAAGAATGCAACGTATATCACCTTATGAATATATTATAGGAGTTATTTCTTCATATCAAAATATTCCTATTGAAATAATGAAACAAAAAACCAGGAAGCAGGAAATTGTTTTTGCACGGCAATTATGCTATTACTTTGGGAAAAAGTCTACAAACCTGTCATTATACATGCTTAGTAAACCTTTTGATCAGGATCATGCAACAGCACTTCACGGTATACAGGTTATTGATAATTTAATATTTACAGACAGGAATATGCGGACAGAAATAAATGAGATAAAGGGAAAAATTGAAGAAAAATTAAAATAGAAATCATGAAAACAGCAGAAGAATTACGAAAAGAAATTGATGAATTTGCAGATTGGGCGTTTCAGAATATTATTACAAAACAACAATTTAAGGATAGGCTAATAAGTTTTGCAGAGCAATACTGTGAAGGAGAGATGATTAAATTAATAGAATGGGTGGATAATCTGGAATATAGTTATTGCGATAATGCGAAAGAAGTAGTTAAAGGATTTTTAGACCAAACCAATAAACAATAAAGCCATGAAAGTAAAAGAACTTATCAATCAATTAAAAAGATATGATCCTGAAAAGGAGGTTTATTTCATGAAAGAACGACCAAATGATGATATAATTCAGGCTGATGAAATACATGAAATTGAACAAAGAATATTAACAAGAAATGATTTTGAATCATCAGAATTTACAGCAATTATTTTGCTTCATGAATTACCATACAATCCATATCTCCTTTCAGGCAATGAATTAAAGGAGACAGAAGATAAACGTAAATTAGTATAATAAATAAAACCATGAGTGAACAAAATATTATGACACAAATAAAAGATAAATACAGAGAAGAAACCAACAAAGATATTTATCATGAAAACCCACAAGATGCAGGGGTGTGGTGTTACACAACTGAATATGTAAAATGGCTTGAACAACATGTAGATGTTAGTTGTTTGTTATGTGTAAGGGGAATAACACAAAAAATGTTAGATACTGAAAACTATGTTAAGAAATACATAGAAGATTATGGAAAACCACCAACTTACAGGCAAGTTGCAAAGGATTTTAATATAGCCGTCTGTGCTGCTTATGCAAGATTAAGGAATTGTAGGGAATTAATGAAGCGTAGGCAATAACACCTAACGGTGATGGTATGGCGTTCGTTGCGCCCCGATTAGAATTATAAAACTTTAAAATATAGACAATATGAATAAAAAGAACGATACTTCCGAAAACCAAGCGCAATGCGCTATACCTGTTGTTAAGCCCAGTTTTTATTTACAGCCAATTGCGGGCGGGATTTCAGGTTGTTTAAACTGTGGATATACAGAAGAAAAACTACCAATGAGAACAAGGCTTTATTCGGGTTTTGGTGGTTGGGATATTACAAAAAATGGCAAACACTACTTTAATGAAGATAACGACAAAGAATACGATGAAGCCAAAACCCTTAGTTACATTGAGCGTAGGGCAAAATTAGAGCCTGAGTGCGATTGGCGGGCTAACTTAAACTTACCATTAAGAAGTGCAGTTTACCAACGACAAGGAAAAAGCAAATGGGTATTAGTTAAGCGTGGGCAAGGGTTTGCCTAAATTGGGCTTAACTCGTTTATATGATTAACAAAAGTGACTTTATACTTTGGAATACGATATATTAACCAATAAACAATAGAGATATGAAAACAGCAATAAAAACATTAGAAGAAAAGATTAAGGATAATAAGATAGCTGACTTTAGTAAATTTTATCCGACAGGTAATCAGGAAGTGGCTCATTTTGCAGAGCAATACTGTGAGGAGAAAGAAATTGG
>Ga0315544_1002186_pt1 | contig 14098 bp, 10 predicted proteins | sample SalMarSW160130MG_2_FD_202543 | JGI IMG/M metagenome (GOLD analysis project Ga0315544, IMG submission 202543) | Salt marsh sediment microbial communities from the Plum Island Ecosystem LTER, Massachusetts, United States - Salt Marsh Sediment SW1601-130 ... | reverse complement strand
TTGTATTGCTCCGGCGTCATTATCCCATGATGGAACTGGGCCTTACCTTCGGCAAAAGGCACTCCTTTACTTTTGATGGTGTTAGCGACAATCATAACCGGTCGGCCCTTAACTTCATCGGCTTTGTCCAATACCTCTGCTATTTGCTTTATGCTGTGGCCGTCGATTTCCATTACGTGCCAGCCGAACGCCTTCCATTTTTCAGCGTGTGGATTCGTATCATAACGCTCGACAATAGAACCAGTCGCCTGAACAAGATTTTTATCAAGAATAGCCACAAGATTGTCCAGCTTATAAGAAGCCGCCGTCATAGAGGCCTCCCATATCTGCCCCTCGGCAATCTCTCCGTCGCCCAGTATGCAGTAAACCGTGTAATCCTTTTTATCGAGTTTTCCCGCCAATGCCATTCCGCAGGCAACGCTTAGCCCCTGTCCGAGCGAGCCGGTGTTTGCTTCGATCCCCGACAATCTTAACATCTCAGGATGTCCCTGGAGCATCGTGCCGAGTTCTTTTAGTGTGCTTAATTCTTTTTCCGGGAAATACCCGCATCTTGCCAATGCTGCATATTGTGCCAGTGCTGCATGGCCTTTGCTGAGCAACAGCCTGTCCCTGTCAGGCCATTTCGGTTTTTGGGGGTCATGGCGCATCTTGTGAAAGTACAGCACCGCAATAATATCGGCTATCGAACACGAGCCGCCGAGGTGGCCGGGCTTGCCCGCCCCAATCATCATTACGATATCATAACGCAGTTTTCTCGCTATTTTTTCCAGCTCTGTTGTCTTTTCAGCGAAAATCGACATAGCCGCTGTTCTCCTAAAAAACCTTAAGCTTATTAAGAAGTGTAATAATAACAAACAAAACTGTGATATGCAACGAAGCTTTTGTTTTTTTTTTGGCTCGCAACCAATCACTACAGTTTTAATGGTTACGTTGAAGGTTTTTTTAATTCTGTTTATTTTAGATTGCAGAAAAAGACAGTACTCTATGACAATAAATAGAATCCCAAATTACTATTTTCAACAATCTTTGAGATCCCCTTTATTCAGCCTCGTTCAATAAATCGTTGACCGCGTTGACCAGATATATATAACTGGAGCCCACACTGATTACGTATTCGTTCTCTCCCCAGAAAAACGGCCAGTCTTCCTTGTTTTCAGGAAAATCAGGTTTGATAACAACAATCCCCGGAACGATACCACCGGCAATAAACGAATAATCCGCCCGGTTGTTTCCGTATGCCACTCGTTTCGAGTGTGTCCCCACTCCCGAAACGAACGAAATATCGGAGCCGGGGTGACAGCCGTAAACGAAATTCAATCCCCTGAAAACATCTTCAGGGTCAATAATATCAGGAAAAGCCTTGTACAGGATATAATTAGTCATTGCAGAACCAATGGCCCTGCCAGCTCCGCCCCAGCCGCCCATAGGCATTCTGACACCGAAAGGATTGTCCTGCGAAAGCTTATCGAGCATCTCCCGATAGTTCCTTACCAGCGGTTCGATTTTTTCTGCGAACGATTCATCCATATAAGGCATGGCACGCACGGCCGGGGCCGCATTAAAAGCAAATCCCCTTTCCATACCCGGCCAAAGCTCATTGATTCTCTCGGCATATTTATCTTCCTTTGTACAAATTAAAAGTTCAACGGCTGCATTGAATTCCTCCCCTCTCAATCGCCCGCCGGTCGTATTGCCGTGTCGATACACGTTCGGCTCATGACTGTGCTCATCGTCCCATACTTTTTTAGCGGTCTCCAGGCATTCTTCCGCAAGTTTGTCATTGTATCCTCGCAGCGCACGGCTTGCCGCTGCTAAGGCCGCAATCGAACCGTAATTCAACGAGCTCGATTTATTGGTAAACGCCCATCTGTCATCGAAAGTACCGCTTTTGAATCCGTCCGATTCGCCTTCGCCCAGGTTAGGATCGTAAATCAGGTTATCCGTCATGGTAAGCGCATCGCCGAGATGTGTATATTGTGACAGGTCGGGGACAATTATTCCGTTAACAGCGTGACCTACGGCCCTGTGCTGAGCTATCAGCCCCAGCGTGCCGTGTTCTATCTGCTGGAGTAAATCGGGCACACCATCGGGGTGATGGATATCAACATATCGTTTTTTCTGGTCGATGGTTGTCTCGTCTCTTTCGGGCCTGAATGTCTCCCACGTCTGAACCAGATTGGACACGACATAATACTGCGTCTGGGTGCGAATGTCATAATCACCCGCATCGAACCAGCCGCCGACGTTCAATCCGGGAATATGCTCGCCCGGCTTAAAAGGGGTATCTGTTGTCGGACCCTGAGCATACAAATCGAAATGTTCGTGGTCCACCGGCGCCTGAAGCGCATCATCAAGATGAGCGGCGCCGTGCCAAACGCGATAGGCCTCATTTACGAACATGTGGTCCATTTGCACCGGGAAATACACATCCAGCGTCGGGTGCCAAGCGTTCTGGTAAACATCCTTGGCAATCCGGAACGCTTTCGTACGTACATCACCATATTCAATCACATATAAACCGCTCTCTTTTACGCCGGAAAAATCGAACGTCACATAATGATATCTCAGATAGTCGCCCCATGTCACCACCCGGCCCTTGTAGCATTCGACATATCGGCCGTCCCCAGTGACTTTCAGCAGGCGGGCCGTTTTCAACGAGGTATCGTTTTTATCAAGCTCTATAACTGCAACTTTTTCCTGCTTGGGATGATAACCAACCTGCGAATGGGCGATCATCGGCGGGCGAATCCAATCAGTAATCGTATTTGCACTAAGAAACCACTCGATCACCCTGCCGGTTTTACCTTCGGGAATCACGCTGCGCACTACATACCAGCCGTTCTGGGCCTGGTTACGCCCGTCAAACAATAAAAGCTCGTTATCTTCTGTTTTTATTGTCACACGCCTGGCAGGGTCCTCCGGCGCCAGGACAAGGGTCTTACCTGTTGCAATGGGTTGCGGTTCCACCGTACCGGAGGCTTCCACAGCCATAGGGCCGCTCGGATAAAGCGGGAACACGCCGCCGTGACCATCCATCAGAAAGGCCTTTTCAAAATACGCCGCCGGAAGGAATTCGAGATTAAAACCCGCTCGACCAACAAGCTCCCGAGGCAGCGGCTCCTCAAGATTGACACTCAGACGTATCCCCCCGTCGCAAGCCTTAGCTTCAATCATATAATCAAATTCATAATCGGGATATGACAAAAATATTTCCACGCAATCTTCTTCCTGTTTGACATTGCGTTTTACGAAACGAGGTATGGGGTCCCATTGTCCGGGTGTCGGATTGAGCCTGACATCTCCATTGGTCGCCGTGCGCACTTCGTGATGAATAATTTCAATACCCGTGATTTTGGCATCGCCGAAATAACCATCATACCAGTTATTAAAAACCAGTACATTCAATCCGCGAGCACCAAAGTATTCGCTTTCATTAAGTTTTAGCTCGTTATTACCGTGATAAACCCGACTGCATCCTTGTATAAAAAGGCAGGTTATTACACTTAAAAAAAAGAACGTCGGCAATCTACTTTTCATAGACAATTTGCGCTTATTCATGGTTTTTCCGTAAAAAAATAATAAGATTTTCAAACCTACCACTTCCTTCGGTCAAGCATCCCCACACACGACTTTATTTATAAACTTCATCATCTCCAGAATACTCGAACCAGTCAAAATAAGCCGTATTTTCAGTCGGCTTGCCCAGCGAAGTTGCATAAAGTGCATACATACACCCGACAAATCCCCCTGCTTTTTTCGTACTCAAAAACGTTGCATCGACATCTTCTTTGAACATCTCCCATTTATCCCAATTAACTGCATATAAGAACGAATACGTATTTCCATGCGCTTCTATTTTCAGAAACAAATCTTTATCATCCGGGACATCCGCGAGTTTTTCAGAAGCCAATAACCGCATCTGTGAATTATCACCATCGGTCGATTTATAAAGCTCAACGGCTAATTCCCCGCCCTCCAGCGATTGACACAATAAATAGAAATGATTCTCGTTCTGGAAAACCAATATTCCAGCTTTTTCATTTTCCGCTTTCGGTACAAATTCAAGTGCAACAGCGGCGTAACCTTGTGCATGTTGTTGCCGATGCCCCAGGAAACTCGGATTAACTTTTTCCGAACAGGTTTCCGGCCGCAATTGCAGGGCCAAGCAACCTTCTCTTTCTGTTAAACTATACCACTTTTGATGCGGACTTCTCAGGAACACCCAGTTATAGTTTAGTTTCTCCCTGTCAAAATCGTCTTTAAGAATAAAATTCCCATTAAGAGGAATATCCATACTCTCAGCAGATGATTGAATCGGCACAGGATATTGATATTGGACTTCTTCATGGTTGGGATCGATAACCGGCCAGCCGTCGATCCACTGAACCGGCGCTAAAAAGGTCTCTCTGCCGGTATTGTAATAACCTTTATCGCAAGGTTCGTAAGGCCTACATCCTAAAAACACGGCCCACCAATCGCCATTCTCAGTTTGTACGAAATCCGCGTGCCCCGTACAAGTTATGGGGAATTTTCTTGCCGGATCCAAATTCCTCTGGGTTAAAATCGGATTCTTTTCATACGGAACATATGGGCCGGTGACTTCTTTACTCCTGAAAACAACCTCAGAATGGTTTTCTGCGGTTCCACCCTCGGCGGCGATTAAATAATAATACCCGTCTTTTTCAAAAATATGAGGCCCCTCTATCCAAACAGGTTTTTTGCTGATATCCGTCCCGCCGTTGACGAGTATATATTCTTTTCCCGTGACTTTAAGAGCTTCAATGTCGAATTCATACATTCTTATTGTTCTGTGGCCGTTGTATAGTGACTTATTATCAGGAGGGATACTGTTATAAATAATATACGCCTTACCGTTATCGTCGAAGAACATCGACGGATCAATTCCGTTTACCTGTGGAATCCAGGCCGGGTCGGACCATGGCCCCTCTGGATTTTTTGAGGTGACTACGAAATTTCCTCCCCCGCCGACAAAGGTACATGTAACATAATAAACGCCGTTATTATATCTTATTGCCGGGGCAAAAATTCCCTCGGATACCCCACGACCGTTTAAGTCTAATTGCTCCAGTCTGTCCATAACATTGCCTATCTGTTTCCAGCTTACCAAGTACTTGCTATGAAAAACGGGAATACCTGGAAAATATGAAAATGTCGAGTTGACCAAATAATAATCACTTCCGACCCGGCAGATGCTCGGATCGGGGTAAAATCCCGCCAAGATCGGATTATTGAATACATTGTTGTTCTGCGCCGATGTACTATTAAGCGAAACAAATATCATACTAAAAATAATTAGTGTTAATCTCTTTCCCATTTGTATCCTCTTTTATAACAAATCCATGTTTTCGTTGAAGAATGACGGCGTATATCATATACATTCAACATCCACATAAACTTAGAATATTATGTTCGGGATTGCCGGATAAAGCAATAAGAAAGCGTTAAACATTAATAAGTGAAATCAAGAGAAGAAGTACAGAAAAGTGCCCGCATCCCAGTGTGGATCTTTCCGAACGGCACAGAATTCAGTCATACGATAGATGGCCCCGGACCGTATTTTTTACTTTGATATATTCAGCACAGGCATACTCATGGGTGCATATGTTCGGACCCCGAACGGTCACGTCTTGGCCTGTGGTGCGTAACTTTGGGATATGGTCGGGGAACCGGTCGAACGGGCATATGTCGCGAGGTTACAATTACTTCGTTACACGCATGCCTGTGACGGTAGCGCTCATTAACTATAGTACAGCCGGAAAGAGAGATTGCCAGAAATGCCAAAAATATGATTGATATTATCGTTTTCATTTTATACTCCTTTCGCATTTCCATGTTAATTATATACATGTCTCTATAGATTCAAGGCAGTAAAGGCCGGGAAAGTAACGAACTTTTCTAGAATTCATCCCAAAACCTGTTTTATGTCGAGATCGAGCGAAAAGTTTGTGGTCAAGGCCGGAGGCTGAAAAGGCTCGGAGGCGTACTGAAGTACGTCGAGAACCTTTTTTGCCGACAACGCAGATCCACGAACTTTGCAGCCGGTCGCAGTCGAAAGAGGTTTTGGGATGGGTTCTAATATAAAGCTTATATTGAAGAGCTTTTCATTTGTCGCCAAAACGTAAAAATGTAATATTTTTTTCATAAATCCTCTCATCCGCGGGGATTGTCCCGCTATCCGGTTTTTCAAATAGCCTGAAAGTAACTGTTTATCACTTTTGAAGCGAAAAACAGCTATTTTTTTGTTGACTTTCCAAATCAAGATTATTAGCATAAAGATAATAATCCGCATAAAAGCAGATTGATTCCTGAGGAGTGTGAATAATATGCCATACTAAGTGTCTTCCCTGCCAATGCCCTATGAATGCCCCGAAGACACTGCTCCGCAGAAGGTTTATAAAAATTAGAGACATAAGACAAAAAGAGGAAAGAAAAATGAGCATCAACATCACCAAAAAAACTTGGCTAATTTTAACAGCGGGATTACTGATTGCAGTCGCTTCCATACAAGTTGTACATGCCGGAACATCGAAAGCTATGCTTTCGTCCCGGTTAAAAGGTATCACTGCACAGGCAGATCCAAACACCGAATCCTCTGCCGTCCCCAAACCCGGATACGTAACCGGCGATGTTATCGTAAAACTAAAAGATAATCAAACCGGCGGAGCTTCTCTTTCTGCAATGGCCAATCCCGCAGCAAGGGACAAAGCTGCTTTGCTTCGTCTGCAAACCAAATACGGACTGCAGGAAGATGGTCCTGTGTTTAAGGGCCTCCACCGGCGTCTGGAGCGACAGGTAGCCGCTGCTTCCATGCGGTGTTCGAGGAATATCGAGCTGTCACGGTTTTACTTATTGAGGACCGAGGAAAGTGTCCGGGCCATCTGTTCCCGGCTTAAAGACGATCCCGACGTGGAATACGCCCAGCCCAACTACATCTACAAGAGCTGCGCCGAACCTAACGATCCGGAATATCCCGATCAGTACGCACATCAATTGATTCAAATGACGGATGCATGGGACATTTCTACCGGAAGTCACGATGTTGTGGTCGCCGTATTGGGTACGGGTGTGGATGTGAATCATCCCGACCTGAAAGATAATATCTGGATTAATCAGGATGAAATTCCCGACAACGGCGAGGATGACGACCAGAACGGTTATATCGACGACATATACGGCTGGAATTTTGAAAGTTCCAACAACCAGGTCATTCCGGAAACCGACTGGTATGGTATAGAGGGTCACGAGACGATGGTGGCCGGAGTCATCGCTGCAGTGGGTAATAACGGCGAAGGAGTTGCCGGTATCAACTGGCAGTGCAGTATTATGGCCCTGCGTATTAGTCTTTATATCACATCGGCCGAAGTGGCCGAAGGCCTGGATTATGCCACGGCAAACGGAGCCCGAATCCTGAATATGAGTTTCGGCGGCGACGATTTTGGTCCTGAGGGTGATCCAATCGTCAATGAGGCGATTGACAATGCTTTTGCCGGTAATGTTCTGCTGACAGGCAGCGCCGGCAACGCCGATACGGCTAAAGTCACCTATCCGGCGGCATACTATAACGTCATGGCGGTTGCCTCCACGAACGGTGAAGATATGAAAACCGGGCACAGCAGTTTCGGGCCCTGGGTGGATATCTCCGCTCCCGGTACGGATATTGTCACTACCGACCTGGGCGGCGAATATATTTCAACCGCCGGTACTTCGTTTTCCGCTCCCTATGTCGGAGCCGTTGGTGCATTGGTGCTTTCGTATCGGCCTGAGCTGACAAATATGGAATTAAGGGCGATCCTCGAAAATACTACGGATCCAATTTATTATGGATTGGCTAATCCGGATGAATGCTACATAGGCACAGGACGCGTAAATGCATATCAGGCCCTGCTCGGAGCCGATACAAGGTACCCGCTGGGGGAGATTATCGAGCCGAGACAGGCGCAGACTTTCGATCCGGAAGTCAACAGCGTTTCGGTCGTTGCATTTGTTCACGGAGATACTTATCGGCTCGAATATTCACAATACAACTCGAATAACTGGATCCTGATAGCAGACGGCAACGCTCCGACCGATCCCAACGGTCTTGTGCGTCTAACTCTGGACGATCCCGGTTCAAGCACGCTCGATTTGCGGCTGAGTGTAACTTCGGTTGGATATACTCACACGGATCGAAAGGTCTTCGGTATCAATATAGCGGCAGAGCAAAGCTCCTGGCCGAAGCCGGAGGAAGTTGACCTGACATCGGATACAATAAATATGTATTACGGCGGTTCGATTTGTATGGATGTTGATGGCGACGGTCGAAATGAGATTATCCAGCCTTACATGTTGTTTGAAGACTGGTGGACAACAGGTATGGTGGCGATTTGGGATGAAGATGGAACTCCGCTTCCCGGCTGGCCCCAGGGTCTGTTCGATGCCTGGGATCCTCCCCGTTGTGCCGTGGGAGATATTGATGGTGACGGAGACTTTGAGATAATCGGAACCCATGAATACGATGGGGCTGTCTCTGCATGGCATGTCGAGAACGGGCAGGTTGTAGACGGTGACTGGCCGTTATTTATAGGTGGCTGGAACGGTGAGATTACCACAAATCCTGTGCTTGCCGACCTGGACGGTGACGGTGACAGCGAGATTATCGTTGTCCTGGATGTAGAATCGAGCGATACGGACGGATTGTATGCCATTCAGGGCGACGGCTCGTTCCTTTGGCAGCGGCGCTATACCTCGGAAGGCTCTGTGACTGTGGCCGATTTCGACCAGGATGGTAATATTGAGATTGCCCTGTGCGGATATGGCCCCGGGATGAGCAGTATTTACACCTATATCCTGGATAATCAGGGACAGCGGATTCGGAGATGGAGAGGAGGCAGCAGGAAGGGAACAGCCGTTACCGACCTGGATGCCGACGGTACGTTCGAGCTGGTTTTCTGCACGGAAGATAGTGTCCAGGCGGTTCATATGGACGGCAGCACTCTCTGGAATACGAGACTTTCTGAGTCGTTGGGCCAGTCGGGGACATTATGTACGGGAGATGTTGACGGTGATGGTCTTTCCGAGGTTTATGTCATAAGCAACGTCGATGCCGATGATTTTACATTGAGCCTCGTTCATGCGTTTGACCATCAGGGTAAACAGATGTTGGACGCCGGGTTTCCCAAGACCGTTCTGGGAAATCCTTACGATAGTCCGCCTTTGATCGGTGACATCGACGGAGACGGACAAAAAGAGCTGGTTGTCGGCATGCCCGGCGAGCCGATTATCGCCTGGGAGGCGGACGGTTCAACAACACCCGGATTTCCTATGCTGGATCTGTGGACCGAGCTGGGCTGCATTCCGTCTATGGGAGACCTGGATCAGGATGGTGACATCGAGCTGATGGTCGCCGGTTACGATTACCGGTTTCACGTGATCGACCTGCCGGGCAGGTATGATCCCAATACTATCGACTGGGGCGTGTACAGGCATGATCCTCAATGTTCCGGTTGGACCGTTGGGGGACCTGAACTGCATTTCATAGACGCACCGAATGAGATTAAGCCGGGACAAATACTCGAACTGACATTCAGTGCTTCCAATCCCACGAATCTTCCCCTTCATTTCTTTGTTGGTAATTTACCCGAAGGGGCTTATTATGATGCGAACAGCTTTACTGTTTACTGGAAACCGGCCGCCGATCAGGTTTTTAATACTTATGCATTTTCTTTCATGGTTACGAATGGTGTCCAGCAGTCCAGCCGGAGTATATCAGTTACTGTTGTGCCAGACGCAATCTACTATACCGACATGTCGGTCGATCCTAATTGGCTTCTCGACGAAGGATGGGCATGGGGAGTACCAACAGGGCAGGGCTCGTGGAATGGTGATCCGAATTCCGGTTTCACAGGTGAAAACGTAATAGGATACAACCTTAACGGCGATTACGACAATTCCATGGAGACGACACTATACGCAACGCTCGGACCGATTAACTGCGAGGGATATACGAACATCTGGCTTGGTTTCCGGCGATGGCTCGGCGTCGAATCGCCCTTTGATCAGGCCAATATTCAGGCATCGAACGACGGTACGAACTGGGTGGATATATGGACGGTCACCTATTCTCACATCTCGGATAATTCATGGCAACTTATGGAGTACGCAGTTCCCTCCGCCGTCGCGGACGGACAGCCGGAGGTTTATATCCGCTGGGGTATCGGCCCGACGGACGAGACAGTGACATACGCCGGCTGGAACATAGACGACGTCCAGGTTACCGGGCAGCCCATCGAATGATTTCGAACGGCTCTCCCGATATGCCGCCGATTGAAATATTTAGCTGGACCGTCAACTCAGCGGAACGGACAAGTGCCGCTTATTGCAAGTATAAAAAATCGCGTATCGGCTAACCAACATAGCTGTTAAAGATACCATGCTGAAATGCCGATACCAATAATATGGCTATAGATCCGGGAATATGTTGTTCCTCCGACAAAATATCGCAGGAACCAAATAAAACTGCCGCAAATCAGGCGCCGGGCATGAAGAAATGCCCCTTTTGTGCCGAACAGATACAGGCAGAAGCCATTAAGTGCCGTTACTGCGGCGAATTTCTCGACGGTTTCGGCCGCGGCCGTCCGAAGCCTGCCGGCAAAAAATGGTATCACGCCACACCGGCGGTGATTATTGCACTGCTGTGCGTCGGCCCGCTCGCCCTGCCGCTTGTATGGCTGAATCCTAAATACAAACTTCTGACCAAGGCGGTTATGACCGCGATTGTTATCGTAGTTACGATTCTTTGCATGTACCTTATGATCTGGTCTTATGAACGGCTGTTCCGGCAGCTCGATATGCTGGGGATGTAAGCTCCCGCACCGCTTCCAGGGTAGTGACACCAATCACGGAAATAATACCCATTTGAGGATTATAAAACCGGAATCATAAACTCCGTTCTTATATGCAAGTAATCCTCCGAGTCGTCATTATAAAGTACGCTCTGCCACATTCCGCCCGCAATGCGGTACCCTCGCTGACTTATCAATGCATACAGGCCGCGTATTACAGGCCCGGGATCAAGCTGCCCTTCAGGCTTGACCGCGGAAACGACTTTCATGGCCGGTATGAGCTTGACGTCCGTCATCTCACCCAACGTCCCGGCGAATTCCAGAGCATCCATCGGAACAGGCATCCGTATCTCGATAAGCCAGTGGTCGCCGGAGACAAGCAAAGGATTGTTCAGATAACCGGTATAAATCGGCCCGATGGGAGTCAGGTGTTTTTCCCCGGCCAGCTCTAACAATTCATCGATAGCCGGGCCGACACCTTCGTAATGCCCGCGATAGACGGTGTACAGAACCGCCTGGGATTCTACTTGACGAACCGTGACATTCGGACTGAATTGCGGATTACTATCGCGGGCACAAATACCGGCAATACATACAATCTCAACAAATACTATCGCGGACAATATTAAAATTACTTCTTTCTTCTTCTTCATAACAAACTCCCTTCATACCACCCGATACAATATTTTTCGTACGAGCAGAATCGCTTAAGACGCCGGGGATTTTTATAACAACTTCATGTTACGGTTGTGTTACTATTGTGATATATTTTTATTATTTTTCGATTCCCCTATCTCAAATCAATATTTATATTCGTGCAAACCGGCAATAAGAAATATTACTCCCTGTATTCCTTGGCAAAGTTGTTTCTTTTTCTACATATACTTTGACGTCCGAGAGGCCTTTTTATTACAAAAAAAATGAAAAACCTGCCAATGAGTTTTCGCAGTGGAATCCGCCTTGGGCGTGCCTTAGGCAGAAGAGCCTTGCTATTGAGAATTGGAAAACTACCCCCTTATAGCACAGCCCCCATTGAACAGCCGGACAACTCCTATGAAGCCAGATGTGTCAAGGCTCTTTTATGTTTTTTTTATTTCAAAATATCATTTACTCACCTCGTGTGTAATGCCCAGTTATGATCGGTCGTCTCACACTCCTATTCAGGTTACTGTGAATATTTTGTATTTGCTCACAGTCCTATTAAACTTATGCGGCAAGTCGGCCTATTCTTAATTACAGGCTATTACGCCCAAGGTGTCCGCCAGGCTCGACTATATTCGATCTCGATCACAAAAAGAGCTTCAATCCCAAAAGTTTATTTTTTGTTTTTTGCCTTCAACCAAAAATGAGGTGAAAAATAAAAAATAAACATTCTTACAATTTTACACAGCCTTATCAATTTTATAGTGCCACGGTTTATTATCACGCAGCATATCGGAAAGCCAGCCGGCTTGTGTGCCGACCTCGAAAAGTACTATGGAACTTTCGATATCGAGTTCGATGAAGATGTCGTGGAACTTCTGCGGGCCGGTCTTTGCGGTGAAATATTCAGGTTTCAAAGAACTTGTGTTAAGCCTGCAAAATACGCTCTTGTTTTTGCCCAAATCGATAGCTAAAATAGTCTTCATGGCCAGATGCTCCTTAATTAAATTTGTCAGATTAAATTTTGTGACGCCCTTGTGGCGATCACGCGGAGGCGATTATAATACATTCGCCTCCGAGCATCTGGCTTTCATAGTTTCTTAATTCCCCCCGCTTTTCCCCCCTTATCCGCACCGCAGGGGCTTTTTTCCAAAAATATGTATTCACCACAATAAAATCTGCCAATATGTTGTTGACACTGAGATGAAATTATGTTACGTATGACTCTCAAGAGGTTAGGAGTTTTTCAGTCAGGTTTAAGGAGGAAATGACGGTTAAATATTAATTTATCGAGGAGGAAAAAAGATGAAAAGAAAGGTATTGAATGTAGTGGTGGCTGCAATGGCTCTGGGCCTCCTGATGTCGTCGCCAGCGGCTGCTGATCTTTATACGGCTGGCCCGGGACTTGGTATCGGGATTACTGATAATGGGTATGATGGCTCACTGGCCTCGATGGCCAGTAGCTCCATTATTGTCCCGTCCACCGGAAACGACATTATCGCCGATGTGGACGTCGAGCTGATGATGGACCATACCTGGATTGGGGATCTGACGATCAAGCTGATTGGCCCGGACAGCACGCTGATTACGCTCGTCTCCCGCCCAGGCTATGGTGAAACCGCCGACGATGGAAGCGGCTGTTGCGGTGATTCATCGGACCTGTCAAAGTTAATGCCGATCCTTTTTGATGACTCAGCTTTGACCTCATCCGAAGAGATGGATGCTTTCAACATCGGTGTGGGCAGCACTTTCCATTCCAGCGGATTCGGCACCGACCACGAACTTGTGCTTTTCAACGGGCTCTCGCAAGTGGGCACCTGGACGCTCTATGTTGGCGATGGAGCGGGTGGGGACATAGGCACTATTGACGCCTGGGCGCTGCACATTACACCTGTCCCCGTCCCCGGTGCTGCTCTGCTTGGCATACTCGGTTTTGGTGCAGTCGGTATCAAACTTCGTAAATTTGTATGAGAGCATAACACAAAAAGGTTACAATAGTAACTAAGATTCACGTATAAAACGGGGCTGTGAGCATCCGCTTGCAGCCCTTTTCTTTGGTGTGTTGAAGCTACTGAAAATAGTTGAAATTCAGATGAAATTATGGTATCATGATTTGTGAAGCCTGCAGGAGTGTTTCAGTGAAGTCCCGGCGCGCCGGGATGGGAGATCCCGGCTAAAACAAAGAAGAACTGTTCTTGTTCGTAAAAGGACACGAGATGAAAAGAATTCATGTTCTTCTTACAAGTCTTTCGATTCTGGTGCTCGTTTCTTATATCGGTTGCGGCCCAAACGCTCCTGTGGAGCGTTATTCTAAATGGAGAGTTACCGAATTACGTGACGAATTGAGCAGCGATTATGATAGAGCCTGGCAAGCCACCGTCGAAACACTTACTCGCCTCAAATGGCCCATAGGGAAACATTACAAAGACATTGGATATCTTCAGACGAGATGAATATCTAATCCGGTCTGGTGGCATGAGCGACTAACCATAAAATTTCCACCGGGTGAAAAGAGAACAGAATCTTTATTACTTTCCGTGCCTGTTTATGGGAGGAGTAGGTTTGATTTAATAGAACCTTTGCAAAATCTTGTTTACGCCACACAAATAGCTATC
>Ga0315544_1002179_pt1 | contig 14125 bp, 14 predicted proteins | sample SalMarSW160130MG_2_FD_202543 | JGI IMG/M metagenome (GOLD analysis project Ga0315544, IMG submission 202543) | Salt marsh sediment microbial communities from the Plum Island Ecosystem LTER, Massachusetts, United States - Salt Marsh Sediment SW1601-130 ... | reverse complement strand
ATAAGCAAGGAGCCCGAGGTATAGTAGAGGTCTGTTCGAGAGGTTCATCCCGGTCAAGCCCTATCAGGTGAGCACGGTCAACTTCGCCAACCCCGGCACCCCGCTGGAGATCTTAGAGGGGATTGTTCGGTTCATGAAAGAAGAGGGGATTAGCAACCTAAATCAGCTTAGCGGGGCGGGGCGTTATTAATTATCTCAAAAAGGAGGTTGTTATGCAACTGGAAGGCAAGATAGCCGTTATCACCGGCGGTGGCAGGGGGTTGGGGAAAAGCATCGCCCTGACCTTTGCTGCGGAGGGCTCCGATGTGGTGATAGCCGCCAGGACCGAGACGGCTTTAAAGGAAACAGCTGCCGAAATCGAGGCGATGGGCCGCAAATGCCTAGCTATAGTCACCGACCAGTCCGTTCCCGAGCAGGTGCGCAGCATGGTTGATAGAACCCTGGAGAGGTTCGGTAGGGTTGACGTTTTGGTCAATAACGCCGGAATAGGCGGCCCTACCTTGAGCGTGGCCGATATGGATTTGGAAGCCTGGAAACAGACGCTGGCGATAAATCTTACTGGGGCCATGCTCTGTACCAAGTATATCCTCAAGGATGACATGATTCCCCGTAAGGGCGGCAACATCATCAATATATCCTCGGTTTCGGGGAGGGTGGGGCACGCCAACAGAAGCCCCTACAGCGCCTCTAAGTGGGGGCTGATCGGCCTCACCCAGAGCCTAGCTCTGGAGGTGGGGAAATACGGCATTAGGGTAAACTGCATCTCTCCTGGACCAGTAGTGGGCGAGCGAATTGAGTGGGCGATGCGGCAGGTGAGCAAGAACCAGGGCATCAGCTACGAACAGGCGGTGGCCAACGAGATCGCCCGTACCGCCCTAGGCCGTATGATCAAGCCGGAAGAGGTGGGCTACCTGGCTGTGTTTCTGGCTTCGGATAAGTCGGCCGGCATTACCGGCCAGACCATCAACTGCTCTGCCGGGCTGAGGATGGACTGACCCTATTTGATCATAACTCCCACTCTCGGTTTATAATTTAAAGAGTGCTGAAAGAGTAGGCCTAAATAAGGCTTGAAAGGAGACTACGAATGAGCAACATCCAGAAGGAGCTGGCTATATTTAAGAAGTTTGATTTCGAGATACCGCCGGTGGGGGTTAAATTCCTGGCCGCAAAACCGGAGGGAATCAAAAAGCTGGACCAGGTACTGGATTTCTGTGAGATGCTAGCGGAGGCTCAGCATGGCCTGGTATTTTACGCCGCCAGCGACAATTTCACCTGCGTCGGTCCGCTGTTGCTGGGCATGGTTGAATCCGAGCCGGTTTTTGAGAGCGGTATGGTCGGTCCCAAGCTGGAGATATTTAGAGACGCTCGGGCCAACAAGAGACTCTATCCGCTTGTTCCCAGATTGGATAAGGGCACCGTCAACTACGTCGCTTTCGCCCCTCTGGATAAGCTCACTTTCGAGCCGGATGTGCTGGTCATCACCACCGAGGCGAAGCAAGCCGAGATTATACTGAGGGCGCATAGCTATTCCGCAGGCAAAGTCTGGACGGCCAGGGGTTCCACGGTGATGGCCTGCGCCTGGATGTTCATCTATCCTTATTTAACCGGCGATATAAATTTTACCGTGGCCGGCTTTCCCTTCGGCCCGACCGCCAGGAGGTTGTTTCCGGAGGGGATGATAATACTTTCCATCCCCTGGGACCAGCTTCCCGCCATCGTGGCCAACTTGGGTGAGATAAATTGGGTACCTCATTCCTACACCATCGGCAGGGAGGCCCATAAGGTCAAGGCTAAAAAAGTAGTTGATGAGTTGAAGAAGAGGCTTTTCGCCGATAGTCACCGGGGACACGGGGACTAATGTGGGCGATGCTATCGTCTATCTGGTGGGATTTTAGCTTTGGTAGGCCGTGCAGGTCTCGAACCTGCGACACCCTGATTAAAAGTCAGGTGCTCTGCCAACTGAGCTAACGGCCCACCATAACCAAGCCAGTTTAGCAAATCCCGTCTCTCGGTGCAACTGATAAGACTAGACTCTCACACCATATCCCCCTTATAATTAGAGAGATGGAAAACCCGGCACGAGAAGTTATAGTCGGCCAGGCCCGGCTGGCTATTATCCAGGGAGATATTATCCGGCAAGCCACCGATGCCATCGTTAATGCCGCCAACTCGGGGCTGATGGGTGGTGGTGGCGTTGACGGCGCCATCCATCGGGCGGGAGGCCCAGCCATACTGGAAGAGTGTAAGCAGATTGTGGCCAAGCAGGGACGTTTACCCACCGGCCAGGCGGTTATCACTACGGGCGGAAAGCTGAAGGCAAAATATGTAATTCATACCGTCGGGCCCGTCTGGCGCGGCGGCAGCAATGACGAAGCGGCTCTCCTGGAGAGCGCCTACCGCGAAAGCCTTAAGCTGGCGGCGGCCCACAAGCTGACCAGCGTCTCCTTCCCTTCAATCAGCACCGGCGCCTATGGCTACCCGCTGGCTGAAGCCGCCGAAATTGCGCTCAAAACCACAGCCTCTTTTCTCAGTAGCCAGCCTAGCTCACTTAAAGAAGTAGTCTTCGTCCTCTTTGACGCTAGAAGCTACCAGGCTTATGCTACTGCCCTGGAGGAGCTGTGAAGATAGGGGTGCTCTCGGATAGCCACGCTAGCTCATTCGAGCAGCTCCACGAGAAGATAGTGCGCACCCTAGCTGAGGTTGACCTGATAATCCACGCCGGGGACTTCGTGACTAAAGACGTGCTCGACGGCTTGAAAGGGCTAGGGGAGATAAAAGCGGTACGGGGCAACATGGACTCGGATGAGCTCAAGGAGATTCTTTCCGAAAAGGAGTTGCTGGAGATAGAGGGGAAGAGAATCGGCATAATTCACGGCTGGGGCAGCCCCTACGGCATCGATGATAGGGTAGGGAACGTCTTCAGTGAAGTTGACATAATTATTTACGGCCATTCCCACTACTCGCAGAATGAGACCAAGCACGGCGTCCTTTTCTTCAACCCCGGACAGGCAAGTAAATCCTTCGGAATATTGACTGTCGGCACTGAAGTAAGCGGGGAAATAATAAGGCTTTAGTTAGGGGGTAGGCTGATGACATATCGGGGTCAGGGCTCCAGTCCTATTGCGGCCTGGTTCTTAATCGCAATCAACCTGGTGCTATATCTGGTCAGGGTAATAAACCCGGACATTGTTTTCGACTTGGGGCTGCTGTCATACGACTTCTGGGAAAGACCCTGGACCCTAGTCAGCCATATGTTTATTCATAGGGATATATGGCATATCCTGGCCAACATGATAACCCTCTACTTCTTCGGCAGCTACCTCAATAGATTGCTGGGCACGCTAAAATTCCTCATCGTTTATTTCGCCGGGGGCATGCTGGGAGGTATCGTCTTTCTTCTCCTGCCACCAGAAAAGGCTACCATAGCTATAGGTGCTTCGGGGGCTATCTTCGCCCTGGGCGGAGTCCTGGCGATAATGCGGCCCAGACTGCGCGTTATTGTTTTCCCCATACCCGCCCCACTGCCTCTGTGGATAGCCATCCTCGGCATCTTCGTCATCTTCTCCTTCATCCCTGGTGTCGCCTGGCAGGGACACACCGGCGGACTGGCGCTGGGGCTGGTAATGGGCTATATCTTCCGCAGGCGGGAACGCTATCGCTACTATTGACGAGGGTGGAGCGATAGGCTATTCTAATACCTAGATTTACTAGGCATCAGGATTAGCCGGAGTGGAAATATCCTATTTCACCCTATTGACCTTATGTGCTTTCGGGCTCGGCGCCTGCCCCTTCTCGCTCTGGATAGGGCGCTGGCTGCTGGGCAAGGACATCAGGGACTATGGTGACGGCAACCCCGGAGCGGCCAACGTCTTCCGCGCCGGGGGGCGCAAGTCAGGTTTCCTAGCGCTGTTTCTGGATATAGCCAAGGGTGTGCCCTTCGTCTTCCTGGCTCACGCGTTTTTTAAGCTCCCCGAAGCCGCTATCCTGGGGGTAGCATTTAGTGCCATACTGGGGCACGCCTTTTCTCCCATCCTCCAGCTCAAAGGCGGTAAGGGGATCGCTGTCACCTTCGGTGTAATCCTGGCTCTACCCCAGCACGATATACTGTTCGCCCTGGCCGGCGCTATGTTCCTGGGCTTTCTCTTTATCGCCATCGACGCCTGGATAGTAATCTTCGGCGCTGCTGGCGCGGCGACTTACATGGTGGCCAGCAGGGGAAGCTCCGGGGAGACATTCTTCATGCTGAGCGTTCTGGCGCTGCTGGTAATAAAATTCTTCGCCGAACTAAAGACCGCCCCTCGAATCAAGCTGAAGCCCGTTGCCTGGTTTCAGTCAAGGGGAGGATAGATTCAGCAAGCGTCCCTGGCAGGATTCGAACCTGCGACCCGCTGCTTAGAAGGCAGCCGCTCTGTCCAACTGAGCTACAGGGACATGCCGTTTATCACTAAAATTTAGCACGAGCGCCCACAAAGGTCAAGGCTGTTTTTAGCTTGACAATCATCCCGTCACATTGCTAGTATGAAGTCAGCCCCAAAACTTGGGGGCTCAGGATAGTAACACTGAGATTATTAGATAAAATAGATAGCCCCGCCGACCTAAAAGGACTGTCAAAAGAAGAGCTAGCGCAACTGGCTGCCGAAATCAGGCAGGAGCTGGTGGCTACGGTAAACGCCAATGGAGGTCACCTGGCCTCCAATCTGGGTGCCGTCGAGCTTACCATCGCCCTACATCGCGTTTTTGACAGCCCGCGCGACAAGATTATCTGGGACGTAGGGCACCAGAGCTATGTCCACAAGCTGCTCACCGGCCGCAGAAAGCGCTTCAAAACCATCCGCCAGTACGGTGGGCTCTCCGGCTTCACCAACCGCAGTGAAAGCGAACACGACCCCTTTGGTGCCGGCCATGCCAGCACCTCGGTTTCCGCTGCCCTGGGCATGGCTGTTGCCCGCGACCTTGCCGGCGACGACTACAACGTGGTGGCTATTATCGGTGATGGGGCTATAACCGGGGGCATGGCCCTTGAGGCTTTGAACCAGGTGGGACACCTGGGCTCCCGGGTCTGCGTGGTGCTCAATGACAACGGGATGTCGATTTCGCCCACCGTCGGCTCAATCGCCAAGCTCCTCAGCCGGATACGCTTTGACTACCGTTACCGCTGGGCGGAGGAGGAGAGCCGCAGGGTCCTGTCGTTTTTCCCCTGGGGCCGAAAGCTGTGGCAGGCAGGTCAGCGGCTCATAAGGGGCTTTCGCGGCTTGATTATCCCCACCGTGCTCTGGGAGGAGCTCGGCTTCGCCTATATGGGACCCATTGACGGGCATAACATCAAGGAGCTGGAGAAGGCGCTGGCTCGAGCTCGAGACTATCGCAACGAGCCGAGCCTGATTCACGTCATCACCACCAAGGGCAAGGGCTATCTACCTGCCGAGGGCGACGCCGTCTATTTCCACGGCGTTTCGGCTAAAGGTTCCCCCGCCAAGGCAGCCCCCAGCTACAGCGAGGTCTTCGCCCAGACGGTATTGCGCCTGGCCAAGGAAAACCCGAAGCTGGTGGCGGTTACTCCGGCTATGCCCGAGGGGGACTGCCTGACAATTGTCGAGGCCGAGTTCCCCGACAGAGTCTTTGACGTGGGCATCTGTGAACAGCACGCCGTTACCTTTGCCGCCGGTCTGGCGACACAGGGCTTTAAGCCCATCGTGGCTATATACTCCACCTTCCTGCAGCGTGCCTTCGACCAGGTGATACACGACGTTTGCTTACAAGATCTACCCGTTGTCTTCGCTATTGACCGCAGCGGCATTGTCGGCGACGACGGCAAGACCCACCAGGGGACCTTTGATATCTCCTATTTGATGTTAATTCCCAATCTGATAATCGCCGCCCCCAAGGACGAGAACGAGCTCCAGCACCTGCTCTACACTGCGGTGAAAACGAACCACCCCATGGCCATAAGATACCCCCGGGGCTCCGGGGTAGGGGTGGATTTAGAGCCGAAGCTGCACGAGCTTCCTATCGGCAAAGGGGAAATACTAAGAGATGGCGAAGACGTGGCCATACTGGCTCTGGGCAATATGGTGGTGCCAGCGCTCGAAGCAGCCGATAGTCTTGCCCAACAGGGCATCAAGGCAACGGTAGTTAACGCCCGCTTCGCCAAGCCGCTGGACGCCGAGCTTATCATAGGCATCGCCAGCCGCATTAAGCGGCTGGTCACTATTGAAGAGAATACCATCAGCGGTGGTTTCGGCAACAGCGTTATCGAGCTGCTGCAGCAGTCCAGTATCGGCGATATTCGGGTTAAAACTATCGGCATCCCTGACGAGTTTGTCGAGCAGGGCAGCCAGGCTATCCTCCGCGCCAAGTACGGGCTTGATGCCCAAGGAATAGTTAAACAAGTTTTAGAGCTAATTCCCAGCTATCAGTACCGGAGATAAGGCTTTGCTTATAAACAAAAGCCAGGCTTCAAAACATCAGGCAGCTTAAACACCTGATGTTTGTTTTTATCTAAGGGGAGAAGATGGATAAGCTGACCATCCGAGACGTAGATGTTACCAACAAAAGGGTCCTGGTCAGGGCCGACTTTAACGTACCCTTAAGCGGCGATAATGGTTTCATTACCGATGACAGCCGTATCCAGGCGACACTGCCCACCATTAACTATCTTACTGAGCGGGGGGCCAGGGTTATCCTCTGCTCTCACCTAGGCCGCCCCAAGGGCAGGGTGGTGGAAAAATTGAGACTGAATATCGTAGCTCGACGACTGTCGCAGATTCTAGGTAAAAAGGTAAAGGTGGCTGACGACGACATTGGCCCTGAAGTCGATGAGGCGGTGGCAGCACTAAAACCGGGCGGAGTCCTGCTCCTGGAAAATATCCGCTTCCACCCCCAGGAAGAAGCCAACGACAATGCCTTCGCCCAAACACTGGCGCGCCTGGCCGATATCTATGTCAATGACGCTTTCGGCGCCTGTCATCGCTCTCATGCCTCCATAGTGGGTATTACCCGCTACCTGCCGGCGGTAGCCGGGCTGCTCGTGGAGAGGGAAATCGAGGTGCTGGAGGGGCTTTTGGCCAACCCCAGTCACCCCTTTGCCGAGCTTGCCGGCGGCGCCAAGGTCAGTGATAAGATAAAGGCATTGGAAAACACAATGGATAAGGTGGACTGCCTTCTCATTGGCGGCAGCATGGCAGCTACCTTTCTGAAGGCCAAGGGCTATGAGGTTGGCTTGTCTCTGGTGGAAGACGACAAGCTGGAGCTGGCTACCAAGCTTATGCAGCGGGCCGCTAAGCAGAAACTTCCCTTGATTCTACCCGTTGACGTGGTGGTTACCGCTGAACTAAGTGCTGAAAACGAGTATAATGTAGTAGCGGTGGAGCAAATACCGCCGCGGTGGAGGATTGTAGATATAGGGCCGAAGACAATCGAGAGCTTTTCCCAGAAACTAGGCCGCTGCCGGACGATCTTCTGGAACGGGCCTATGGGCGTCTACGAGATAGAGCCGTTCGCTAAAGGCACTCAGGCTATGGCCAGGCTTTTAGCCAGGCTTGAGGCAACGACCATAATCGGAGGTGGCTCTACCGCCGAGATAGTAACCGCCATGAAACTGGCCAACAAGATGAGCTTCGTCTCCACCGGTGGCGGGGCTTCACTCCGCTTTCTGGGCGGCGAGAAACTGCCCGGTGTCGAGGCACTACTCAGCAGGGAGGGCTAAACGATGGATAGTTTAGAGCTAATCAGGGGACTGTCCCACCCCTCCCCCGCCAAAATCATATTGCTGGTCATTGACGGCCTGGGCGGGCTGCCTCACCCTAATACAGGCAAGACCGAACTGGAGACAGCCAGCACCCCAAATCTGGACAGGCTAACCGCCGCCGGTATATGCGGTATAACCGACCCCATAGGTCCGGGAATAACGCCGGGCAGTACCCCCGGTCACTTGGCGCTATTCGGCTATGACCCCGTTAAATTTAATATCGGGCGGGGAGTGGTGGAGGCAATGGGCATTGATTTTGACCTTAAATCAGGTGATATTGCCGCCCGGGGCAACTTCTGTACTGTAGATAAAGACGGTCTAATCACCGACCGCCGGGCGGGGCGCATCTCCACCGAGAAATGCGCTGAGCTGTGCCGCTTGCTTGACAGACTGGTTATAGATGGTGTCAAGCTCTCCGTCCTGCCCGTCAGGGAGCATCGCTTTGTCGTCGTCTTCAGGGGGAAGGGCTTAGCCCTCGATGTCAGCGACTCCGACCCCCAGCAACTGGGTGTGGCACCAAAAGCGGTTGGTGCTATGCATACCAAGGCTAAACTGATGGCGGTGGTAGCTAACAAGTTCGTGGAAAGAGCTAAAACTATACTGGCTAAGCACTACCCCGCCAACATGGTGCTGCTGCGCGGTTTCTCCCAGCGTCCTAACCTCCCCACCATGCCCGAAATCTATAAACTGAAGCCGGCGGCTATTGCTGCCTACCCCATGTATCGCGGGCTGGCCAGGCTGCTCGGAATGTCGGTTCTGGAGACCGGCTCAACTATCGCTGAGGAAATAAAAACCCTGAAGGAGAACTACGCCGATTACGACTTCTTCTTCCTGCATATAAAGAAGACCGACTCTGCTGGTGAGGACGGTGACTTCGAGGGTAAGGTCAAGCTCATCGAAGAGGTGGATAACTCTCTATCCAGCCTGACCGGACTCAAACCTGAGGTCATTGTGGTCACGGGTGACCACTCCACGCCGGCCACACTCAAGAGCCACAGCTGGCACCCGCTGCCTGTGCTCCTTCATTCCCAGTGGTGCCGCCCCGATAGGGTGGCTGAGTTCTCCGAAACGGCCTGTATCTCAGGGGGGCTGGGGCGATTCCACGCCACTCAGATTATGCCCTTAGCCATGGCTCACGCCCTAAAACTGGCTAAATTTGGCGCTTAAGGAGGTGTGTGATGCGCGTACCGATGATTGCCGGTAACTGGAAAATGCACACCACGGTAGACGAAGCCATCGAGCTAGTCATCAAGATGCGCTACGAGCTCGACCGGATAGATAATGTAGACAAGGTGATATGCCCGCCCTTCGTTTCCCTGGACGCCATCAAAACACGGCTTGAGGGGAGCACGATAAAGCTGGGGGCACAGGACATCCACTATGAGGAAAAGGGGGCCTTTACCGGAGAGATTTCACCACAGATGGTAGCTGACCTCTGTGAATATGTCATTGTCGGCCACTCCGAGCGCCGGCAGCACTTTAGCGAGACTATAGAAATCGTGGATAAAAAGGTCAAGGCGGCAATAAAGGTGGGGCTAAAGCCAATTCTTTGCATCGGCGAGAGCCCTGAGGAAAATAAGGCAGGTAAGACGGAGGAGGTTTTAACCAAGCAGCTAAGCTCACCATCGTTCCGTTTATACCTAATCGGTGGCCTGATTATTGCCTATGAGCCCATCTGGGCTATTGGTACCGGCCGTCCGGCCACTGGCGAACAGGCGAACCAGACCATCGGCTTTATCCGCCAATATATCGCCGAAGAACAGGGCAAGGGGATTGCCCAGGATGTGCGCATTCTCTACGGCGGCAGCGTTAGTGACGAAAATATCGCCGAGTTCGCCAGGCAGCCTGAGATTGACGGTGCCCTGGTCGGTGGCGCCAGCCTCAAAGCCAACGAATTCTTAAGCATAGTCAAGCAGACCGCGGAGATCAAGGGGACGAAATGAACCGCCTGCTCGGTATAGTCGGGCCCACCAGCGTTGGCAAGAGCCATATGGGTATTCAGCTGGCGCAGGCCCTGGGCGGAGAAATCGTCAACGCCGACAGTCGCCAGGTCTACTGCTTTATGGATATCGGCACCGCCAAACCCACTCCTCAGGAGTGTGCTGTCGTCCCTCATCACCTGATTGATGTCGTCAGCCCCAACGAGAACTTCAGCCTGGCCCAGTACCAGCAGCTGGCTGTCAGGGCTATCGAGGATATTCAGCAGCGCGACAGGCTGCCCATTGTGGTCGGTGGCAGCGGTCAGTACGTCTGGTCGGTGCTGGAGGGGTGGGGCATACCCCAGGTAGCCCCCAACCCCGAATTCCGCCAAGAGCTTGAGGAGAGGGCCAACGCAGGGGAGGGCAAAAAGCTCCACGAGGAGCTTGGCGATGTTGACCCCGAGGCGGCGGAGAAAATCGACCCCCGCAACGTGCGCCGTACCATAAGGGCGCTGGAGGTCTTCAACGAGACCGAGACACCTATTTCCCAGCTCCAGCGCCGAGAGGCGCCACCATCCCAAATCTTCGTCATTGGTCTGACCGCCGCCAGGGAAGAGCTCTACCGCCGTATTGATTTGAGGGTGGACAGTATGATAGAGCAGGGGCTGGTCGAAGAGGTCAAGCGATTGATAAGCCGGGGCTTTGACTTTAACATGCCCGCCCTGTCGAGCATTGGCTACCGTCAGATAGGTCACTACCTTAATGGCGAGCTGACCCTACCCGGGGCTATCCAGCAGATCAAATTCGAGAGCCACCGCCTTGCCCGCCAGCAGTACACCTGGTTCCGGCTGGAGGATGAGCGGATACACTGGTTCGATATCCAGCATACGGGCGACCACCAGATTATGGCCCCACTGAATAGGTTCTTAAGAGGCAGGTAATGAATTTCACCAAGCTGCAGGGCGCGGGCAACGACTTTATCTTGGTGGAGACCGACGAAAGGCAGCTCAACTGGTCGAAGCTGGCTATGGCTATGTGCCACCGTCACTTCGGCATCGGCGCCGACGGTCTGCTCTTGCTGTCACTGGATAATAATACCCTCAGCATGCGCATGTTTAACCCCGACGGCTCCGAAGCCGAGGCCTGCGGCAACGGTTTGAGGTGTCTGGTCAGATACGCTTTAGACAAAAGACTAATCAATAGTAAGACCGCCGAGATATCGGTTGAAACCATGGCGGGAATAAGAAAAGCCAGGCTACACACCGAAGGCAAGGCGACTATCATTCAGACAGGGATGGGCAAGCCGAAATTCGGCGTTAAGGATATACCTATAAAGCTGGAGGCTACAGCCGAGCCGATATTAGACTATCCCCTCACGATAGAGAATAGAAAGCTGGCTCTGAGCTTCGTCTCTATGGGCAACCCCCATGCTGTCTGTTTCACAGAAAAGCCCGTGGCTGATTTCCCCCTGTCGCAGATAGGCCCCAAAGTGGAAAAGCACCCCATCTTTCCCAACCGGACCAACTTCGAGGTTGCCAGAGTCATAAGCTCAAAGCAGATAGAGGCGCGGGTCTGGGAGAGAGGGGTGGGGGAGACGCTGGCCTGCGGCAGCGGCGCCGGCACCATAGCCATTATAGCCAAACTGCACGGCTATACAAATAGCAAGGTTGATATAAGACTACCAGGGGGGACTTTAGGTGTGGAGTGGGACGGAGTTGGGGAACTACTCCTCAGCGGTCCCGCCGAAATCGTATTTAGTGGAGAGTGGCCAGATGAGAATGTCGCGACGGATTGAGACCCTACCACCCTATCTTTTTGCCGAAATAAGCAAAAAAATCGCCGAGAAAAGGGCCAAGGGAGAGGATATTATTGACTTCGGTATCGGCGACCCCGATATCCCCACCCCAGCCCCCGTAATCGACAGGCTGTGCCAGGCAGCTAAAGACCCGGCTAACCACCGCTACCCCGAAACCGAGGGCCTGCCCGAGCTGCGCCAGGCCATAGCCCAGTGGTACAAGAAGCGCTTTGGTGTTGACCTCGACCCCGACAAAGAGGTATTGCCCCTCATTGGTGCCAAGGAGGGTATATTCCACATCGCTTTCTGCTTTATCGACTATCGGGATATCGCCCTGGTGCCTGACCCAGCCTACCCCGTCTACGCCATAAGCACCACGCTGGCCAGCGGCTCCCCTTACTATCTGCCCCTCACCGAGGAGAATAACTACCTGCCTGAACTTGACGCCGTGCCTGGCTACATCCTCAAGAAAGCCAAATTGCTCTGGCTCAGCTATCCCAACAATCCCACCGGCGCCGTGGCTGACCTCGATTTCTTTAGCAAAGCAGTAGAATTCGCCAAACGTAATGACCTGGCTATCTGTCACGACGGCCCCTATTCCGAGGTCGCCTTCGACGGCTACAAAGCGGACAGCTTTATGCAGGCTGAGGGGGCAAAAGAGGTAGGCGTTGAGTTCCACTCGCTCTCCAAGAGCTACAACATGACCGGCTGGCGGATAGGCATGGTGGTGGGCAACGCTGATATGATAGACGCCCTCAAGAGGCTCAAGGCCAACATAGATTCAGGCATCCCCCAGGCTATTCAGTACGCCGCCATCGAGGCACTGAGCGGCTCTCAGGAATGTATCCAGGAGCACAACGCTATCTATCAGAGGCGCCGAGACCTGGTCATCGAGGTGCTGAATAACATGGGCTTGAAGGCGCAGACGCCCAAGGCAGGCCTCTACATATGGGCCAGGGTGCCCAAGGGCTACAGCTCAGTGGACTTCGCCACCGACCTGCTGGAGAGGGTAGGGGTGGTGGTCACCCCGGGCACAGGCTACGGCAAGAACGGTGAAGGCTACATACGGCTCTCTTTGACCATCCCCGACGCCGCATTGGTGAGAGGGCTGTCCAAGCTGACTAACTGGCGCGATAGCCGAAGAAGGCTAAAGCCAGGGGTGGACTTTACATAATATTAAGGAGATTTGCCTATTAAGACCACGATTGTTACCCGTCCCTCGCCAGAAAGGGCCTTCCTGGTGGCTGTAACCGGCAAGGGCGGTGTCGAACGCTGGTCGGCGGAGGACTCGCTGGACGAGATGGTGCAGCTGGCGGGCACGGCCGGAGCCACTGTGGTCGGTAAGCTCATACAGCGGCTGCCCAGAGCCGCCAAGACGCATTATATGGGCAAGGGCAAGCTGGAGGAGCTAATAGCCCTCAAGGGCAGCCTCGACTACAGCCTGGTCATCTTTGACGACGAGCTTACGCCGCTACAGCAGCGCAACCTGGAAGAAGCCCTCCAGGTAAAGGTTATTGACCGCGTGGCCCTGATTCTGGATATCTTCTCCCGTCGGGCGCACACCCGCGAGGGACAGCTACAGGTCGAGCTGGCGCAGCACCAGTACCTTTTGCCGCGCCTGGCCGGGCAGTGGAGCCATCTAGAGAGGCTGGGGGGCGGCATCGGCACACGGGGGCCCGGTGAGACCCAGCTGGAAACGGACAGGCGCTTAATTCAGCGCAAGATACACCGCCTTAAGAACCAGATTGACGATATCAGGAAGCACCGCCAGCTCTACCGTCAGCAACGCCGCAAGAGCGGCATCCCCGTGGTAGCCCTGGTCGGCTACACCAACGCCGGCAAGAGCACCTTGCTCAACGCCCTCAGCCACGCCGATGTCTTTGTCGAGGACAAGCTCTTCGCCACTTTGGACCCCACCACCCGCCGCCTGACCCTGCCCGACAAGAGCACTATCTTATTGACCGACACCGTGGGCTTTATCCGCAAGCTGCCGCCGACCATTGTTACCGCCTTCAAGGCGACTCTGGAGGAGCTGGATGAGGCCAGCCTTTTAGTCCACATCGTTGACCTGACCAGCCACAATGCACCGGAGCAGTGCCAGACGGTGGAGGACATTTTGTCCGACCTGAAGTTGGGCGAGAAGCCGCGTATCACGGTGCTGAATAAGATTGACCTGCTTTTGGACAACAGTCGGCGGTGGGATGAGAAATCGGCGCTGGATTATCTCTCCGGCCAGACCGAAGCCGACGAGAACACGGTGCTGGTTTCGGCGGAAAAAGGCTGGGGGCTAAAGCAGCTTCTAGAGCTTATCGGCCGCACTTTGAGCCGCACCATGCAGCCTGTCTGAATCCCTCCAAAAATGACGCGCTGAGAGCCAAATCTGGGCGCTTTAACATTAGTTGGGTAACCACTAAGGAGGTTATGATGGCTCTAGAGGAACTAGAAAAGAGGATCGGGGTTCTGGAGGACATCGAGGCAATTAAGAAGCTGCACAGGAAATACGTCTTTTGCCTTTCCTGCCGCGCCTGGGATGATTTGTTGGATTGCTTTGCCGAAGATGCCACCGCTGATATCTGGAAGCACGGGTTACGACGGGGCAAGAAGGAGGTTGCCGAGCTGGTCTACAATGTTTTTGACAAGCTAGAAAAGACGCCCGGGCATCTA
>Ga0315544_1002176_pt1 | contig 14131 bp, 12 predicted proteins | sample SalMarSW160130MG_2_FD_202543 | JGI IMG/M metagenome (GOLD analysis project Ga0315544, IMG submission 202543) | Salt marsh sediment microbial communities from the Plum Island Ecosystem LTER, Massachusetts, United States - Salt Marsh Sediment SW1601-130 ... | reverse complement strand
TCGAAGAGGACGATGGGAAGCTTGGCGCGGATCGCCTCCAGAAACTGGTTGCCCCAGCCCTCATAGAGTGAGGGGTAGGTAACAATGTCTGCAAATACATAGCAGTCCCATAAAGAGAAGAACCTCCGCCCGTCGATCTCACCACGCTGTGAACGAATAGAGTCCGTGATGATGCGAACCTCGATCCCCGCCCTTTCCGCCTTCTGTTTCAGTCGGTTGAGATAATCCTCTCTCCGATCTTCCGAGTAGCCTGCCAAGACAAGGACGATCCGATCATCTTTCGTGAACCTCCTCCCATCATAGAGGCCGGCCTTTCTTAGTCTCTCAAGATAGCTCGGCTTGTTTAACTCCACCACAAGGTCGATAGCCAGCTCAATCCCCTTCCGCTCCACAATCCGGGTCGCCTGGAGGACGAGGATATCGTTCTCGCTCACACCAATCGATTCCCTGAACCCTTGATTGTAGTCATCAATCTTCCAACAAGGTCCAATAAAATCAAAGACATTTGGAATCACAGTCGCGGTGATCCCTTTCCGTTCTAGGAGTTCCCTCTGCGCGAAGCTATTGATTACCACATGGGCGATGCAAGGGTCGTTGGGAGGGAGATACTCTTGGGCTATCCGGTTTGCAGTTCTAAAAGAGGTCGGGGCCATTCCGCGAAACGCCTCCCAGTAAAAATCGTGATGGTGGGCAACCACTGAGATTTTAAGCTCCCGCACCACCCGCGCGAACGCCACTGCAGCTGGTAGATTCGCTCCCAGAGACCAGATGTTATTCGGAACAAGAAGTTCAATCCCTTTCTCGTTCACAAACGCGCGTAAGGCGCGTTCAATCGGTTCGCTCAGGGCAAGGATTGCTCCCTCCAGTTCGACTTCACTCTTGTAATCGCGCAGCCGACAAAACGCATTCCGGGCAATCCGCTCCACATCCTCGCGATGATGATAGAGCTCTTCGATGAGAAATCCTTCAGCCTTCCCGAGGTCTCCACCGCAGAGGTAAACCCTATGTCCCAATCTCTCCAGAGCAACCTTCCACTTCTCCATCTCCAAGGAGACGCCGTCCGTATCCCCAATCTTATAATGACAAATGCCGATTGTGGTCATAGCTATCCTCTTAGATCGTTGAATGCGGAAGCTCTGTGGCTCTCACACCCTGTTACTCCTTCACACCACCCGCAGTGAGCCCCTCCGTCAGAAACCGTTCCAGAGCGAGAAAGAGGATCACAACCGGTATCGTCATCACAGTCGAAGCAGCCATTACAACGTGTGGACGAGGGGTGGGATCGTTAAAGATCATGCTGATCTTGATCGGCATAGTGAACATCTCACTGCTGTTTAGGAATACGAGGGCGTATAAGAACTCGTTCCAGGCGATCATGAACGTGTAGATGGAAACGGAGACCAACGCGGGGATCGATAGGGGCAACGTGATCCGCCAGATAACGCCCGAACGGCTGCACCCGTCGATCAGGCCGGCCTGCTCGATCTCGGCGGGGATCGTACGGAAGTAGTTGGCCAGCATGTACAGTGCCACGGGCAAGGTCTGTGCTAAGTACGTGACAATCAGTATTGGGAGGTTATCCTGAACACCGAACCCGAGCCTCGCACCGATCCTGGCAATCATCGCAAACAGCGGGATGATCAGTAAGACCCCGGGGAAGAGATACACGAGGAGAATACCGTTAAGGAGCAGATTCTTCCCTCGGAAACGCAGCCTGGCAATAGCATAAGCCCCTAGTGTAGACATGATAACCGCAACGATCGCCGTAGGGACCGCGATCTTGATGCTGTTGAGGATATTGGCGCCGAAGTTCCAGAAGTGACGCGTGTTTGGATCGAACAGCTCCTTGTACGCATCCCAACGCAGAGCACTGGGAACGTAAACGGCTTCACGGCTACCGATCTCCGCGTAGGACTTGAACGACGAGCTGACCATCCAGTAGAAGGGGAACAGGATACTGGTGAGGAAGAAGGTCAAGATCAGCGCGAAGACGAAACGGGGCCAGGTGATTGAGCGTGCCAGACGATCGATCAAATTCAATCGTTTGTTTTCTGATGAACTCGAGGAGTAATCGGGCGTCACAGCTGCCTCCTCTATCCTCTCTCTCGCATCACGGTGCGCGCATATACCAGCATGAAGGTCCCCAGGATGACCAACAGAATCATGGCGTTGGCCGCTCCTTTACCGAAGTTGAATGCTCTGAAGCTAAACTGATAAGTAAGTACCGGTAGGACGTTGGTGCCAAAGCCTCCCCCGGTCAGCAGGAATATGTCGTCGAACTTATTGAAGGTCCAGATCAACCGAAGGAGAAAGACAGCACCTAGAACGTACCTCAATTCAGGCATGGTGATATTTCGAAACTTATCCCAGGCATTGGCGCCATCTACGCTGGCCGCCTCGTACATGGTCTTATCGATCCCCTGAAGCCGAGCCAATATCATCAACATAGCAAACGGAAAATAGCGCCACGCAGTAAAGATAATTACCAATAGCAGAGCGAGACCGCGTGTGGCGAGATACGCTCGTGGGGCATCGATCATCCCCAACCGCATCAATAGATCGTTCAGTACCCCGGACGGGCGCGGGTCGAGGATCCAGCGCCAGACGAACGCCACACTGACAATCGGCGCGATATAAGGGAATAGGAAGATGGCACGCGTCATTCCCCGACCACGGAACGGTCGGTTGAGCAACAATGCGGCTATCAGGCCAAGAAACACGGTGACAGCTGTTGAGACGAACGAATACACAATGCTGGTGACCGCTGCTCCCCATACACGTAAGTTTTGATACTTGAACGCAAAATCGTTGATTACATGGCGATAGTTATCCCAGCCCACAAACGGCGCATGGAAGACATCGTTTAGATTGCGCAGGGTGACGTCGTGAAAGCTGATCCAGATACTGAAAATAGCGGGGAAGAGCACCAATCCAAAGACGATCAGAGCCGTGGGGGAGATTAGCATCCAGGCGAGGTGAACCTCTCGGGACTGAAGCGAGTTCCACTGACCCGTCGTAGACAATAATCCCTTCACAGCTCTCGCCATACCATTGAAAGTCAACCTCCCGGTCCACGAACAGGGGAGACTTCTGCGCTGAGAAGTACCCACCAAAAAAGGTAGAGTCAAATAGGGGGACGCGACGGTACGCCGCGTCCCCAACACTCTAGATATTTACTCCTACCGGCGTTCGGCCAGCATCGCTTCAACCTGCCCCTGCAGCCACGCGGCACCGGTCTCTGGGGTCATGATTCCTTCGAGAGCGATGTTGCTGATGGCCTGTGAAATCAACAGGCGCCCTTCGATATCGCCAATCACGGCTCGCTCCACCGGGTCGTAGTCCGGTCGGAACAGCCATCGCTGCATCGTCTCGAAGCCATTGGCGATCTGGTCAAGCGTGTCGCTCGAGTAATGCTCGAAGTAGGGACTAAGTTTCATCCATCCATCCACTGCGCTTTCCAGCACAGGAACCTTGCCAAACGGAGCCAGCGTCAGAACGTCCATGTAGCCCTCAGTCAAGAAGTACTCAACGACCTTCTGCGCAATGGGATCAGCATCCTTCATGATGCCCAAGGTAACCAGCTGTCCGTAGGAGGCCGACCCATTCGGGCCAACCATCTGTGCTGCAAAGCCCGTCTTCCCAGGCAGATCCTCCACGGGGATCGTAACTTTGCCGCCGTCCGCCATGCCGGAACCATCCACCAAGTCGTCCATGATGTAGGTGCTGTAGAACAGCATCCCGGCCTGGTCCAGCTCGTAGGCCTCACGCGCCCCTTGCCAGTATTGCGGCCCGGGTATGGCACCACGCTGCAGATCGGTGTAGAATCGCAGCGCCGAGATCATCTCCGGCGTATTCATGGTGACGTTTCCATCCTCATCGAATGGCCAGGCATCGTTGGATATTGCTACCTGCTCGAAGACCTGATGCGGGTAGTTCTGGCCCGGATCCGTGCCGAGACCCAGGGCATACAACAGGTTTCCCGTTCCCGGAAGAGCATCAACAGCTGCGTTGATGTCGGCCCAGGAGATCGGAGGCGTCAGATTCGCTTCCTTGAACAGGTCGGTCCGGTACCAGATGGCCTGGATCCAACCGTCGTAGGGCACGGCTGCATATTTGCCGGTAGCGGCGTCGACGACCATCGCCAACGGTCCGGCACGGAAATCATTTATTCCGATGCTGTTGATTGTGGCTTCCGCAGCATCCTGATCGAGGATCCCTTCCGCAGCGAAGACCGCCACGCGCTCGATTCCCATGCGGACGATGTCCGGCAGATCATTGGCAGCCATCGCAGTGGCAATCCGTTGGCTAACATCAGCCTCTTGAATAGGTATGATCTGCACTTCAATGCCCGGGTTCTCGGCCATGAATCGCGCCGCAACTGCTTCGTAGACAGCAACACGAGCGGGCTCGTTATCTGTTGACCAGAATTCAATCACGGTATTATCAGCTGCGTAAGCCGTCAACAAACCGACTAGAAGCAGACCAAGCACTAGTAATCCTGTTATACCTTTTTTCATCTTCTTTTCCTCCTTAAAGCACAATAGCTTGTTGTGTTCCGTAAACTACTACGTTCGGATACTTCGTTTCAAGTGCCTGCATCGATCACCTCCGAGAAGAGAATGAGAGGTAAAATTTGTTATGCCAAATATAGCACGCTTTGAGCACCTTGTCAAGAAGGGAACGAGGGTAAAGAACGCGTTCTGCTCCTACTGCAGGGCCTTCTCAGTTTTCGTGGATATAACAGCTTGTAGAATCTCTCGTGTCTTCCTGACGGCTTCCCAGGGGAGGACCTCGCCGGAGATTGCGTTCTCTATCATCAGCTGGACCTGCTTAGAGACTCTTGCGTATTCAGGGATATTTGATCGTGTACGCGCACGATGCAGAAATTGTGACACCCGGCGCGAGAACCAAGCTTCTTCCGTATCCAGCGTCTCTACCACGGAGACACGCGTCGGGCTGCGACCGGTCTTTGTACAGAATTCCCTCATCAAGGGTGGGCTTACTACCAGCTTCAGGATATCGAGTGCCAGTTTCGCGTCCTTTGATTGGCGGAAGATCACGTAAGCCATCCCTCCGGCAATCGTCGCTTGCATTCCACTGGGACCGGCCGGGACAGGAATACAACCGACTTTGTTTCGGAAGGTCTCATCGTTCCATCCGGATTCCTCCTGGATTAGCGGTTTCTCGTAGCTCCCACCAACGGCCAAGGCTGCATTCCCTGTTGCGAAGAGACGCGCCGGGCGATCCCACGCGTAGGAGACAATCTCTGGAGAGGCCACTCGGTACTTGTGGACCAGTGAGACAAGAAACTCTAGCGCAATGACCGCCTGTTCACCCAGCGACACTTTCCCATCCGAGAACAGGCATCCACCTGTCGACCACAGAAATGGGAGAAGTTGATACGTAGTGGTCTCCCCGGCTCGGCAGCTGGCTACAAAGGTTAAGGGGAACTCGACGAAACGTTTGAAGTGATTTGCGGTTAGCACCAGATCGTCCCATGTCTGCGGTGGAGTCTGTCCCTCTCTTTCGAACCAATCCTTCCGGTACCAGATCACCGAGACGTTCGCCTCCGGCTGTACCCCGTACAATGCCGGGGTCGAGCGGTCCACAAATGCCGGAAAGAGATCAGCTTTGAAGGTCTCCGCCCACTCGCGATCAAGGATATCCAGTCGTTTCAGGAAGCGGAGGTCCGCAAACTCGCTCACCCACGCCCAGTCAATCAGGGCAATGTCAGGGGCCGCTCCTCGTCCTACTGCAGAGAGAATCTTCGCGCGAAGCTGAGGGCGTCCAAGGGTTTCCACTTCCAGCTTGACTCTGGGGTTCGCTTGTTCACCGTTGTAAATTGAAACGGCCTTGTTCAAAGACGGAATCCACAGATCTTCCGTTACAATCACGCGCAGAGATCGTGCCGTCTCGCCACGATGGTGGTTGACAAAGGTTCCACTCCCCTGTTGGCGATAGAGGACCCCTTCATTGACCAATTCCAGTAAAGCCTGGCGAACAGGGGCTCGGCTGATTTCAAACTGCTCGCAGAGCTCATACTCAGTTGGTATGCGATCACCTGGTCTGAATTTCCCATCTCCGATCTTCTCTTTGATGATCTCTTTCAACTGACGATAGATAGGCAGGGAGGCCCGTCTATCGATGCTCCTTTCCTCATCTCGCATGAAAACACCTTCCTTCAAGGCCTCGATTGACCCTCTGTAAGTTTTACCACACTACACGGGTAAAGGCCAAGGCAACCGACGGTATTAGAGGACTTCCGAAAGAGGATCCTCCTTTACCAGTCAGGCGTAACTCATTTTCATTGATAGCACAAGATCGTGGTTCAAACGACCTGCGAGTCCATTTTCCCCATTTAACCAATCAACCAATCAACTACTCACCTAGCCTTCAGCTCCTCCCATTCAACCATTTAGCTATTTAACTGCTTTTTCTCTTCCTTGTCTTTCACACATTACCCATCACCCATCACTCTTCACTGTTTTTCGGCCTTTCCCGACTCAACTGGACTCTGCCCTGAAGGCAAATAGACGGCAATTGTGCAAACCTCGTCTCCTGCAAGCACACTAGCCAATACCTCTACTTCAACGGGTTCTTGGAGAATCTCTTCCCAGATCCCCTTGTAGAATCCGGCCCCGCAATAGCAATACGTCGGTGAAATAGTCTCCATGGTCTCGAGTACGTCTCTGACCCTCGGGCAATGGCAGTAGTACTGCCGCTTCTTTTCAGAGTCTGTCTCCTTCACGTACTCGACCAGAAAACCGCTCTTGGGCATCTTGGCCGCGATTATTGTATTACCCTGCTTGATTCCCGCCACTCCCCAGCCCTTACTCACTATCTCTTTAACAAGCTCCTCACTCAACTCAAGGGTATTCCCCAGAAATGACTCAAACTGTTCTTGTAGCATCTGATGGACTACACCAGCATCCTTGGTGTCCTCATAGGCTTTCCGCATGACCTGCAAGTCAGACTTTGGGTACTGGCAGGCACAGCCTGTCATAATCCTTTTTCTCTTTTCCTTATCTACCAGCGAGTCAACTCGCTCCATTGCTCGCTTCGACCAATCTATTACTTCTTGCCCAGTGGAGTGGGATGATAGCTCGTCACTTCCTTCCATCACTGCCTCTCGGATTTCCTCGCCAGCAATTTCATCCAGGCTGCTAGAGAATTTGGCCAACCAGGTTTGTTCAAAATCGCGTTCTTCTAACATTTCGTATCCCTTTCCCCGTGATTAATTCGAGATTACTCCCAGCTACAGCAGTTCGAAGCTCCCGCCTAACGCCAACGATGAACAGAGCCAAATGAACTACTTTCGGCCTCATGCATCTGCTCAATCATTAACTAACTCCACCTCTTCAAGTACCAAAGCGGAAGAGGCTTTGCTTCTCGAATCAGAGCCCTAGTCCTATCATTCGTGAACGCGACGCTCAATTCGTCACCTCCTTGGCAATGCGCGCTTCACTGCGCAAGTAGGCTACAAAGTTCTTCCTTAGTCTATTGGTGGAATTCCTACAATATGTAGCCTATGATAGCACGAGGTCGTGATTCAAACGACCCGTGAACCCACATCTCCCATGAAGGCGAAGGAAACAGTCAAATTGTTGATTGCTTAAATGGTTGAGTAAGGAAGAGCAGTTATCAGGAAGAGAGGCAGTTATCAGTAATCAGACCGTTCGTAGCGTCGGGTCTTGCGCCCGACGTTAACCACAAAAACGCGTAGACCGTTCGTAGCGTCGGAAAATAGGGACAAGGGCGCGGAGGTGGGGAGAAGCAGGGGGAGCGGAGGAGCAGGGGCGCGGAGATCATTCGTCATGAAAGTCAACGTCGCACACCCCAGTGAAATAGGATTGCACGGGGCAACAAACTCCACGAACCCAACGAACCCTACGAACTCTATGAACTGTTGCAAGCTCTCCATCATTGAGAACGTGGGAGACTTTCCTTTCCGCAAGTCGCAAAGTTAGGCCAGAGAAGACACTGAAGTGAAGCTACTTGCTCGACTGGTGAAGCACAAAGCTGGCAAGAATAATAGTAATGACTACGAATGCGAGTACACCAGCAAAACCTATTGGCTCCTGCCACGGCGAAAGCCCCTTCACCATAACTGCTCTTAGGAGTCTGTTTGAGTAAGTTAATGGAACGATATAGGCAATTGGCCGCAACAGCTTGGGAATTGCTTGCAGCGGCCAGAGCATTCCTGATAGCAATACCGAGGGAAGCATCACAAGCGGGAAGAAGAGAATCGCTTGAGATTCGGTGTTTGCCAATGCCGACATCAACGTTCCGAGACCCACGCTGCCTATAGCAAAAAGCATGACACAGAGATATGCCCAAAGAAGAGAACCGTTTATTACAATCGAAAAGACAAGCTTACCGATTGTCAGCACAAGCGTTGCCTGAACCAGTGCTATCAACCCAAACGCAACTACATAACCAAGGATGAATTCCCCTCTGCGCACGGGGGACACCCAGATTCGCGAGAAAGTACCATCAACTTTCTCCCTTACTACTGACATAAGCGTAAGCATCGTGCAGACGAATGCGCAGACCAGTCCCATAATCGCTGGTGCGAAACTATCAATAAATCGAACATCTATCTGGTACAGATTCTGGGTTTCTACCTTAACTGGAGCACCTGGGCCAACGTTCATCAGCGCATCAACAAGTGAGGCTTGTACCGCTGCTGATATCTGAGGATCAGATTCATCAATGGTTAGGTACACCTTCGCCTGAGACGAAGGTGTACTGCCAGAGAGTCGTGCGAAGTAAGCACTGCCAAAATCAGCTGGAAATCGAATCGCCGCTTGGTATCCAGATTTAACAAGTAGTTCTTCACTAGAGAGTTTTGGTACCTCAAGCTGACTAACAGATAGGGTATCGTTAGCAAGAAGATTATCGATTACCGCTGCACTAAATTCCGTTTGATCCTCATCGATAACGGCCACACGGACATCGCGAATATTCCCTGAGAATGAGAATCCAAATAAAATCATTGCTAGACTAGGCACACCAAACATAAACACCAGCACACGCTTGTCGTGTCGCAGCTGGCGAAGTACCCGTCCTGCAATTGCAGCCACTCGGCTAGTCTTCACTTGGCTTGCCCCCTATGATCCGGAGGAACACTTCTTCCATGGTTGGTTCTTTGTCACCCTCATCTCCAACCTCTCGCTTAAGCTCGCTAGGAGAACCTTCTGCAATGAGCCTTCCGTGGTGCATAAGGCCAACTCTCTCGCAACGGTTTGCCTCTTGCAGATAATGGGTTGTCAGAAGGATGGTTCGTCCGTCCTTCTGAAGCGAATGAAAATGCTTCCAGAACTCAATACGTAACGCAGGATCAAGTCCGATAGTCGGTTCATCAAGAAGCAACAAACGAGGATCATGGACGAGAGTACAGGCAAGCGACAAACGTTGTTTCTCTCCCCCACTTAGGGTTTCTGCAAGCTGATCGGCCATATCTTCCATCTTCATTAGAGACAGTAGCTCCTTAAGCCGTTGTTTGGTAGACTGCCGTTCAGTGCCGTATATCTTGGCAAAGAAATTGATGTTCTCCCTAACAGTAAGATCGCGATAGATGGCACGTTCTTGAGGCATAAAGCCAAGTTCATTCTCTATCTTGTAGCTACATTGTGGAATCTCGTTGCCTAGCAAAGAAGCACGTCCTTCCGTTGCCGGAAGCAGACCACATAGCATCCTGATTAGCGTTGTCTTGCCGGCACCGCTTGGTCCAACCAGTCCATAGATTTCCTGTTCTTCTACCTGTAAATCTACTCCATCTACAGCAACTAGGTCACCGAATTTCTTCACCAGACCGGTTGCGTCTATTACAAGATTGCTCATCGCCCAATCCTTAGTTTTCCCCACAATAATGCACGATCAACTCAGATATCGAGTCAACCGTACTTACTATTATGATACTTGTCACTGTTCTTTGTCTGAGTTTCTTACTCCGAGTCATTAATGGGCCCAAGAGTATATCAATCGGGTGTTCATAGCAAGAACTTTGTATTTCGAATTCGATGGGCACAGAGTGCATCTCAAGCTGCTGCTTGAGCAATCAAGTTAGAAGCAAGCATTAGGTACCAGGAAGAAACGAAGCTTTCAGCCGTCAGTTGTCAGACCGTTCGTAGCGTCGGAAAATTAGGAACACGGTATGTAGTTTGTGGCAAGTAGTGAGTGGTTAAGGAAACCGTTGCATTCGTCATTCCGGCGAACCCTGGATCGGGGTCCAGGGCAGGCGCCGGAATCCAGCGTATTAGTAGCTCTACGTTACTCACCACTGTTGTTTGGCTCATCACGGTTTCTCGACTCCTGGCTATGTTTCAACTCAACGAACTCTATGAACTCTATGAACCCAACAAACCCAACCGACTCCCGGCTCTGGACTGTCTCTTCACCCATCACTTGTTACTGTTTGTCGACTCCCGACTCCAGACTTTCTTTTTACTCATTACCCATCACTGTTTTCAGGCTCCCGACTCCAGACTCCCGACTCTGGACTGGTTTTATGTTACTCATCACGATTTAGGGGTATGCGTCCCCGGAATTCCCCCGATATGTTGATTTGCAAGACGCGACCCCACCATTCTAACGAGAGTTGGGACGGGCTGTTTGGGCGTTGGGGATGGCAATCTAGACGGGCAGAATGAATGCCTCAATCAGAATTTACGCATTCGATAAAGTTGTCTTTGTCCATCTTAGTGATACCGCATTTATATGCCGGCCAATTGACATCATTGATTGGGTTAGAATCGTCATTCCCGGAGTAGTAATATGTCGCGTATGTTGCCCGCTGAGTTTGTTCTGTGTCAAATTCGTCAGCAAGCTGAGCAAAAGCCGAATCGAGAGTGCCACTTAATCCATATGCCTCTGAAAAGGTATAATACGTCCTGAATGTTTGCGTCTCTGCGTCAAGAGGGTTATACAGAGAATAATAATCAACAGGCACCCAACTATCTGCAGAAACGCTAATAACTTTAAACGCAGGATTGTTCCCAAAGAGTGGACTAATTCCCGGCGTCACGATGACAGATCCATTGGAATAGCTGCTATTTTCCACTGAGAGCCTGTATTCGTCCATATGGGTATGCCCCGCAAGTATAGCAGCCACAGTATCGGAATACTCTGTAAGAATTTCGGTGAAGCTTTGCTGGAAATCAGCTTTCCACATAACGGAGGCATCGGACAGGTGGCCGCTTTCATCCATATATGACCTGACGGAACCGTATATGTCTACACCCGGTGGAATATGCATCAGAATCCAGACCCTTCTGCCATGCGTACGTGCCGAAGATAACGTATCTTCAAGCCACGAGATCTGTTTCGCTGCGGCGTCTTCCGTTCCGCTGGCGGCGTGTGGCGAGAAAAAGACTGTATTGAGACTTATCAACGTAAGATTTGAACCGAGTAAGTCGGTAGCATAATACCCCCCAGCTATGTATGTCGAAGAGAAAGTACTGGGGTCGGCTTTTTCCATAAGTAACGTTGAATAGAACAGTTCGGATGTATCTGCCAAAAAGTCGCTGCCAGGCGCAATTAAATAGTCGCCTTCATATGAATCGGTATTACCGAGGGCAAATGCAATGGGGACAATTCCGCAATACTCACGAACCTGCGCCGCAAGAAAGGAGAGTGTTTTGTATGTGAATGCGCGCATTGCAGTTTCGTCTTTCGCACCATACAAAGAATAAAAAGTGGTGCTGAACTGATGTGTCAGGATATCTCCCGTAAAGATGACAAAAGGAGCTTCTGTTGCCCCATTACATGCCTTTTGTATGGTCTGTTTCATAAGGTTGTAGTTGGTTTCTTCACCCCAGTTCAATGGGTCGGTTGCGGTCGATTGTTGAAATATTGCGTCCCAATCCTCCGCCGATGCGTCGACAAGTTGGGTAAAGATAGTTGTGTCGTAGAAGGGAGTAAAGTGAATATCGGAAAAACTCACAACAGTAATCAGTTGACTACCGTTACCGCTACTGCATCCGGCTATAATGGCAATTAACAGGGTGAAAAGAAATACGTATCTACGAGCGACTGAATTAATTTTCCTGTTAAACATTTGCGCTCCCCCATCCGGCAACAATTTAAGGTTTTTGATTCTTGCTGCACTGGTAGAATAGTATAATTTAGATTTCGTCCGGTTGGCAAGCTTTTCTCTCATGGCAAGACGGCCGATAAAGGGGAACGAGTTCATACGAGACGGGCTGGTGAATCAGGGTATGATGTGTATTATGCTGCCGTTGCCAGCAATGTGTCTCTCGGATAGAGTTCTTCTTGGAGGCGCGGGGTATGGATGCTACTAAGTACTATGACAAGATCTACTCGTTTAAAGATTACGAGCAGGAAGCGGGCAAGATTGCACAGATCATTGAAGAACATCTCTATTCTGATGGCAGACGCCTCCTTGATGTTGCCTGTGGGACAGGAAGACATGTCGAGTATCTAAAGGACCAATTCGAGGTTGAAGGGCTCGATATCTCACACGAGATGCTCGCGATTGCGCGCAGGCGAAACCCGAACGTGCCGTTTCATCAAGCCGACATAACCAATTTCGATTTGGGCAGGACGTTCGATGTGATCACCTGCCTGTTCAGTGCGATTGGATATGCGAAGACGTTGGAGCTTGCGGGGAAGGCGATTGCCTGCATGGGAAGACACATCATCCGCGGTGGCCTTCTGATCGTCGAGCCGTGGTTCCCTCCCCAGGCGTGGCATCCGGGAACGGCGCATGCACTGCTTATTGATGAGCCGAATTTAAAGATCGCGCGAGTCAGCACGAGTTTCATGAAAGGACGCATCTCCTACTTCGATCTGCATCACCTAATAGGGGCCCCGGAGGGAACAACGCACTTTGTCGAGCACCATGAGCTAGGGCTGTTCGAGATTGAGGAAATGAAGCAGATGTTCACCGATGCTGGTCTATCTGTTACATACGATCCGCGGGGGATTGCCGATCGCGGCCTCTACGTGGGAAAGAAGACGAAATGAGAAACAATAGAGACAAGATCGACATCCGCGCATTCAACAGAGACGCGTGGGACAGGAATGTGGAGAAGGGTAATCCATGGACCATTCCTGTGAGCGCGGATGTGATCGCTGCCGCTCGGCAGGGTGACTGGGAGATCATCCTCACCCCGACGAAGCCCGTGCCCAAAAACTGGTTTCCGAATCCCGCTGGGTGTAACGTTCTTTGCCTCGCCTCGGGTGGCGGACAGCAGGGGCCGATACTCGCTGCTGCTGGAGCGAACGTAACGGTGTACGATAACTCGCCAAAGCAGCTCGCCCAGGACCGAGCTGTTGCTAAGCGCGAGAATCTGGCAATCCGCACGATTGAGGGAGACATGCGTGATCTCTCCATCTTTGCCGACGAGGTGTTCGATCTTATCGTTCATCCGGTCTCCAACTGCTTCGTCCCCAATGTACTGGCGGTGTGGTGCGAGGCCTACCGCGTCCTGCGTCATGGTGGCACTCTCCTCTCCGGCTTCGACAATCCCATCCTGTATCTGTTCGACCCAAAAAGGGAGGAGGAAGGAATCCTGCAGATGCGGTTCTCTCTTCCCTATTCTGAGGTCTCCAGTATCAGCGAGAAGGAGCGGGTGCGATACTATGGAAAGGATGCTCCACTTGAATTTGGACACACGTTGCAGGATCAAATAGGTGGTCAAATCGACGCTGGGTTCATTATTGCCGGATTCTACGAGGACACCTTCCCTGGAGAACCAATCTCCAAGTACTGTGACTCGTTCATCGCTACTCGCGCCGCAAAGGAGTAACCCGCCTCAGATGCGCTAGCATCGAAAGGTTTCTAATAAGAGGTCCGGAATGACAAATCAAGTGTTCGTGTCGTATGTCCGAGAACAGTTCCCAGCACTCAAGGATGAATTCAATGATCTCCCACTGACCTACTTGGATGGTCCTGGAGGATATCAACTTAGAACCAGGTATCAGTTGTCAGACCGTTCGTAGCGTCGGGTCTTGCGCCCGGCGTTAAGGATAAGAATACATAGACCGTTCGTAGCGTCGGAAAATTAGGAACACGGTATGTAGTTTGTGGCAAGTAGTGAGTGGTTAAGGAAACCGTTGCATTCGTCATTCCGGCGAACCCTGGATCGGGGTCCAGGGCAGGCGCCGG
>Ga0315544_1002173_pt1 | contig 14135 bp, 7 predicted proteins | sample SalMarSW160130MG_2_FD_202543 | JGI IMG/M metagenome (GOLD analysis project Ga0315544, IMG submission 202543) | Salt marsh sediment microbial communities from the Plum Island Ecosystem LTER, Massachusetts, United States - Salt Marsh Sediment SW1601-130 ... | reverse complement strand
AGATTTTCCCCTGCCAGACCTAACCATAAGTGAGAAGCAGGCTGAAAGAGGATCCCCAGATCAAAATCTGCACCCTTTTTGTTTCCATAATTGGAATTGTAAAGAAACTTGCCTGAGAGGCCCACAGATATTTGCGGGTTGATTTGGGTGGAGAGGCTTAGCTGTCCGATGTTATTGGTGACCACCGCGGTAGGATCAGCCCAGGAGCCTCTCTGAGAACCTGATATTCCCAAGCACAGATTTTTGCGCAAAGGAGCCACCAAAGCACCTGCGGCTAAGAACGGATTCTCCTGATCAGCCAGCCCGTATTTTGATTTTCTGTCGTAAAGAAAATATATTTGCCAGGTTTTGAGATTTACCAGTCCGGCGGGATTATAGAAGATGGCAGAAGGATCGTCCGCCACCGCCACAAAGGCGTTACCCATACCGATTGCTCTGGCACTGTTACCCCAGTTGCCTGATCCCAATGCGGAATTCGCATATAACAAAGTTGAAAAAATCGCCAGAGAGATTATGCCAAGCCGAATCCCTTGTTTTTGCATTGTAACCTCCCCTTCTTGATTACATCAGGATAGAGAGAAATATAGTAGATGGTCGGTTGCCTAAAAATTAGCTTCAGCCTTTCATTGTGTGGAGACCTGAAGGTCTCCGATACGTCCTTTCTAAGATTTATATCGGCTTCCCTTACATTTACATTAATTTTGGGAAGAAAAGATCAACCTTCAAAATCAGTTTAAGGAGATTAAGTAACATGGAAAAATGCCGAAAAAATAAAAAAAGCCAATTCAATGACTAAATCGGGGGAGGTTAATGCATCAAGGCTTTGTATTGGCTTTCTTTTAGGAAAACAAGCTTATCTTGAATTTTCCAAACTCTAAGCAAAAACAAACAGCATTGCAGACAAGAATATGACATTCGTTAGTCACCAGTCTCTAGGGGGGATTCTTCTGGGCTTGTTGAAAAAGCTAAACTTTGAGGCGGGATATGCGTATGCATTCATACGAAAATTCCCGCCTCTATGAGCGGCAATAACATATCACCCATAGGGCAGGGCATTTAGCCCTGCCAATAGGGTTTTTCAACAGTCCCTTCTGGTTCGTCCTGTTTGGTGGAGGCTTTCGCATCTATATGTTTCCATATTGCAAAAGAGGATAGAGTAACTTCAGCCAAGCGTAATTTCTCTGGAGTGAAGTTCAAACCAAACCCATAAAAAATCGGAGAACACAAAAATGAAATCCATATTTCTATGTGTGGCTACTATCATTTTGTTCTCAGTTAACGTCGCCCATGCTGGTTTAATGGAGACAGTCCCGGTGGGAGAGGAAGTTTACAGGTGGGTCTATGAGTACTTAGACGAACTTTATGCTCGAGGGCTTATAACCGAGCTTCATCTGGGCACAAAACCATATTTCAGAGGGAAGGTCGCCGAAGAGCTTTTGTCCCTTCGGGAGAAGAGACTTAAAGGTGAGCCTTCCTTAAGCTGGCCCGAAGACTATCTGCTCGGAGAGCTGGAAAATGAATTCTTAAGCGAGATAAACGAATTAAAGCTTAAAGCAAGTTCTCCGAATGATAGAAAAGTCCTTAAGAAATTTTCTTGGGGATTGGATTTTCAAGAGGGATCAAATCTTAAGCCAAAAGCAAAAGCTGTTTTTCGAGAAACCTTTTTGCCCTATGCCAAAGCTCGGATTGGCTCCAATTTCTTTGCCTGCACCCGTTATATGATCGACGAGAATTTAGCCAAGGATCCGAACTATGAGGGGAAAATCTGGAGAGGATTTGCCGGAGATGCGGCACAGGCTTATCTGGCATTCAATTTGCCCTACTTTAAGATACTCTTGGGAAGGGAGAGAATCGCCTGGGGGCAAAAAGTTTCCGGAGAATTGATACTGTCAGAGCGTGCCTTTCCTTTGGATATGGTTAAAATCCAAGGGGGCTGGGGGATCTTTCAGGCGAATGCCTTCTTCGCATTCCTGTCCTCCATCACAACCCAGGATTCCTCTGGAGACATGTCCCACATCAATCGCTATCTTTCCGGTCATAGAATAAGTTTAAACCTTTTTTCGGTAGCTCAACTGGGGTTTTCGGAGACCATCATATACGGAGGAAGAAACCGTCAGGTGGGAGCCTATTACCTTAATCCCCTTCTATGGTATCATGGCGCACAACTGAACGAAAAAAGAGACGATAATACCTTCTTTGCTTTGGACTTTAATCTGCGACCTAAAAGAGATTTGATTTTTTATGGTGAGTTTTTAATAGACGACTTCCAGATTGAGAAAAAAACCCAGGGGGATAAAGAACCCAATGAGCTGGGTTATTCGGGTGGCTTCTCCATCCTGGATATCTTTAGGCTCAAGGGATCCGAACTGAATATAGAATATATGCGCATCAATAACTGGACCTATAATCAGAAGGAGGAAAGAAACCGCTATCTTAACCGGGAAAAACTTCTGGGCAATCCTCTGGGCCCGGATACGGATAACTTAACTGCCAGCCTTTCGACCTGGCTGAAAAGGGGACTGAAATCGAAGATCACCTACCAGAAGAGAAGATGTGGAGAGGGGGGAGTGGACTCTCCCTGGAGCGAACCCTGGATGTTAGCTGAAGGAGAATATAAAGAGGAATTCCCCAGCGGAGTGGTGGAGAAGATGAACAATTTGGGCATAGCCTTACAGTATAATTATACTAATCTTTTCCGCTGCGAGTTAAGCTGGGATTATTTTGATTATGTGAATTATCAAAACATACCAGGCCGCAAAGAGGATTTTAACCAGATCAGTTTAAACTTGAGCTATCATTTTCTGAAGATGTGAAATTACGTTTTCAAATTGTTGATTTGAATTATAAAAAACTCCGGTTTGAAAATTCTTTTAGTACTTTGAAAAGAAAATCGGCCGTCCTTACCTTAAAGTTTGACCGATTCACCTCTTAGTAGTGGTTTGAGCTATCTTCGTCCTCGGGATTTCTTAAACAAAGGAGGGGCTATGTTGAGGCAAAACTTAACTATCTTTAAGCGTCTTCATCTGGCTTTTGACCTGGGGTTGACCTTTGTCTCTTTCCACTTAGCGACACTCATCAGGCAAAGTCTGGGAAACTTAGACTCATTTGATCCCTTCAATGCGGAGGAGCCCTATAAACTTATGTTCTTCATTCTTCCCATCTGGGCATTTTTCCTTTTCTTCAAAAAGGAATGTTATGAATATCGGGGCAAACCCTTCCAAGAGATTTTCTTAAACACCGGAGTGGTGGTTTTAAAAAGTTTTGCCCTCCTTTTGGCTTTTCTTTTCCTGACCAAATCGCTGGACCAAAGCAGGACACTTATTTTGATCTTCCTCCTTCTGAATTTTGTTCTTTTGTTGTCCTTGAGAAAATTTGTATCCCAGCTTTTGAGTTATTTCCGCAAAAAGGGTTATAACTTCAAAAACATTCTAATCATCGGCACCGGTTCACCAGCTAAAGATTTCGTCTGTGAGGTCAAAAAAAATCCAGAATGGGGTTTTCACATTTCAGGGCTTCTGGATTGGGAAGATAGCTTAAAAGGGGAAAAGATTTTTGGCTTTCCGGTTATTGGAAACTTGAAGGACTTGCCTTTTATTTTGAAAAATGATCACGTGGACAATGTGGTGTTTGCGGTTTGCAAAAGATTTTTAAACTTAATTGAAGATAGTGTGCTCTTATGTGAGGAGATGGGGGTGCCTACCTGTGTTCTGGCAGATTTTTTCCCTTTAAGATTTTCGAAAAAGAAGGTAGGGGAATTTCAGAACAAGCCGGCCATAGTATTTTCCACTGCCCCGGATCCAGACAGCTTAATGCTTTTGAAAAACATCACCGACAGATTATTTACCCTGGTGGGGATAATTTTACTTTCGCCTCTTATGCTCTCTTTATCGCTTCTTATCAAACTTACCTCCAAAGGGCCCCTACTTTTCAAACAGGAAAGGTGTGGACTGAATGGAAGAAAGTTCACCATGTACAAATTCCGCACCATGGTGGAGAATGCGGACCAGATGAAGGATCTTCTTTTGGAAAAAAATGAGATGGATGGTCCAGCTTTCAAGATGGCAGACGATCCTCGCCTGACTAAAGTGGGAAAGTGTTTGCGAAAATTCAGCTTGGATGAATTTCCCCAGCTTTTAAACGTCCTGAAAGGAAACATGTCATTGGTGGGCCCGCGCCCTCCTCTGGCAAAGGAGGTGAGCCAATATGATCCCTGGCAAAGAAGGAAGCTTTCCATGAAGCCAGGACTGACCTGTCTCTGGCAAATCAACGGAAGAAACAATATCAACTTTGAAAAATGGATGAAGATGGACTTAGAATACATCGACAACTGGTCTTTGTGGCTGGACACCAAGATACTTTTCAAGACCATCCCGGCGGTGATTTTAGGAGCAGGAGCAAAATAAGAAGCTTTTTCTTAGAAAAAGTTCGTGGCGAGGATGCCAGCCCATTTGGGTTGGCTTTTTTACTTCAGGTCAAAAGAAGAGCCCATCCAAGATGCGACTCAACAGACAAACCTTGGTGAGTTTTCTGCCGAACACCATGATAAACATGTAGCATCCGAGTTCATCCTGCCCTTCGGTCCCGCCTCGCACAGCTCCCGCCTTTGGCGGGAGAAGTAAGATCTCAGGGTCGAAGGAAAGGGACTTACCCCGACTTCGTCCCAAGGGAAGGGTTTGTCTTGGATGTCGGTTATTGAAAAGATAGATTTTTAAGAGTGTAGTATAGAGCCAGAACCTAACTTAAGTTAGGTTCTGGTTCTTTTCTGCAAGGAGTAACTTCAATGAGTTATGTAGGTCAACCCCGCTTTTGGCGGGGTTAACAAATAAGGATTTGTCAAGCAGGCTACGCCATGCTTGACCTACAAAACTGGTGCACTCCAGTCCGGGGTTTTCAACAAGCCCGAAAGTGTTGCTTCGGAGTGGTCAAAATTCTGCGCCCAAAGATACATAATGTTTGGGCTTGGGTGAGACCCAATCGAAGTCGGTAGCCCAGGCGACGTCATATCTTAAAACGAAAAATCCCAGATTGACCCTGGTTCCAAACCCAAAGCCCGCTTTTATGTCTTTAAGTCTGGTGCCGCCCTTAGAGGTTCCACCTTTGAATTTCTTGTTCTCATCCCATGCCGCTCCCATGTCATAAAACAGGGCACCGTTGACGTAGTGGAGGGTTATGGGAAGGGGAAATTTCATGATGAAGTGCTCAACAAAGGGATAGCGCAGTTCGATGTTGGTTAAGAAAAATTTAGACCCGCTTATGTCGAAATATCTGTAACCCCTGAGTGGAGTCACCATGTTCCCAAAGTAAAGATCATTTATTCCATATATGTTCTCCGAGCCTAAGCTGGGTCCTATCCAGTTGGACTGCCCACCTAAATAAAATATCTTCTTATCCTCACCATGGGAGAATCCGCCGGTTAGCCGGAAGACGAAATTATATCTCTTCTTAAAATGAAAATATTTGCGATAATCCAGCATAGCCGCACCGTAAGTGATGCTTCGTGGGGTTATATATGGCGCGTATTCATAGGAGAACAGACTTCTGGTCCCATTGACAGGTCCGGTATGCCCCCAAATGACCGTGTCATTAATCCAGGAGAGGGAGGCTAAAAGCACTTTCACGCTTCGGTCATCATAAGTCCAGGTTGAGGGATTAAGATCGTAGTATTTACGATCCACTGAAATATGGGACAAGTTCAGCTCTGCTCGGGTGAACTTGCTGAAAGGAAAGGAAAGATATGCCAGTGCTCCGTAGACCCGGTCGGAGAAAAGGCGATCCAGATTATCTATATAGTAATATTTGGTATGAAGAATGCCTCCCCCCACGTTCAATCTTCGGGCGCCGTAAAGATAAAATATCTGGAAGTTGCTCTGATCTATGGTGTTGACCAGATCGGTGGCTAAGATAAACGTGTGATCGCCCAATATATCGCTTATGGCGATGAGGGACTGTCCCTGAAAACCAAAGAAGGTGTCATAGTTTAATGCTCCTGAAATAATATCGGGAGAGAACTTAAGCTTATACTTACGTTTTCTATACTCGCCATTGGGAAGCCTGTAACTTATGCTGTCTTTTTTCTCTGCAACATTCTCCTCCAACATCTCAGCCAAACTATCCATCTCACTTTTTCCAGCCCTGAAAACATAGGAGCTGAAATCCAGTTCGCTTTCCGCAGCCTCTTCCACCAATGTGCTGTCGGTGGGGGTGGAGATGGTGTCCTTCTCCAACGCCAGAAGATAGGACGTCTGAATTAACCAATCTCCTTTTTCCATCGCCGGCTCAATTTCTTTGATTATAAATATATCCCAGCCTCCTTTTTGAAAGGCAGAGAATGCAATCTTGTCGCCATCTTTTGACCAGGAGGGGGAAAAACAGCCAGAAAGAACATTGGTGATGGGGAAAACCACAGAGCTATCCAGATCTGCTACATAAAGATTGTATATTCCATTCCGATCCGAGACGAAGCAGATTTTTTTGCCATCGGGCGACCAGGTGGGAGAGGTATTGTTCCCTTCTCCCGTGGTGATAGGAGTAATTCTCCAAGAGTCCAAATCAAGAAGAAAAAGATTATAGTGGCCGTATTTATAATCCGATGAATCTGTGTTTATCTCAAAAGATCGATCAGAACTGAAGGCGATAAATTTGCCGTCCAGAGAGAAGCTGGGGTCCTCATCGCCATAGAAATCATCGGTGAGCCTGATTAGTTTTTGATTATCGATATGGCACATATAGAGATCTGCTTTTCCATCTTTAACTCCAACGAAAACAATCATCTCGCCATCTGGCGACCACGATGGAGAACGCATGGCATCAAACCGGAAGCGAAATTTTTTGTAGATTTTTCTATTTTTTACCCTAATCAGACACAAAACGTCCCTTCCTTTGCTTTTTGACACAAAAGCCAGGCTTTTGCCATCCGGAGACCACGAAAGACCGCTGACATAAGAATGAAGAGATTCCAAATCTCCTGATCTTTCTCCTTTCACCAGTCTTTTTAACACCTTTCCATCTATGGAGGAGATGATATAGATTTCCGTATAATCGCTCCTGTCGGAAAAGATGGCCAGCCGGTCGCCTGCCGGGGAGAAAGCTGGTTTTTCGTTAACATAAGAGCCGTCCTCTGGATGATGGGTGAGCGGTTTGGCAAAATCCTTTGCCTCTTTTCTCAAGGCAATGTCGGGCCAGTATTTTTTCCGCTGAGCTTTCATCCATTCCTCAGATAAGCCCTTCTGATCCATTCCGATGGCGGACTTCAAAGCCTTGTCCATGGAAAGCTCGCTTTTGCCCTTGTTCAAAATCTCAGAAAGCTTCTCCTCCCCATACTTCTCCACGATATAGCCTATGGCAGATTGCCCCTCTTTGTAAACCAGATAACCTCCGGCAAATTCCAGCGGGGTCAAATATCCGTTGATGGTGGCATCCCTTAACACCATATCTGCCTGAATGTCCCAGCCGTGTCGTGATGAATATTCCGCATATCCCTCGGCAAACCACAAAGGAAGCTGAAATAAATACTGCCGGCTGAAAATGGAGTTGACCATGTTTCCGTAAAGCATATCGAACGTCACCGCATGGGTCAACTCATGATGAAGCACATGCCGATAATCCTCGTATGAGCCGGTGAAAGGCACCACTATTCGGGTCTTGAAAGTTTCGGTAAACCCGCCCACCCCTTCCTCGATCAAATTAGGAATGACGTTGGTCTGCTGAAAATCATTAGGGGATTTGTACAGAATCACCGGGACTCTCTTGGTCAAGTCATAGCGGAGCTCTTTTTTTACCTTCAGATAAGCGTCCTCTAAGATGTCTGCGGCGAACTTAGCCAGATGATACTCACCCTCATAATAGTAAATGTCGAAGTTCTCGGTTTGAATGAAATGCCAGTCAAAGGATTTATATTGAACCTTATTCTTTCCGAAATAAGGCTCCTGTGCCATCCCCCGGCAGACAAACAAAAATAGGATCAGACTTAATATGAGGGTCTGTTTGGCAAAATGTTTCATAATTTGAATCTCCCTGCGGGTTTATACTCGCTATATAAGTGGGGATTGAAAAAAACCGCATTTCATTTTTTTCAAATTTTACTGTTCTAATCTTCTTACCTTTGAAGATATCTGAAAATGCGAGATTTGGTAGCCGCCCCGCTTTTAGCGGGGCGAAAATGTCTTACGCAACCTAAAGGTTGCGGCTACCGCTTGAAACTTAGTTTTCGGACAGGATGAATCATCCAAGATAAAAGCCTGCTGAATCTTTCTTCTATTAGCTTCTCACCCTTTTTATCTTTGCGCCCAAGAAAGCCAGCCTTTCTTCTATATGCTCGTATCCTCTGTCAATATGATACACTCTTAACACTTTGGTGGTTCCCTCTGCTGACAGCCCCGCTAAAGTTAAACCCGCTCCCCCTCTTATGTCCGAAGCCATAACCGACGCACCTTTAAGCTTGGAAACGCCATTTATAGTGGCTCTATCTCCAGAGATTTTTATATCTGCACCCAATCGGCAAAGTTCCATCACATGGGTAAATCTCTCCTCAAATACCGTTTCCCTTATCTGACTGGTCCCGTCAGCAATGCAGGTTAACGCCATGATGGATGCCTGCATATCAGTGGGAAACCCAGGATGAGGATAGGTGGTTACCGTAACCGGCTTAAGCTTTTTGGGACCCTTCACCGTTATCCTGTTTTTGTTTTCTACTATCTCCGCTCCCATCTCCCTTAATTTCAGAGTCTCCATCCTTACATGTTCTGCTACCACATTTTTCAGCTCCACACGTCCACCGGTGATACAAGTCGCCATCATAAAGGTGGCGGCGTCCAATCGGTCCGGGATAGGCGTATATTCCACAGCTTTGAGCCTTTTTACTCCTTCCACATAGACGGTGGAACTTCCCGCTCCTTTGATCTTTGCCCCCATCAAACTCAGAAACCTGGCTAAGTCCACCACTTCCGGGTCGCAGGCGGCATTTACAATGGTGGTTTTCCCTGAGGAGAGACATGCCACCATCAAAATATTTTCAGTGCCTGTATGGGTGGGACGATCGAAACAGATGAGGCTGCCAGAAAGTTTTTTGCCAGATGCGATCACATAGCCATGTTCCTCCTTGATCTTTGCTCCCAGCTTAGCAAAGCCGGAAAGGTGCAGGTTCACCGGTCGCGGACCCAATACGCATCCACCGGGAAGCGAAACTTTCGCCTTTCTGAATCGAGATAGAAGAGGTCCCATTACCAAAAAGGACGCTCTCATCTTCCTCACCAGATCGTAGGGCGCCTCATAACTTTTCAGATGCTCGGCATTTATCACCACCCTTGCCTTGGAAGGCGACCCACAGAACTTATCGTCAGCGTATGTCTGCACTTTAGCTCCCAGTTTCTCCAGCACCTTGAGCATAGTCTTCACGTCCGCTAGATCGGGCACATTGTTTATTTGAGTTTCCCCTTTTTCCGCCAGCAGGGATGCGGCTAAAATGGGCAGAACCGCATTCTTGGAGCCTTGGACTCTTACAGTGCCAGCAAGCTTTCTTCCACCCTCTATCACAAACTTATCCATGATTCCTTACCCATGATTGTTTCTCCATAATTTAAAACGTTAGCTACTATATTTCATTGGTGCAAAAATCTTTACTTAGTAAATTATGTAACTTATTTTCCAAAGTCAAGCAGTTCCAAAAGCAAATTTGTATCTAACAATGCCGAAAGATGGTTTTTTTGTAATACGTTGCAGCGTCGCAACTCTGTTTACCCTGTTAGCGCCGTCTCATATTTGGTAGTTGCTTAGTTTTGGCAGATAAAATATAATAGGGAGACACCACCAGAGGAAGGAGGTGACCCCCCAGATGGAAATAATGGTTTCCATCTCTGCCAGAGTTATTATACCAGGAGAATAATTCCCTCTCCCCTAAGTGGGTGTGTCGTAACCTTTAAAAGCGTACAGTTGTCATTCTGAGCGAAGCGAAGAATCTAATAATTCCAATAAGTTACAAAATCGAGATTCTTCGGCTGACGCCTCAGAATGACATTATGACACAGCCTCTAAGAGGAAAGGATATTACCCCGAAGGGCAAGCGTCTGCTTGGAACCAACGTACGGGAATAAAAAATGGATGCAGAATCCAGTTGTATATGTTAACTTCAAAACCATAAAGACCAACTAACAATTATGGGACACTTCCACTCTGTTATATGGATCCTGCGGAAACGTAGTGAAGAATCTAATAAATTCAACATGTTACAAATGCGTATGCATTCATACGAGTTTGAGATTCTTCCCCCGCCAAAGGCGGGGTCAGAATGACATTTCTCGACACGCTCTTAGGTTAGTTTCTGGATCATTCATTTTATCGCCCCTGGAGTTACATGCGATTTTTCAGTGTCTGATTTTTGAACTTCTATCAAAGAACTTATTTCTCAATTTCTGCCCTTAACCTCCGATATACATAAACACATAATAACTTTTTGCATCAACTTAGATAATAGAAAAACCTTCATAAAGTTCTTCAGACATGAGAAGAGGGGGCAAATCTAAACTCAAGCAATATGCCTTGACCGTGGGCATCGCTCTGGTGGTTGGCATATTGTTACGCACCTATGTGGTGCAGGCGTACCGCATTCCCTCTCGCTCCATGCAGGACACCCTGCTGAGGGGAGATTTTCTGTTGGCTAATAAATTAATCTATCGTTTCTCTGAGCCTCAGGTGGGGGACATTATTGTTTTTGAGTATCCTCTGAATCCCAGCAAGGATTTCATAAAAAGAATTATCGCCTCTGAAGGTCAGACCGTGGAGGTAATAAATAAACTGCTATACGTTGACAAGGAACTGGCAGAGGGTTGGTTTCCGTCCAAGCACACAGATTATCAGATATATCCTGCCGCATATTCCAATCGGGACAACTTTGGGCCATTCGAGGTACCCTCGGGTCAGTATTTTGTCATGGGGGACAATCGAGACAACAGCCAGGACTCCAGAGACTGGGGTTTTCTGGAAAGGAAATATGTCAAAGGGAAGGCTTTCCTGATATATTTTTCCTGGGCTCCGGATCCTGAAGCTCCTAAATGGTCCAATCCCTATATAACCTCTTTTTTTGAAATCCTCTTCTACAATCTCACCCATTTCCCTTGGCGAATACGCTGGGGAAGAGTTGGAAGCATCATTCGATAAATTTCAAAATTACAGAACCGAAATACCCATAGAGCTTTCGGAGAAATTTTTAAGAAGGTCGAACAGATCTCTGATCATGTTTTACCCAATCAAGTGAATATATTTTTGTATTTAGGTTCCAAAACTCCCTGATTGAACAATAATCTTATTCAAAAACCTCTTCTCAAATTCGTTCCTTGACAAAATAGGATTTTTTGTTATGTTATAAACAAAAGCGCACAATAACGCTATTTTTCACCAATTCTAACTGTCAGAGAGATTTGTGATAAATTAAATTGCAGAATCATCGCTTCTCTGGCGATCCTGGCTCACACAACAGAATTGAGTTTCGCGCTCCATCGCCGATATAAGAGAAGTAGAAGGAGATAAAAAAATGAAGACGAAGTTGTTTTACCGCATGATGATTTTGAGTTCTATTCTTGTTTTTCTTGCAGTTGGCAACTTCTCACATTCCGCACCAGGTGAAGAGAGATTATCAAAAAATGTGAGAATACTTTCAGAAGGTTTTGACGTCCTAAAAATTGCTGAAGAGGCTCAAATTCCCAATCCATCTCGTCTCAAGGCTGGGCCTAAACGGTTCTGTCTCTTACAGCATGATAACGGATTAGCTCTTACTTATTTTCCCAACTGGAATGCAGGTGATAAAAATGCGATTTACTTTGATCCGCAGGATTGTGGTGTTCCTCATCCATTTCCTTTTCAGATCACGGACATAGAATTTCTGCTTTACAACCATGCGGGAGTGGACTCCACTCAGGTGCGGTTCAGTATATGGACCGTCGGAGCCGATCTATGCGATGGTCCAGATACTGAGATCTGGTCATCCTCTGTTTACACCATTACCACCTTTTATCCGGACTGGGTGGTGGTGAGTTTCCTTGACAGCATTTGTGTGGATGATTCGTTCTTTTTCAGCATTGAGTATGTCAGCGGAGAACAGGGAACCATCCCATGTGTGGCATCCGATGCTCAGCAGGACATGGTGGATACCTGTAACCAGTGGATATGGCGCCCCCCGTATTCTCCTCCCTGGTTGGAATGGAATCGCTTCTGGAACGATCCTGATCCGGGATGGCTAATGCTACGATTGAAAGGGGAGACTTATTCCTTTGCCTGTGATACCGGATGGGTGTGGTTGGGCGATAATGGATATGCGCCCAGCGGAGCACCGGATGTGGATGAAAATCAAAATGATTGGGTTGGACATTGTGGTCCAGTGTCCGCAGGGAATTGTCTGGAGTGGTTCGGAGTCAACACTTCCCTGGGTTGGAGCATACCCGAATTTATCGATACGTTAGTTGGCTATTTTCAAACCGACTCTGGTGGCACAGAGGTTCATAACATGAAGACAGGAGTTGACGACTTCCTAAATGATTTTGCTTTTCCCGGACTTTACGCCAGCATCTGGCCAGCTCCCGATTTTTATGTGATGAAGGAGTCACTTAGCGTTAGCCAGAACATTGTTCTGCTTTTGGGCTTTTGGTGGCGGGATGGGGAAAACTGGTGGAGAGAAGGAGGGCATTTTGTTACCATGTCCGGGGTTAAATCACAATCGCTTAAGATCGCCTTGAGTGATCCGGGAATGGATGCGGCTGAGTATGACTGGCCCGGGAGAGTGAGACCCCCTGACCACCCATTTCCTCCTCATCCCGACACTCTTCACAATGATCTACAATATGTCTCTCATGATATTTATCAGTCGAGCCTGGAGTCTCCGGGTCCGGGAAATCCTTATTGGCAACTGATAGATTATCTTGAGTCGGGTCCTGATTTTCCCCGCCAGTATACCGGCAAGAATTTCCCTTCTGAGTTTTTGTCTTTTTACCAACCAGCGCCGGAAGGGACGACCTTTGTGACTGAAGTGGAATATGCGGTGATGATCTGTGCTCTTCAGGAACACATGTTCTGGGAAGCTTCATGTCCAGACTATGCGCCCAGCGGAATGCCGGATTTCGACCAGAAACAGGACAATTGGATCAATGCCCAGACAGAACAGTTCACCTTCTGTGGTCCAGTGGCAGTTGCCAACTGTTTCTGGTTGGTGGATTCAAAGTTTAACCTTCCACCAGGGAGCATGGGAGATGGGATGGATCAATTTTCCCTGGTGAGGGATTATCTGGACGAGTTATCTCCATATGAGAGTTGGGACGATCATGATCTATGGAATGTGGATCACTCCGCTACACCATGGAGCGGTGTGGGTCCTCCGCCATCAACTCCACAGCCCTTCATACCGGGTCCTCAAACCCCAGGAAGCGTGGATAGCTGGGGAGAGTTAGTGGAGAGACTTGCCTGGCAGATGGATACTGATGGTCAACGAACCGAAAGCTCTCATGTGGGAAGCAGAGTCGAAGACATCGATGATGCCATCGAAGAATGGCTTTCGGCTGAAACTTACTCTAATGGAAGCAATTTGAGTGATAGCTTATGTGTAAAAATCTGGCAAAAGCCAACCTTCGCCTTTGTGGAGTCTTTGGTGGAGGATCATGAAAATGTGATTTTACTTTTAGGTTTCTGGTATCTGTATGATAAGTGGAGACGGGTAGGGGGTCATTATGTCACGGTTGCCGGAGTAAATTCGGTGCAACTGAAGATAGCCTTCTCCGATCCGTTCTTTGACCATGCTGAAACCGGTGCTCCCGGTAGAGTGCTTTCTGGATCATACATTCCTCATACTCCCACACCACATACTGATTCTATCATTCATAATGATCCGGGAAACGTTTCCCATGACCTTTACGATGCGGACTTGAACTCTCCGGCTCCCGCGGGGAGATGGTGGATTCTGGATTACCCGGTAAATTCAGACCTCGATTATTTCATGGAGATTTTCTACCAGCAGAACGTTCCGGATGAGTTTATCCTATCCACCCAACCTTATCTGCCCGGCCATTCAATCTACACCGTGGTGGAGTACGTTATTTTGTTTGATGTTCTGGATTATAGGGGAGACATCACCGGAGACGGATCAGTGGAAATGGGAG
>Ga0315544_1002167_pt1 | contig 14167 bp, 10 predicted proteins | sample SalMarSW160130MG_2_FD_202543 | JGI IMG/M metagenome (GOLD analysis project Ga0315544, IMG submission 202543) | Salt marsh sediment microbial communities from the Plum Island Ecosystem LTER, Massachusetts, United States - Salt Marsh Sediment SW1601-130 ... | reverse complement strand
GAGCTCGGCTCCCAGGGCCTTTATCAGCTTTTTTCTCTCCACACTCATGCCCTCGGGCATGACAATGCGGACGCGAAAGCCCATTAGTCTGCCCACCAGAGCCAGGCCGATGCCGGTATTCCCACTGGTAGGCTCCACTATAATCGAATCAGGCTTTAGCTTGCCATCGCGCTGTGCGGCCTCGAGCATCGCCAGAGCCACCCGGTCCTTGATGCTGCCGCCCGGATTAAGAAATTCAGCCTTGGCAAATATCCGCTCGCCTTTTAGCTGCAATAACGGCGTGTTCCCGATGAGATCGAGAATATTGTCTGTGAGCATAAATCAGCCCCTTATTTTTTTCTATTTTTTTATTATTTGTAGTCGGATTATACTTGCCATAATGTGAGCAGTTTAGTAAAATTCTTTTTAGAAGCGTAGCCCAGAGGCCGAAAAACCCATTAAAGGCGTTTTTTGGCAAAACTGGGGCGGTAGACTCATTCGAGCAACATTGTATTGACAAGGACGAACATTTAATTTAATAATATAGTATAAAGGATTAGGATTATTTGAGATAATATTATTTTATGGCACTTAAACAGGGCTGAGGTTATCTCGCTTTTCCTCTCCCTCCGCACCTCGGCCCTGTTTTATTTTTTTGCGCATAAAATGGGCGCCTTCATATTTTCCACTTCCTATTCTCCCTGGCAATGTTATAGGACGAAATTGAAGGACGATATATCCGCCAGCCTGAGAGCGAATATATCTTCATTCAAATGCGAGGTGTAAACTTGTACGATTTACCTATCACTATAATGCCCTACCGCTGCTTCAAAGCTGTATTCGCAAATGGCAAAAAAAGGCAGTGGCCGAATTTTCCAAAATAGTTTTTTAGCCAACCAATCGCAGTAGAGACACAAAATACGGGCAGGGATTCACACTATCCTATACCTATCTATGGTTGAAATTTGGCCGTGCCTTCGGCACGGCTGCTGGGCCCTGGGCCCTGAAACCTGAAACCTGTTACGTCACCTCGTTCAGTACTCGTTGTTCAAGAATTTGATTAATTCATCGGGGATATAATCATTGGCAAAGGCAAGAATATCGTTTACCATAGGCTTTTCCAAATCGTCTTTGGCTTGTTGATTGTTGATATCTACGTTCACGATTATGCCGAACTTCATGTCTTCAACCGGTAGATTGGCTGCCTTGCCGGCAGGTTTCAAGTAAGTCGGCCTAATTTCGATATTGACGTTCTTGCCTTCGGTTGGTACCTCGAGGATAATGCGAAGATTCCTTATCTTTTCCTTCCATAATTCATTTCTCAGGTTGCTGGCTATTATGTCGAGCGAGTTAAACTGGCCGGTGTCAAAAACTAATTCATTGACCACACCGATGCGTGGTACCATTCTATCTGCAAATCTTGTCCGAAGTTCGTCCAGGGCTTTGCGGAAGATTTTATTCTTGTCGGGGATTTCGATATCGTTTGGCTGGGCGATGAACAATCGCTCCGGAAAAGTAAAAACTGGCCCGCGAGCAGTCAGAACGAATGTTGGGAATTGAGCACGTTTGCCGTCGGCAAGGATGAATGTGCCCTGAATTTGTAGCTGTTTTGGGCCGGATAAAAGCGTCTCGAAGACTACGGGAAATTCCTCGATGAGCCAGTTGCCGTAGTCTTGCAGTTTTGTCTTTTCCTGGTCTGGCAGAATAGCCGGGCGCACGTCCACACCGTATTTGACGATATGCTGAGAGATGTGTTCTGTATTGAACAAGTAGTTCATAATGCTATCCAAAGTTAATTTCCTGCATACAGTTTATAACCTGGCCGAAGGCAAGTCAAAGAAAAGCTGACCATTATCTGCTCAGGAAACTGCTGCCTGGTCAAAAAGACCGTTAGTATTATAATCATAACCAAGGGCACTATTCGATAGATGAAAACACATATATTGACAGAAACAATATTACACCATACCATCCTTAGCATATTCCGAATTTGCATAGCTTTTTTTGGGAGAAGCTCTATGTCAAAACCGGAAACTACCTTGAATGTGCCCTGCTACGTTATTTACTGCGACGAAAGCTGCTATGAGCTAACGCCAGGTCATCGCTTCATGTCAATTGGAGGTCTCAAAGTTCCTCGTACTAAAAAAGCAGAGTTATCGCGCCAATTACGAACTCTAATGCGAAGCTGTGGTCTAAATTCTGAGCTGAAATGGACCAAGGTAAGTAGGCAACGACTCATAGACTATAAAAAGGTAGCTCGTTTTTTCTTCGAGAGAAAAGAAATCAGTTACAGAGCTATTATCGTTGAACAAGCAAGGATAAGATTTGAAGAATACCACGGCCGAGACCGCGAGCTGGCATTTTATAAATTCTACTATGAGATGCTAGAGAAGTGGTTAGAGCCAGGCAATGAGTATTTGATACTATTGGACTATAAGAACAACCGTGGAACGGATCGTTATACAACACTCAAAACCTACCTTGAGCGTTATCTTCGTGGGAGTGCTTGGATAAGAGACCTGACTATCATCAATTCCAAAGAGACTCCACTTGCTCAACTTTGCGATGTTCTAACTGGCGCTGTAGCTGCAGCCTGTAATGGCCCCAGACCGCATAGTCCCAAAGAAGCTATGGTGGATTACATCGCGTCTCAAGCAGGCTTAACAAATCTGTGCCGGTCAACACCACTAAGTGAAGATAAGTTCAATATCTTTAGACCATATCTGAGGTAACGTGTGGATCCAAGCCTTTCTTCCTTGTTGCTTGATTTGAGCGGCTTATCAAATGAGGAAGCTGAGAAGCTCACCTTCCAAGAGTATATTAGGCTTTACACGGATCGCAAAACTCACACGGGTATGATGGGTGAGCGACAAACACATGACGGTGAGCCAGTGGTTTTCTACGAGGATCGCTTCCGCCATGCATTCTTTACGACCTATAATAGAATCACAAGACCATACGCAAAAGACAGGTTCGACAGAGTGCGAGCAAGCAGAGTCCGGTGGATAGGCGCGGTAGTTCGGGGCAATATACCGGGCACCGCTTGCTGGTACGTATGCGATTCGCCTGCGAGTTTGGTGAAGAGACTGTATGTTGTTTGGGATGAGTATTATCTGGTTTGGCTTAATGCTCGCAAACAGGGCGGCTGGAAGTTTTCCTCAGCATATGTAGCAGACCAGCGGTATACCAGACAGAAAACGAGGTGTGGCAAATGCTTCTGGCGCAAAAAATAACCCCGTGATTAGCCGGCTCACGGGATCAGAGGCCTTATCCTAAGCCATGAGGCTAGGATTGAACTGCTTCACTAAGAAGCATCAATTATATTATACGCATATCGTGTTAAATCGGCAATAAATTCTTGGTATTTTCACAAAAAAGTCCCGGTATTTCAGAGATAAACCTCCCTTACAAACGTGCAGTCTTCCGTAAGCCCTTTCTTTTGCAGCAGTTGCGCAATTCACACCTCTAATGAGCCTTAAGCCGTTCGCGTCCTATTTTTCTTAGGGTGTTCAATACGGTCTTGCCATCATTTTCAAGTTTCTACTGTAGTTTACGAAGAAGTAGCGCAAAGCGTCGATGGGGTGGTCGTAAAGGCCGTCTTTTAAGGGCAGTTCGGCGTAGCCGGAATGGGCAGAATCCGGGTAATGATAGCACTGAAGGGCCTCAATAAGACGCGGACAACGCGGCGAAACGATAAGGTGGCTCTTTCCGTCGCCGGAACGAATCGCCCGGCGAATAAGCTCAACGCCCTGCAAAATGCCGCTACGGCGGAAACGTGTTGCAATTCCATATGAACGTAACTCACGAACGATACTAGTACCGGTGACGTCGTTTACACCGGCGCCGGCTGGATCACAAAATGTCGCTGCGACCTGTTCTTCGCCGCAGGGTGTGCGGGCTTTAATCTCAGCAGCATGAACGTCAACCGTAGCCCGACTGCGAACATACTCATCTATCACACGCACAAGGCCATCACCGTCAACCTGAATCCACAAGCAAACAAACGGATTGACAAAGCCGAAGTCGAGCGACCGGTACAGTGGCAAATTAGGATCATGGTCGACCAGAGAGACGTGTACAGCCGGGTCGAATTCATCAAACACAATATTTTCAAGCGAAGGCTTCTTACAGAGCATCTCAGCTTCCCAGCCTGCTCTGCTGGCACGGCGCATCTGCGTTATGCAGTCGTCGATTTTTAGATAACCGTTCGCCTTTTTTGCCTTACCGGCACAGTCACCAGCCAAGGGACACTGCGAGCAGTTTCTATCGGTACATTTTTCAATCACCTCCCATATACACCATTTGAAAATGGGCGTGCCGAACTTTGGCGCGGATGTCACTACCTGCTGCATCAGGCCGTAAGGCCTGTGCATGGTGCTTATCATTTCCATTGCTGCCGTCAGATTATTCGTGCTGTGGGTGGTGAATTTGGCGGCGGCAAAGACGTCGTCGTCGAACAGCTCGACCTCGTCGCAGCGAAGCTTCTGAACGTGCTGGCCGCGGACACTTCTGGCCGACTGCGTCAGTACCTCGACCGCTGAGCCATTGACAAATCGGCACTTCGTTTTTAGCACGGACCCGGCGAGGAATTCTTCAAAGCCATGCCGCAAAAATTCAGTCAGGTATTGATACATTCTGCCAGCCTGTTCGCCCGAGCCTGCAAGGATTCGTACCTGGCAGTTGGGCTTGAAGATACAGTCCAGAAGGGTTGCGATGGCAGCGAGTTCGGTCTTGCCGCCCGTGCGATTGGCCCAGACGACGCAGTCGGCATTTTTCGTGACGCGTCTCTGGTTACTCATTGCTCGTGAAGACCCCCCAGTAAACTGGGGGGCTAAACATTCGGAAAAATCCGATGAGAAGCTGTGCCAGAGATAGTCCATGGGCGCATTGTGCTCGGGACATACACGCCTGTCGGGAACGTCAATGCCCAGGAAGACCTTGACATAGTTTTTCAGGTCCTTTCGATTTCGCGGCATGGTGCGCCGAAGAGACCCGTACAAACGTGTTGCTTTTGCAACGTCACTTACAATTTGAGATTCGTTCTCTGTGTTAATTGCTTGTGGCATAATAATAAGCTCCTTAACCGAAAATTGGATTATGATTTTTCTTGCTGTCTCAGTTTCCTTCAGATATGTTTTGTAGCAAGGAGGTTACGAAGATGTTAAATCATATCATTTTCACCCTGAATCCGTTGAGGCTGTGTACCTGCGGCAGAGCTATGCTGGTGGTCTTTCTGATGGCAATTGCCACCGGTTGCGAAGGCAGCGAAATTCCTCATCTTCGCAAACAAGGAACTGCAACACAACTGATCGTGGACGGTGAACCGTTCCTGATGCTGGGGGGTGAACTTGGCATTGGCAATTCAAGTTCCTCCTCGCCGTGCTGTAGCACAGTCGCAGCAGGCAGCCTCGAATATATGAATCCAATCTGGCCGCCAGTGCCCCGTGACCCGGGGTCCCGCGCTATAGAGTCAGAAAGATTTGTCGCTGATTCACACTATCCTATACCTATACCCTATAACCTAAACCCTATACCCTGAACGCTGCGTAAGAAGGCAATTTCGACTTCCTCGCCGTGCTGTAGCACAGACGCAGCAGGTGCTCGTGCATTTACGGCGTTGATGCGGCATATCCGCGAGGTGGACGGCGAAGAACATACGGTCATTATGATACAGGTTGAAAATGAAATAGTCATGATACCGGAAGCTCGGATAAAAGTGATGTGGCAAATAAGCTCTTTAGTGAATCGGTGCCGAAAGAACTGATGGATTACCTTGTACAGCACAAGGACACACTTATACCGGAGTTTTGCCAGCTTTGGCAGTTTGCCGGCTTCAAAACGTCTGGGACCTGGCAAGAAGTCTTTGGCAAAGGTCTGCAAATGGATGAAATCTTCACGGCCTGGCACTACGCGCGCTACGTGAATCGAATAGCAGAGCTGGGTAAAGCTGAATATCCTCTGCCTATGTACATGAATGCGGCTTTAATCCGTCCAAACTATAAGCCCGGCCAATTCCCAGCGGCGGTCCATTACCGAACCTGGGCGTAAGCGAGCGGCCTGGACGGTGATAGACCCCTGGGATAGGGCGCTAATAATAGGGCGCTGAGCGGCTGATCTTCGAGGCAAAAACGGTTACATATCAAAGAAAAACGGAATCAAAGGCCTGGATTTAATAACCCCAATGAAAGAAAGAAGGCAGAAAAGCCGGATTTTTCTTGAATTGGATGATTAGATATAGTATAAATAAATTATTATAGGGTGTTTTAACTTTTACGGTTTCTGACATGTATGACCTGTAATTGAGGATGTGGTGGTTTAGAACATGTCGCGGAGGCGATATGGCTTTGTTTCATTTAACAGCCTAATATGGGCCTTTTCTAAGGAAGGATGTAGAAAACTCACAAACATCACTACTTTTATTGTTGTTTCAAAACGGTAAGTCGAATGAGGGAGCAAGTTTTTATGTTTGTTCTATGTAGTTGCTTTGGACAAGCAAGTTAGGACTAAATGTCAGGACGAATGTCTACTTCTTACTTTCACAAGAAAGTAGAGAGCTTGTCGAAGGCAGCTCGTGCTTTGGTGTATGGCCAAAGCACAGTGTTTTAACTCTTAATTGAAGAAGGTGTATTATGTGTAAGAGATTAATTTTCTCTGTTCTGGTGCTGCTCTTCGCATTCGTAACTTACACCTCAGCTGGGATCGTCTATGTTGATGCGACTGATGGTGATTTGGGCAATACCGCATTAGCCGCGGGCGGCGTTTTTACGGCTGTTGATGTAGGTACCAGTGGTAGCGGCGCTGATGGTCTCTGGCGCGTACGGGCATTTGCAAATGCGGGCACCATATTCGAGTCTGGTGGTGACTGGGCAGGCGACGGCAACACGGAAGATTGTCCGCGTCTGGTAACTATGGTCGCCGTGCCGGAGGACGACTACAATGTGTACGTCTACTTCTGGGCCGACGGCGATCAATGGCGCATACAAGCTGCCTTGGCTGATGCCGTGGGTGATTTACCAATGTACCTCGCCAATGATCCCAACGGAGAGGCAACTGTGGCTGTCGCGGAAGACTTTGAGGAGCCTGTGCCAATGTTGACCGAAGACAATCAGACATTGTGGCAGGTAAATCTCGGCACCACGGGGGTTACCAACATGATCAGCGTCTATGTCGACGACGAACCGAACCACCTGAATGGTGCAAGACGTACATGGTACGACGGCATCGGATACGAGGTCGCGGCTGAGCCGGTGCCCGAGGTACCGTGTCCGGTAGATCCTGGCATCGAGTGTCTTGTGGCTTACTACGCATTGGAGAACGACATGAATGACAGTTCCGGCAACGAGTTGCACGGTACCTTTATGGGCGATCCGAATACAGGTGAGCCGAAATTTGTCGCAGGCCATGATGGCATGGCGTTGGATCTCGACGGCATCGATGACTACGTGGATTGCGGTTATGATCCACTATTCGATGTCACCACCAACGAGATGACGGTTGCGGCATGGGTAAATATCAGGGCGTGCACTAATGCGTGGCAAGTTATCGCTGCTAAGGGTGAATACGCCTGGAGACTTAGTACCATGAACCTGGATCCAAGTTTCCACTTTGGTATCACTTGGTGGGCGTCAGCAGCCGATACCTATGGAGTCAATGGAGCCACTGCGGTCAATCTCAACGAGTGGTATCATGTTGCTGGAGTATTTGATGGTACAAACATCGATATATATCTGGATGGCGCGCTTGATGGGAGCGAGCCCACTACAGAGACTATAGGTATCAATGACGAGAGCATGCTTATTGGCAACAATCCTTGGGATTTAATTCGATGGTGGGATGGCCTTATCGATGAAGTGACGGTCTACGATTGTGCCTTGTCTGAGTATGAGATCATGTACCTTGCAGGCATTGAACCGGAGCCGGTCGATCCTGGTACCGAGGGTCTTGTGGCTTACTACGCATTAGAGAACGATGCGAATGATAGCTCCGGTAATGGATTACATGGAACTCTTGAAACTATTGGAGATGGTAACGCAGCAACATTCGTGGCTGGACATAATGGCATGGCGATTGACTTGCTGCCTTCTGCAGATGGTGCCGAAGGTCCCTATGTGAACTGCGGGAACAGCTCGCTGTTTGACTTCACGGACGCGATGACCGTTGGGGCGTGGGTCAACATTCGCTCGACCCCCGACGTCTGGCGTGCCATCATCGCCAAGGGCGACGAGACCTGGAGACTGGCTACCTACGATACCACCACCGGATTCCAGTTTGCATTTGGAGGCTCCGGCCGCAGCTGGCCGGGTGCCAACTCAGTGACGCAGGTGGGATTTGACGAGTGGCACTGCGTGTACGGCACGTACGACACAATCGAAGGTGGCAAAATCTACATCGATGGCGTACTCGACGGGACGAATCCCAACCTGGATGGCATCGATGTGGACGAATCCGAGGTGTGGATTGGCGGGAACAATTGCGGCTGGATGCCGTATCGCTGCTTTGACGGCATGATCGATGAGGTCAGGTTGTACGACCGTGCTTTGTCTGAGTGTGAGATTCTTTACCTTGCGGAGCGCCCGTGTTTGCCTGTTCATTCGTACACGTTCGAGGACGGGACGGCCAACGATAGTGTTGGCGACGCCGACGGCATATTAGTCGGTGATGCGAACATCGTCGATGGAGCCCTGGTAACAACTGCTCAAGATCAATGGATGGAGATGCCTGGCGACGTGATTGACATCAACTCCTTTGATGCAATCACGATCGAGGCCTGGTATACCCCCACCGCCAATGCCAACACTGGTTGGAGTATGTTGGCTTACTTCGGTGATTCGACCGATCCGGATCCTTCCGCAGGTGTGGGTAACGATGGCTTCTTTATGACCTCCGCCCGTGGCGATGACAAGAGCCGTGCGGCGATTTCGGTCGGTGAAGACGCTGCACCCTACAATGTTGAGAGTGGTGCTGATGGTCCTGAGTATGACGATGGTCTGTTGCACCACATGGTTTGTACGATCAGCGATACAGATATCGCCTTGTACATTGACGGTGTGCTGCAAGCCTCAACGCCTCTGTCTGAGACAAACAAGCTCAGTGGTGTCAGCAACAACTATGCTTTGCTGGCCAAGGGCGGTTATGGCGGCGATCCGGAGTGGATCGGTCAGATCAATGAGTTCAACATCTACGATTGTGCCCTATCTGAGGCCCAGGTTGCGGACAAGTACGCGGCGGGTCTTGACGAATGAGCAACGGCTGATTCTGTTATTAGTTTTCTCGATTGAGGAAGCACTGAATCAGAACAGCATTGTTTTGTATCATTTCGGGGCCTATATCGATTCGATATAGGCCCCGGTTGTTTTCATGCCAAACGATGATTTTAGCTGTTTTTGCCAAATCTTGGCAGGTAAGCGAGCGGATAGGATGGCAATGAGGCCTTGGGACAGGGTGTTGATAGCAAGATGCTGAGCTTATGCTTTTCGAGGCCAAAATGGTTACATTTCAGGGAGAAATAAAATAAGGCTGAAATGTCAAATTTTTCTTGAATTGTAGAATTAAATATAGTATAAATAAATTATTATAGGGTGTACAAGATTTTGTTGTTTCTGGCAGGGACGCCCTGTGATTTAAGAGATAGTGGTCTAAACTATATCGCGGAGGCGATATGATTCCATTTCACTTAACGGCCCGCAAGGGGCTTTTCTTAAGGAAGGAGGTAGAAAATTCAATAACATCACTACTTTTTTTGTTCTACAACGGTAAGTCGAGTGAGGGAGCAAGTTTTTATGTTTGTTCTATGGAGTTGCCCTAGACAAGCAGACTCAGGCTTTAAAATCCGGTTGCTTGTTAAAGGCAACTAGTGTTTTTGGTGTGTGACCAAAACACATTGTTTTAATTCTTATTGGAGAAGGTGTATTATGTGTAAGAAAAAGATAATTCTAATCGCATTATTCCTATGTTTGGCAGGATCGATGACAGGTTTTGCTGATGTTGATGTTATTGTGTATGAGAACGATTTTGAAGACCCCTGTCAAGTCGATGCTCTTTCCGGCTGGAACTGGGCCGATGCTGGGCAGGTGCATAATGTCGTGTATGCGGACTATGAAGGAAACATGGTCGTTGAGCATACCGGAACGATAGACAATTCTGCAGGCACAGCGGACATCAACACTCGATTCGGTTCAAAGTGGGGCATCGAGCTGAGCGGAAACACCAGTACCAATCCGGCAGATTACACCATCGAGTTTGATTTACGCAACTTATCCGGTGACTGGGATCCTATCGGCTTAGAATTTTTTGTTCTACCTGGTGACCAAGGTTATGGTTCCGGCATTTCGGAGTATGCTCAAGCTGATGGCTGGGTCCATGTATCAGCTAACCTGGCTGACTTATCAGTTGGTTGGTGGGCAGGACAAGCTTGGGACATGACACTTCCTGCGTGGCAAATTGAGGTTGGTGGTCCGGCGTGGCCGGGTGCATCAGTACCCGCAGGTACGCCTGCGTGGGACCAAATCTGGTTAATGGATAATCTCAAAATTACCATGATTTCGTTACCGGTTGATACCGGCACTGGTAACCTGGTGGCTTACTATCCAATGGAGAACGACGTGAATGATGCTACCGGCAACGGACACGATGGAGTTTTTATGGGTGATCCGAACGCGGGCGACCCGAACTTCGTCGAAGGATTAGTATGCAATGGTATGGCACTCGATCTTGATGGCGTTAATGACTACGTGGATTGTGGCTATGATCCGGTCTTCGATTTCACCAGCGAGATGACGGTTTCAGCATGGGTTACAATCAGGTCGATCCCCACTGCTTGGATTGCTGCCGTGGCTAAGGGTGAATACGCCTGGAGGCTTGGCAACGTGAACCTGGATCCAAGGTTCCACTTTGGCATCTCCATTTGGAATGCTCCCGACACGCCTTCGGTTGATGGAGTCACTGCGGTTGGCTATGATGAGTGGCACCATGTCGCTGGTGTGTTTGATGGTGCGAACATCAATGTATATCTGGACGGTGAGCTTGACAACAGCGTTCCTACCACTGAGCCTATAGGCGTTAATGACAAGAACGTGTTTATTGGTGACAATCCAGATGCGACAGGACGCTTCTGGGATGGTCTTGTCGACGAGGTGAAGATTTTCGGCAAGGCTCTGTCTAATGATGAAGTTCGTTACCTGGCAGGTTATAGATCAGTTCCTGCAGAACCTGGTGTTGATAACTTAGTGGCTTATTATCCGTTGGAGAATAATGCTGATGATAGTTCCGGCAATGAACTGCATGGTGTTTTTATGGGCGATCCGAACACGGGTGAGCCGAACTACGTCGAAGGACAGGTCGGTATGGCACTGGACCTTGACGGTCTTGATGACTATGTGGATTGCGGTTACGATCCGCTTTTCGACGTCACCGGTAATGAGATAACGGTATCCGCATGGGTAACTGCTGGATCGATCGCCAATCAATGGGCAGCTATCGCTGCTAAGGGTGAGTACGCCTGGAGACTTGGTAACGTGAGCTGGGATCCGAGGTTCCACTTCGGCATTTCCATTTGGAACGCCCCCGACACGCCTTCGGTTGATGGAGTCACTGCGGTTGGTTATGACGAGTGGCACTATGTGGCCGGAGTGTTTGATGGTGCGAACATCAGTGTATATCTGGACGGTGCGCTTGACAACAGCCTTCCTACTACTGAGCCTATAGGCATCAATGACAAGAACGTATTTATCGGTGACAACCCAGATGCGCCAGGGCGTTACTGGGATGGTATGGTCGACGAATTACGAATTTTCGACCGGGCTTTGTCTGCTGGTGAGATTCTTTACCTCATGGGCCAGAGAGCACTTGTTGATATTGACGTTGAAAACTTCAGCTTTGAACTACCCGGAGGAACCCAGACAAACATTGAAAACGTCCCTGGTTGGAACACCGATGGGCCAATATGTAACATAGGCGTAGCAGATGTGAGCTGGTGGACACCCAGCGATGGAAGTTTGGCTGCTTATATCGGGAATACTGAATCCTCGATCTGGCAACTGACTAACCATACTATTGGATGTCGTGACGTTATTGAGCTAAAAGTGGACGCAGCGATGTTCAGGGACACGACCTTAAAGATGATTCTCTACTACGATGAGGATGGCACCAGAGTCCCGGCTGCGGTTGCCGAAGTGGCTCTTACCAGCGAAATGACGGAGTACTCTCTGATCTTGGTAGCCGGTGATGTTCCAGCATCTGTCGGTAAGAAGCTCGGTATTGAATTTGCCAATGCAACAAAGCAGGTTGGCCACTGGGCTGGTATAGATAATGTGCGACTTTCCGTCACTAAGCAGATGGTGCCGGTAAAGTAAAGCCTTAATATTAGTTTAGCACCAGCATTAAGCCGAAGGCTTATAAATCTGATTGAGGCAAACCTGGATCAGGACGACGCTTTTTGCATTATCGCGGGGCCCATAGTAAATCACTATGGGCCCCCGATTGTTTTTCGCGGTCTTCAGGAGTGTTCGAGAGTTACTTGCTTTCATCGGAGTCGGCTTCTTTGTCGCCGACCTTTTCTTTTTTCAACGGAGTGGTCCAAAGATAAATCGTATGCTCAACATGGCTACTGCCGGAAGTGGCCTTTACAACTTTGTCCGGAGTTACACCTTTCATATCAAAGTCGTGCGAGACAACCCGCGAGCCGGGTTTGAGCTTCTCTAATTGGGGGATTAATCTCACATTCAGACTAGGCAGCAAATATAGAGTAATTACATTGGCCTGGCTGATGTCGAGTTTGAAGATATCCTTCTGTTCGATTGTAACCAGATCTGCGACATTATTCTTTTTGACATTTTCCAGCGACTCTTTTACCCGCTTGGGGTCAATGTCGTAACCCACGGCTTTGCAGCCGTACTTTTTTGCTGCCGCCACCACAATCCGCCCGTCGCCGCAGCCCAGGTCGTAGAGCAAATCATCCTTTTTAACCTCAGCCAACTCGAGCATTTTGTCCACCACCTCATACGGTGTTGGAACATATATGACGTCCGGTCGCCTGACTTGCTTGAGTTCATTTATTAGCCTGTTACTCTTGTTTCGCAGTTGCTCTCTGACAAGGGTGCCGGATGGGCTTAAATCATCTAACATCCAATTGCCGGTAGCGCTTGCGCCAGGCTTAAGCGCCACTGAAGTTTCATTCAAATCCGCCACGGACCAGTTGCACCAGCTCAGTGAGTTCTTGTCAAGAAAATCGAGCCATTCTTCTGTTTCTTTGTAATCCAGCTTTCCACCTCCGTTGGCCTGACTGGTGCCCCATTCGGTAACCATCAGTGCTATGCCTTTATCCAGCGCATCTGTTGCTTTGCCACGCAGAGATTGTTTATGTGTAGCTGCATAGAAGTGCAGGCTATACGCAATGTTGTCGAAATTTAACGGGTCCTGTGCCGCCTTATCGACATCCTGGGACCAGCTCTGTGTGCCGCATACGATGATGTTGTTAGGGTCGTGAGCACGTATCTTCGGAATGATGGCTTGGTGATATGGTTTGATAACTGTGCTCCAGTCATGTCTATTGAGTGGCTCGTTCCAGATCTCATAGATAACGTTAGGATACTTTCCGTATGCCTTTGCCATCTCCTCGAAAAATGCCTGGGCCCGCCGGGTGTGTCTGTGTGCATTATGGTCGTGCCAATCGATGATAACATAAATTCCCAAGTCGATAGCTGCTTGAACAACCGTTTTAATCTTTTGTTTTTCCCTTTCAGGATTTGTTAAATAACCGCCGGCTTCGACGGCCATTGAGGTCCTTACAATAGTGCAGTGCCAATCATCGCGAAGCCATTTGACCACGTCGGAGTTATAGAATTGGCCTTTCCATTGGCTCCAATAGAGCGCCATGCCACGCAGGACGACGGGATCGCCATCTTTGTCAACTATGCGATTTCCTTCGACACTAAGCTGGCCGTATTTTTCAACAACGCTTTGCTGGGCGTAGCCTGAGCAGGCCAAAAACAAACTGATGGACAAAATTGCAGCAATGCTAAAAGAAACCGGCCTTGAAAAAATGCCAAAACGGATGTTCCTATCTTCTATCATATTAGACCTCTACTTGCGACATTTGATTATTAGTGGATTAACCACACCTTCCTTGCCTCTTAACAAGGGCAGGATGCTCAGGCAATGTATATTAGCGATAGATTGTTGTCAACAGAGA
>Ga0315544_1002164_pt1 | contig 14182 bp, 11 predicted proteins | sample SalMarSW160130MG_2_FD_202543 | JGI IMG/M metagenome (GOLD analysis project Ga0315544, IMG submission 202543) | Salt marsh sediment microbial communities from the Plum Island Ecosystem LTER, Massachusetts, United States - Salt Marsh Sediment SW1601-130 ... | reverse complement strand
ATATCCGGGTCCAGCTCGTTTATCTCATCAATACATCTGGTAAGAAGGCTGGGCACAAAATGTTTTTCACCCACATGAATATCAGATATCTGGACTATCACCGTCTCTTTAGTATCTCCTGCCATTATCTTTCCTTTCAAAAATAATTTTCTTACTTGAAATATTTCTATTCTTAAATTAGATTATACCACGTCATATCATTAAAATTTCAAACCAATCTATTTAAATGGACCACCAGGGCTATAAAAAATAGTCTTTACTCTATATAATAGCTAATACTATTAATATTTGAATACTCTCTTTTTATCATCAGGTCTCCAGAATATACTATATGAAAAATTATTATTTAAGAATACCAAATAGTCAAGGTCAATAGAAATTACTTTATTGAACCATCGTTCTTATAGTTATTGACTCAATCTGATTTTAAATGCTGGCTATTTAAAAATAATACTTTAATACTCAAGCTGAACTATAATATAATAGAAAAAATTCTATATTTCATTTAGGATGTTTATAATAGGGAAAGACTGCATTTTTCTCTAAGGTTATATATATCCAGAAGAATTTGTGCATAAGTTAATTGAAAAAAAACACTCTAAAGTTTATTCTTAGTTAAGATAGGACGAAAAAATGAGTATAAAAATTAAAGATTGGATTTCAAGAATGCCGGAATATATTCCGGGCAGAACTATAGAGGAAATAAAAAAGGAGTATAATTTAAAGAAGGTTTATAAGTTAGCCTCTAATGAAAATTTATATGGCCCCAGTCCTAAAATCTTGAAAGAGATCTTTAACAACCTTGAGAACATTAAGTTCTATCCTGACAGTGAATGCAGACAAGTAAAGCAAAAAATTGGCGATAAATATAATATAGGTACAGATTCTATAATTATGGGGAATGGTACAGATCAGATTATTGAGATGATCTGTGATGGTTTTATCGGTTCCGGAGAAAATGCTGTAGTTGCAGATCCTACTTTTTTAATTTACGAAAAATCCACTCTTAAGTGCGGCGGAACAGCAATAAAGATACCCCAAAGGAATTCAGACAGGATGTAAGGATTATGGTGGAATCCATCAACAATAAGACAAGAATAATATTTCTTACCAACCCGCACAATCCAACAGGCTCTAATATAAACCGGGAAGAATTTGATTATGTTATAAAAAACACTAAAGAGGACGTATTGCTGGTTGTTGACGAAGCTTATATTGAATATATGCTGGATAAGGAAAAAATCGATACCTTAAAGTATCTGTCCAAATATAAAAATCTTGTAATCTTAAGGACATTTTCAAAGATTTACGGTCTGCCGGATTGAGAATCGGATACGGGATATCTGACAGCTCGATTATTTCCGTTTTAAATAAAATAAGGCTCCCGTTTAATATAAATTTTATAGCACAGAAAGCTGCTGCTGCCGCACTGCAAAATGAATCTTATATCAGTAGAGTCAGGGATAATATATATAAAGAAAAAAACAGGTTTTATGACGTTCTGATGAAAAACAGAATCGGTTTTGTCAGATCATATGCAAATTTCATATCGATCAATGCAGGTAAGGATAGTGATATTATAGTAGAAGAACTGCTTAAAAATGGATTTATAGTAAGACCGGGAAAGAACCTGGGATTGCCCGGATATATCAGAGTTACCGTAGGTTTACCCGAGGTCAATGTAAAATTTTTAACGACTCTTGTAAAAATATTTAACGAACTTTATAAAAAAGGAAGGGCGTAAGAAAATGGAAACAGCGGATTTTCCCACAGGTAGGGGCTGCTATGATATAAATTGTATATCTTATTATAGAAAATATTTTTTTTTATTATATAATCTAATATCTATTTTAAATGATCAATTAATAGAGGAGCAAAAATGGCAACTGTTACTCTTAAAAACCTTTCAAAAAAATTCGATAATTTATTAGCAGTAAATAAAATGAATACCACTATAAAAGATAAAGAATTTATAGTTTTAGTTGGACCGTCAGGCTGCGGCAAGACAACTACCCTGCGGATGATCGCAGGATTGGAAGAGGTAACAGAAGGTGAGATTTATATTGAAGACAGATTAGTCAATAACATTGCCCCGAAGGATAGGGACATAGCAATGGTTTTTCAAAATTATGCCCTATATCCTCATTTCAATGTTTATGAAAATATGGCTTTTGGATTAAGACTGAGAAGGACTCCAAAACTGGAAATTGAAAAAAGAGTAAGGGAAACTGCAAAAATTTTAAAAATTGAAGACCTGCTTAAAAGAAGACCCAAGCAGCTTTCCGGAGGACAAAAACAAAGGGTTGCTCTGGGAAGAGCTATCGTGAGAGATCCAAAAGTTTTTTTAATGGATGAGCCACTGTCCAATCTGGATGCAAAACTCAGAGTTCAGATGAGAACAGAGATTGCAAAATTACACCAAAGGCTTAAAGCCACTATAATCTATGTAACCCACGATCAGACCGAAGCTATGACTATGGCAGACAGGATAATCATTATGAAAGATGGAATAATACAGCAGATCGGTGAACCTCAGGACGTATATGAAAATCCGGAAAATATGTTTGTGGCAGGGTTTATAGGAAGCCCTGCAATGAACTTTTTAGATGCTACGGTAACCAAAAACATGACTTTTAAAAGTGGCTTATTTGAACTTGGTACAACTGAGAGGACCAAGAAGATAATCAAAGATAACAATCTTATAGGAAAAGATGTAGTAATAGGAATTAGACCTGAAGATTTAGAAGACAGCAATTTTGTACAGGATGCTTTATCCAAGGATAATACAATTACTGCAAATGTTGAAGTTACAGAGCCCATGGGCGCTGAGATATATACATTGATATAGAAGGAGTGCTTTTAACAGCAAGGGTTGATTCCAGAACCAAAATCAAGAGTGGCAGTAAAGCAACTTTATTTGTGTGCATTGACAAGATACATATATTTGACAAAGAGACAGAGAAGACTTGTACGTAAATATATAGAATCACTTACTGAGCAACGGAATGTTGTTTTTTTAGAAGAGTAAAAGTGCAGCAGCATGTTGCACTTTTTTCTTTTTATCCGGCCAGAGATATTAGCTCCAGCATTATTTTAACTTCAGAATCAGTAAATACTTTATGTATCTGACTTTGGTCTTATATTTCAGCTAAAAATATACTGCAATAATTCTTTCTTACCCCTTCCCTATTATTACAGGAGCTTCTATAAATATTAGACAGATTTACTGATCGAATTATGACTATTGATCTATTACGTCTGCATCGCAGAGGTACGGATAAAATGCTTGACTATAATAAAATTTCTATTATATAATATATGAACACGTGTTAAATCACGCGTTTACAGGTATTATCAACAAATAAAGCAACTATTGTGTATAGTAAAGATATAGCAAAACTAGCAGGAGTTTCAAGAAGCACTGTATCCAGGGTAGTCAATAAATATCCTAATGTATCGGTTGAAACAGAAGAAAAAGTAACCAAGATCATTAAAAAATATGGTTATGTACCTCACAGCCCCGCGAGAACTCTTGCAGGTAAACACAATAAAGTAATAGGGGTATTCATAACAAATGTTGACCATAGAAACGAAAAGTTTAATATTTTCCAGAATACATATTTTTCACCATTTACAGCAGCAACTATAGACTATGCTGATGAGCTGGAATATAACGTACTTGTTTCAATAATAAATGAGAGCAACGGCTTTCAAAAAATAAAAGAACTCTTTAATAGCAAGACATTGTCAGGTGGGATCTTTGTAGGTGCCTGTAATAACACCAGGGAAATCTTCGAGCTCATAAAAGCCGGGCATAAACTGGTGATAATAGATCAGGAAAAAAGTGAAGGGAAAATGAAAGGTAGTTATATCATAGTTAACTCCAACAATATGAACGGCGCATATACAGCCACGAAACATTTAATAGATTATGGACACAGAGAAATAGCACATATCTGCGGAGATATGGGTAAGCTTTCAGGGTTTAAAAGACTTGAGGGTTATAGGAAAGCAATGAAAGAAGCAGGACTTGCAATCAGAAAAGGTTATCTAGTTTACGGAGACTTTACTGAAGATAGCGGGTCAGAGTGTGCAAAACAGCTCTTAAAAGGTAACAGGAGAAGAAATATAACAGGTATTTTTGTTTCAAATGATTCAATGGCTATTGGAGCTATGAAAACCATGAAGGAAATGGGGATTAGAATTCCCGACGAAATTTCCATTGTAGGTTATGATGATATAAGAATGGCCAGTTATATCTCCCCTTCCCTGACGACCATTAGAAGCTCTGTTCTGGAAATGTCATCAATTGCCACAAAGAATCTAATAAATTTTATTGAAGACGGTGCCGGCTATTCAGAGTTTAATACTATTTCTACCGAGTTAATCATAAGAGAGTCAAGTAAAAATATAAAAGCGTAGATTAACGGGAAAATATTCTTTTTTAAGATGCAGAATAAATTATCCGTAAAAAAGGAATTTAAATTTAAAATTGAGCTTTCATTCCAGAGAACAGATAAAAGAATAGTGAACTCCTGTTTGTTACATTCTTAATAAAGGAAGGGAGGTGTTTAAAAGATAAATATTAAAGCAGCTAAAACGGTTACTATCTATAAGCTAAGTTCAATAAAGGTATATTATCAAGAAAGGGGGTTTTTATATTTTCAATAAAAATGAGATTTGTTCAGATATAATTTAAGGCATGAAGCTTATATGCTAAACAAATCTCAGGAAAGATTTTATCAAAATTGGAAAACAATTGAAAGAAGGATACGAAAATGAAGAAAGTGTTTTTGTGGTTATTGATAATATCAATGATTGCTACGTTTACTTTAGCAGGTTGTGAAAAAGGAGGAGCAGCAGTAACAGCAGAAGAAGATGAAGAAGAAGTTGCTGCAGAAGAAGAAGTTACAGAAGAAGAAGTTACAGAAGAAGAAACGGCGGGCGAAACTATAACCTTCTGGGCCATGCCCAATGCTCCCGCTGAAGCCCACCTAGCTTGGATGGAGGAGAAGGCAGCTGATTTTCTGGCGTTAACGGGTATTACCGTGAACTTCGAGGAAGTTGGTTGGGGCGATGTGGTACCCAAAATAACGGCGGCGGTAATAGAACCTACAGCTGATGTCACTCAGGTGGGTACTACCCAGAATGCCCAGTTCGCTGCCACCGGTGGATTGCTAGAGATCGATATGGATGAATTCGGTGGGGCAGATGCCTTTTTGGCTGCGAACTTAGAATCCACCACTCTCGGAGATAAGTATTATGGTGTCCCCTGGTTTGCTGAATCAAGGGTTTTATTCTACAACAAGGATATGTTTGAAGAAGCAGGAGCAACACCACCTACCACCTGGGATGAGGAGGTAGCTGCCGGAGAGAAGATCGTAGCACAATACGGGGAAGGCAAAGCAATTGCTATGGCGGGAACCAATGCCTGGGATCTAATACACAACTTCGCTGCACTCTTGTATCAAGGTGGAGGGAGTATATTGAATGAGGATAATACGGAAGCTACCCTCAATAGTCCCGCGGGAGTTGAAGCCATGGTGTTCTATATCAATTTGCTGGCAAAGGGGCTAGCCGATCCAGCCTGTGCTGAGTATAATCAACCGCAAGCTGACGCTGCTTTCATAGCTGGCAACGTTGCTATGGTCGTTATGGGACCGTGGAACATTTCCGGTATTTTAAACGACAATCCCGATCTCAACTACGGTGTTGTCGAGCTTCCAGTAGGTCCAACAGGTATAAAGGGTTCTTTCTCTGGTGGAAGTAACCTTGTTATTTTTGCCAACAGTGAACACCAGGAAGCGGCAAAGGAATGGGTAAACTATCTCATAAGCCAGGATGTTCTGCTTAGTTATACCAATAAGGACATATCTAACATGATACCAGCAACCCTTAGCGCTTTGACGGATCCTTACTATCAGACCCCTGAGATGCAGACCTTCATAACGAGTCTGGGATATGCTACCGCTTATCCTTCATTAGGAGTTTGGGTAGATATTGAAAATGCAATAGCGGGTGAGTTCAAGAATGTTTTGACCGCTTACCTTAACATGAGTGCGGCAGGACCTGTAACTCAGGAGGCAATAGAACAGATTGCTCAGGGCTCCTTGAATAGAGCAGCTGCAAAAATTGACGCAGCTTTAGCTGCTGCTGAATAAATAGATTACCTTCTTTTCTATCTCTATGAGATAGGTAATCTTGTTTTGAAGAGAGGAAACGGTTAACTTTCAGAAAAAGGGAGACTGTTTCTTCTCTTCCTTTAAACGCTTGAGTTAAGTACAAGGGTAAGAGGAGGATGTATGAAAAATACCAGAAGTAAATGGGGTCTCATAGCCCCAATAACGGCCAAAATAAGAAAGAACAAACTCGCCTATTACTTACTTATTCCTGCTCTCATTTGTATGTTTTTAGTTCATGTTATTCCTATGATATGGGGAGTTACTATTAGCTTTCTTAACCTTGATATACACACCATTACTGATTGGAGTAAGGCTACTTTTATAGGGATGTCTAATTATATAAACGGTTTGAATCCAATCACTACCATAGGGGAACGTTTCCTGCGTTCTTTATGGAATGTAACCTACTATGCAATAGTGGTCATTTCTTTAGGTTATATTATCGGCATGGGGGTAGCCTTGGTTTTAAACCAGAACTTTAAAGGAAGGACGGTTGTGAGAGGACTAATACTTTTGCCTTATATTATTCCAGACTCAGTAGCTTACGCCGTTTGGCGGTTTATGTTCCAATCTAGAATAGGTATAGTGAATAAGTACTTACTAGCCTGGGGCTGGATTCAAAAGCCAGCGGTCTGGTTAATCGGCGATAAGGCCATTTATGCGGTGATGATAGCTAGTATCTGGAAAGGATGGCCTTTTACCTGTTTAATATTACTAGCAGGATTGCAGAGCATTCCAAATGAGCTGTATGAGGCAGCCAGGATTGATGGCGCTTCGGTCTGGCGCCAATTTAGATCTATTACCTTTCCCCTTCTTATCCCCGTGACTTCTGTTCTTCTACTTTTATCCACAATATGGACTTTCTTTGCCTTTAATCAGTTTTATGTAATGCTGGGTACAGATCCGGGCTTTCAAGCAGATGTTCCCACTACCCTTATTTTAAGAGAAGCTTTTAGCTCTTTCCACTATGGAATTGGTTCAGCTATGTCGGTAATGCTCATGGGGATTATGGCAGTCTTTGCTATATTTTACATTAAACAAATCCGGCCGGGGGAGGAGATAGTATGATGAAGAGAAAAACGAGAAAAATTATAAAAGGAGTATTTTTGTACCTTGCCGTAGCGCTCATCTTAATATCGGTGCTTCTGCCCTTTTTTTGGATGGTCTCCAGTTCGTTTAAATCGTCACTAGAGATCCAGGCCGCGGATATTAAGACACCGGGCCAGGAACCCAGCTGGATACCTCGTAGTCCTACTCTGGAGAATTATATAACGGTAAATAAAGTGGTTAAAATAGCGGATTATTTTAAAAACAGTATAATAATAAGCCTGGGAACCATGATTTTTTGTCTCCTTATTGCCGTTTTGGCCAGCTACTCCATCTCTCGTTTTAACTTTCCTGGTAGAACTCCCTATACCATATCGGTATTGTCTACCCAGATGTTTCCCGGAATTCTCTTCCTCATTCCTTATTTTGTGATATTTATCTGGATAACGAACACTATAGGTCTTCCTATGAGAAATACCTATTGGGGGATGATTTTTACCTACACCTCTTTTGCCCTTCCCTTTTCTATCTGGATGTTGAGAGGTTACTTCAATACCATTCCCCGGGAAATAGATGAACAGGCTCAAATTGACGGATGTACCAAAGTAGGAGCTCTTTTTAGAGTTATTCTTCCTTTAGCTAAACCGGGTCTTGCCGCTATCGCTATATATGGATTTATGATGGCCTGGGGTGAGGTATTATTCGCTTCCGTCCTTACAGGAAAGGATACAACGACGGTGGCTATCGGCATTTTGAGATATATCACCACTCAAGAAAACCGCTGGGGTGGAATGATGGCTGCTTGTGTATTGGTATCTCTTCCCGTACTGGCATTTTTTACCCTAGTACAGAAGTATATGATTAGTGGTCTAACGGCTGGAGCAATAAAGGAGTAGCATATATCATCCTTGAGATTGCGGAGCCTCTTTCGAACCGAAGCCCAGAGCGAAGCGAGGGGTCAGTGAGGAATCTCCCCGAAAGTTTTTGAATTTCTCGCCGTGACCATATAAAATGTATTTTTCGAATACTTACCAAAATTTTAGAAAGGGGGGTGACTGAATACTTACGGAAAGGAGAAAAATGAAAAAGAAATCTTCCAAATTTTTATGGTTAATGCTCTGCATATTTCTATCTTCTGCTTCCGTAGCTTATGCTAGTAATGAATAGATTAGTAAGGGACCCTCTGATGTAGACGTCCGCTACTTAAATCTATGTTCTGTAGTAAGATAAAAACCAAACATAGGTTATGAAAATAGTCAAGTTTTTCACCAAAGGAGATAATTATGAACCCATACGGACATTTTAATGATGAAAAAAAGGAATATATTATTACCCGGCCGGATACACCTTTACCATGGATCAACTATTTAGGCTGTGAGAAATACTTTGGTATCATATCCAACACTGCTGGTGGTTATAGCTTTTATCTGGATGCCAGACTGCTCCGCATAACCCGTTACCGATATAATAATGTCCCTATTGATATGGGCGGCCGGTATTTATATATTAAGGACGGCAGTACCATTTGGAACCCAGGCTGGAAGCCGTGCAGGACATCATTGGATGAATACTCCTGCCATCATGGCCTTGGTTACACAGTCATCAACGGCCGTAAAAACGGCATTGAAGCAGAGGTCACTTATTTTGTACCTCTTGGGGAAAACATGGAAATATGGTACATAGAGCTGATCAACCATACAGAGCAGGAGAAGGTAATAAGTCTTTTCTCATTTGTTGAATTTTGTCTCTGGGATGCAATGGATGATATGACTAACTTTCAGCGAAATTTTAATACCGGTGAGGTAGAAGTAGAAAATAATACTATTTTTCATAAGACTGAATACCGGGAGAGGAGAAATCATTACGCATATTTTACCTGTAGTCAGAAAATAGATGGATTTGATACCAGCCGTGATGATTTTATTGGTATCTATAATGGATTTGAAAATCCAAGGGCAGTTGCAGGCGGGAAATGTACTAACTCTATAGCAAACGGCTGGGCCCCAGTCGGAGTCCACCAGCTAAATATTGCTTTAAAGCCCGGTCAGAATAAAAAGCTGCACTTCATATTAGGATATATGGAAAATAAAGAGAATGAAAAATTCTCATCTCCCGGTATTATCAATAAAAAATCTTTATGGACCAAAATGAAAGCCTATAAAAGTACTGAAAACATAGAGAAAGCATTTAGTAAACTGAAAGTGTATTGGACTGAACTGCTTGGCCGGTATAATGTAAAAGTAGACAATGAACATATAGAACACATGGTCAATATCTGGAACCAGTATCAGTGTATGGTAACTTTTAATATATCTCGTTCTGCCTCTTTATTCGAATCAGGTATCGGGCGTGGAATGGGTTTCCGGGATTCCAATCAGGATTTACTTGGTTTCGTTCATATGATCCCTGAGCGTGCACGACAGAGAATCATAGAAATTACTGCAGTTCAGCTTTCCGACGGAAGCTGCTACCATCAGTATCAGCCGCTTACCAAGAAAGGCAACAAAGATATAGGCGGGGGCTTTAATGATGATCCGTTATGGCTTGCAGTTTCAACCTGTACCTATATAAAAGAAACCGGGGACTTCTCTATCTTAGACGAAGTAGTAAGTTATTCAGATATACCTGAAAGCAAAGCTACAGTTCTTGACCATCTTTACCTGTCCATAGATTACACTCTTAGAAACTTGGGACCTCATAACCTGCCCCTTATAGGCCATGCCGATTGGAATGATTGCCTGAACCTGAACTGTTTTTCCAGTCATCCCGGAGAAAGTTTTCAGACATACGGGGATAGACCCGGAAGTGTGGCAGAGTCAGTTATGATTGCCGGTCTGTTTCTATATGCCTGCAGTGAAATGATGATGCTTTTAAATCAAATTAAGGATGATAGAAAAACCAATATTATTAAAAAGGGATACGAGTTTATTAAGAAGGCTGTTGAAACATCCGGATGGGACGGAGAATGGTTCCTGAGGGCTTACGATTACTATGGGGAAAAAGTAGGTTCTAAGGAATGTAAGGAAGGAAAAATATTCATTGAACCTCAGGGACTGTGCATCATGAGCGGTATCGGCCTAGAAGACGGCCGGGCAAGGAAAGCTCTGGATAGTGTGGAGAAATATCTTTCAACTCCTTATGGTATAGTCCTTCTCCAACCTGCATATACAAGATATTATTTGAATCTGGGAGAAATCTCTTCCTATCCACCTGGATATAAAGAAAATGCTGGAATATTCTGCCATAACAATTCATGGATATCCATAGCTGAGACTATTTTAGGAAATGGCGATAAAGCTTTTGATTATTACCTGCGTACCTGCCCCAGCACAAAAGACGAAAACATAGATATATATCGCTGTGAACCATACTGTTATACCCAGATGATCGCCGGTAAGGATGCTCCCACTCACGGCGAGGCAAAAAATTCCTGGCTTACAGGGACAGCAGCCTGGACTTTTATAAATATTTCACAGGCAATTTTAGGAATCAAACCCGATTACATGGGCCTGAGAATCGACCCCTGTATCCCCATGGATTGGAAAGAATATCATATCGTTCGTTTCTTCAGAGGAGTAAAATATTGCATTACAGTACAGAATCCTGATGGAGCAAGCAGAGGAGTAAAGAGTTTAACTGTAAATGGTGAATTAATAGAAGGAAATCTAATCCCCTATAAAAAGGAAGATAAAGAAGTAAATGTCAATGTAGTTTTAGGCAGTTGAAAGGTAAAAAAGTAAAAAAATTTAAAGAAGATTTTATATTCGGTACTTCTACGTCATCATATCAGATAGAGGGAGCTACAGCCGAAGACAACAGGAGCCCGTCCATCTGGGATGAATTCTGTAAAATTCCCGGAAAAATATATAAAGGACATACCAGTGATATTGCATGCGATCATTATCATAGATATAAAGAAGATGTAGAGATGATGAAAGAGATCGGCACAGATGCATACAGGTTTTCAATTTCATGGCCGAGGATTTTTCCAGAAAAAGGCAGTTATAATCCAGAAGGAATGGGATTTTATAAAAAGCTGGTATATGAATTAAACAAGAAAGATATAAAACCGGTTGCTACACTCTATCACTGGGATCTACCAATATGGGCTTACAATGCCGGTGGATGGCTGAACAGAGATTCGGTCAAATGGTTTAATGAATATGCTGTAAGAATATTCGAAGAGCTTAATGATACCGTTTTTTTATGGATAACCCATAATGAACCGTTATGCTCATCTATGTATAGTTATTATGAGGGTTTTCTTGCACCCGGACGCAAAAACTTAAAAGAAGCCCTAACAGTTGCACACCATGTTTTACTCTCACACGGCACAGTAGTAGAAGCATTTAAAAAGTTTGATTTAAAAAGCAATGGAATCGGAATAGCACTTAATCTGAATCCGTCATATCCTGCTTCCGATTCCGAAGAAGATATCAAGGCAGCTTTTATATCCAGCGGTTACGATTTTAGATGGTTCCTAGACCCCCTTTTTAAAGCTTCATACCCTGAAGATATGAAAAAAATATATAAGAGCCTTATAGGCGACTTCAATTTCATAAAAGACGGTGATATGCAAAAAATATCAATTGAAAATGATTTTCTGGGAATAAATTATTATACGCGTGAATTGATCAAATTTTCACAGGATTCAGAGTTGAAATTCAAAAAAACCGACGGAAACCTTACGAAGACCGAAATGAACTGGGAGATAATACCGGAATCGCTGTATGATGTTATATCTATTGTCAGGAAGGATTATACTAAAATACCGATTTACATCACTGAAAACGGTGCTGCATTTAATGATAAGATATCTAAAGATGGAAAAGTGCATGATAATAAGCGTATAGATTATCTTAGGGATCATTTAATAAAAGTTGCCGAACTAAACCAAAAAGGAGCAGATATCAGAGGATATTTTATATGGTCCTTAATGGATAATTTTGAGTGGCAGTATGGTTACTCCAAAAGATTTGGGATTGTTTTTACGGATTATGAATCACAGGAGAGGATACTAAAAGACAGTGCATTCTGGTATAAGGACCTGATAAAGACCAGGACTATAAAATAGTATAAGGTCAAGTCACAGCTGAATAAAAAATCCTACCAGAACAATTATTACTTATAAATGGACTACCCCATTAAAACTTCTATATGATGAGTTTTATTATCCTTAAAAACAGGAACTATATTACCTTTTATTTCCCTGCCGTCCACTTTAAGCTGTGATATTCCCTTACTGATATGCTTTGTATTTTTTACCTCAATGTTATAGACAGCGTTTTTATACTTTCGAACGACTTTAAAACCATCCCATTTTTTAGGAATACACGGATCGATTTCCAGACCATCATAGCACGGTCTAATACCAAGTATAAATTTAATGCCGGCCTGATACATCCACGACGCTGTCCCGGTAAGCCAGCTGTTTCTACCAAGACCGAACTGAGGATGCTCATCGCTCAAGATATTTTGAGCATAAACATACGGCTCACATTCATACTCATCTATAATATTATTCTTAGCAGCTGGATTTATCTGGTTATAATACTTATAGGCTCGTTCGCCATTACCTAACATGGTTTCAGCAATAACTGCCCATGGATTGGTATGCAGGAAGATTCCGCTGTTTTCCTTTGCTCCAGGCGGATAAGTGGTAATACCGCCCTTGTCACGGTCATACCCATTAAAACCAGGCCAGCTTAGTTTTATCCCCTTTGATGTATTCAAATGTTTATTAAGGGATTCCATTGCTTTTTCAGCCCTACCGGGTAGAGCCATGCCTGAGATCAAAGACCACGACTGGGCATTAATATATATTTTACCATACTCATTTTTATAAGAACCCAGCGGTGTACCATCAGAGTCAAAATAACGGATGTACCACTCTCCATCCCAGCTTGTCTGATTAAATCTTTCCTTCAGCTCGTTATATTCATCCTGACACAATTTAGCCCCAGCTGTGTCCCCCAGATAATTATATAGTTCGATCATCTCTAAAAGACATTTTCCATAAAGATGGGTGTTGAACAATGACTCCGCACCGGTCCTGAGGTTGACCGAATCATTCCAATCAGCAAAACCAAGATGAGGAAGGCCATGCCGGCCTTTATCATTCTTTGTAAAATCCAAAGCCTTCTTTATATGATCCAGGACAGTTACGCTCTCCTGAGGTTGTCCTTCTTTGTCCACCTTATAATATGGGATTACTTCCTTTAAAAATCCCATATCCCCTGTCTCCTTCAAATATGCAGTTACGGCCAGCACGATCCAGAGATGATCATCTCCATAGTACTGGGGCCGATCAGGCCAGTCAGCTGTCTCGCCTTTTGATCCTTCCATTGTCAACGGATTAAAACTATGCATAGCACTGCCGTTTTTTCTCTGCATCATCATAAGATGTATCAGCAGTTCTTTTGATTCTTCCGGCATACGGTCGAGTACTCCCATTAGATCTTGTGAACTGTCACGCAAACCTATACCGCGGAGACCTATTCCCAGTTGGTAATATGAAAGATAGCGGGACCAATTTTTAGTAATAAAATTCTGTCTGGGATTATGGATATTAAGCATGCTGTTTATGTTAGGATCAGGCGTTTCCACCTGCATTATGGATAAAAACTCACTCCAGAAATCACTTATTTCATCAAATGCCTTCTTTACAGCTTCAGAGCTCCTATATTTTTCAATACCGGCCCGGGCTTTTTCAAAACTTTGTTCCTGACCCAGCTGGGTAATAAAGCTCTTTACTTCACCGGATTTCAAGCTTCCCAGATGATGTAAAAGAGCACCTATATTATCACCCCTATTTGCCTCATAATCACCCAGCTCTTTCATCTGAAGTGAAAGCGGATTTGACCAGGTCCCGTACTCGTTATCGCCCAGGAACCGCTTCCTGTCTGATTCAAAAGAAGAAACTGGATGATTGGAAGTAAAAAAATTTACATTAG
>Ga0315544_1002159_pt1 | contig 14190 bp, 11 predicted proteins | sample SalMarSW160130MG_2_FD_202543 | JGI IMG/M metagenome (GOLD analysis project Ga0315544, IMG submission 202543) | Salt marsh sediment microbial communities from the Plum Island Ecosystem LTER, Massachusetts, United States - Salt Marsh Sediment SW1601-130 ... | reverse complement strand
TGTCCTCCGCCGCCGTCACAGTAAATCGCAATCGCATCGGCATTGTCGAAAGCGGTCGGGTCCCTGGGCCAGCCGTTAAGGTGCGCCGTGGCATAAACGCCGGGCATACTCTCGTTCAGAGATTTTGCCAGCAGTAAGCAGCCGGCGTTGTGCTCGTGTGAACCGTAACCGTGGCTGCGCGGGCCGGCTACCAAAACTATCTTTTTCCTTTCCTGCATTTTCAATCGCTTAAGTTGAATGTCCTTGAACTGCACCGTCATCGGCGGTCCCGAGTGCAACTGTAACGCCAGCACACCGGAAAGCTCTCGCTGTTTTCGGTCGTTATCAATTACCTCGGCAGTAACTTTACCATTGAGCTTAAGAACGATGTGACCGCCGCGGGCAATGATGTGATAGTCGTTCCAGTCGTCCTTTTTAACAATGGCAAACAAGCTGTCCGAATCTCCGAGTGATGTGCTTGTTTTGCTGCCGTCAGTGCCGATAATGGTTTTTTGCCCCCGCTCTGCCAGCATCCCACGGCCTTGCTCGTCATAAAGCGCGCCGGCATATTGACCGGCCAGGTCGATATCAGCCTGGTAGCCGACAGCGTGGCCGTCCTCTGCGACCCGGCTGCGAATCTGAATGCCGGAGTTGGCCGCCGGGGTTCCACTGATGCGGTACTTCAGTTTCAATTCGAAGTCGTCCAGCTCGCCAAATTGCCAAACCAGAAATTGATTCTGTTTTACCGGATTCTGCTGTGTCGAGCGGGCGGTGATTGCACCGTCCTGGACCGACCAGTAGCTCATATCCGGTGCTTTCCAGCCGTCGAGTGTTTCGCCGTCGAAGATTGGCTTAAAACCGGCTTCTTCAGCGACAGCGGCGTTTGCAATAAGCCCAAAAACACTAAACAATGTAACCCAAACGAGTCGTAAGTAAATCGTACGCATAATCATTCCTCCTTTACAAATACATAACATTAACATACTCCAGCACCAAAGTCCTTAGCCAAATCTCCTTTGGTGCGGAATGAGAACCCATACAAGAAATTAGTTATGCCGCGGCACTTAGCCAGCGGCTTGCCATTGTTCTTTAATAAACTTCAGACCTTCGGTGTAAACCTCCTCGCGATTAGGGAAGAAATCCCGCCAGACACGTGTGGCGGCAGCGAGGTCCGGCAGCGCCCGTCCGAAGGCCTCAATTACCAGCCATTTGTCGTAACCGCCTGAGCGCAGCGCCTTAAACGTACCGGGCCAGTCAATGTGGCCTTTGCCCGGCGTGCCGCGGTCGTTTTCGCTGATGTGTACATGCTTAATCATATCGATGTGCGGACCGATACAGCCGACAGGATCCTTCTCTTCGATGTTGGCGTGGAAAGTATCATAAAGAATGCCGAAGTTGTCATGGTCAACAAGCCGAACGTAATCCGCTGTGTCGGCCATTGTGTTAAGAAAATAGCATTCGAAGCGGTTGAGGTATTCCACAGCCAGAGCAAGGTTGGCTTCGGCGGCAAGGTCGGCGGCCTTGCGGTGCAGCTCGGCGGCCCGCTGTTTTTCCTCCTTAGTTGGTGCCTGGCCTGTGAACACACCCAGCGGCTGATAAAAAGGACCGCATAAAACCTCCGAATCTAAAGCCGCCGAGCAGTCAATCGCCCACTTGAGGTGTTCAGCAGCTCCTTCACGGTTACCGGCGTCAGCACTAACGGGGTTGTGCTCCTCGTCCGGGATGACCGTTACAGATGTGCAGTTAAGGCCGTTGTCCTTAATCGCTTTACCGACCTTTTCAAAGTGTGCGGTCCGGCCCTCGAAAAGAGGAATCTCGACGCCGTCATAGCCGACTTTCTTGAGCGTTTCCAATTGGGGAAAATCCTCTTCGGTAACGTGCGTGGTCCACAATAACATATTAAATCCGATTTTCATTACAGTTTCTCCTTCTACTTGTTACGGTTAATATTATTCTATTGTCCGAGCCGATGATTAACCGATTTTAGATAATAATTTGTTTGAGGCATTCGGCTCATCCTGTTTTATTCCTGGATTCCCGCTTTCGCGGGAATGACAAGGTGGTACGATTATCTAAAAACTTTGTAACGGCAGTTTAGTTTTCAATTGGGATATTCAACTCGGCGAGTGTATTGCGCATCCATTTCAGCGACTGCTCTATCATTGGTCCGCCCTGCCCTTCGCACTCCATACTCAGGACGCCATTGTAGCCGTGGTCCTGCAAAAGCTCCAGACACCGGCGGATGTTCTCGGCGTTGACACCTTGGCCCAGCGAGCAGTGGCTGACGGCGATACCGGTCTGTTCGCCCCGAACCGACTCAGCCAATGATTTGGAGACGTCCTTGATATGCACGTGGCTGAGACGCTCCATAAACCGTTCGAGAAACTCAGCCGGCTCCTGACCGGCGATAAAGGTATTGCCCGTATCCATATTCATTCGCAGGTAAGGGCTGTCGCAGAAGCTCAGCATTTTTTCCATCATATCCGGCTTGGTGGTGAAGTATCCGTGCGGCTCGATGTTGACCGTAATCTTATGCGCCTCGGCAACTTCGATAATCTGTTCGTAGCTGCGTTTCATCATGTCCATAGCTTCGGTGTCGCTAAGACCTTTGGGCTGATGCATGCCATCGGTAGTATCAACGCACGGACAGCCCATCAGGTTCGACCACTGGATGGCCTTTATAACGTATGGCACGCCGCGGAGCGGCCCATCTTTGCCCGACAGTGGATAGGCGGCATCTACCTGTGAGAAACATACTCCATAGTTCTCCATCTTACGCCGGAGCAGCAGCGGGTCTTCGTAAAGGGCCACGTGCGGCTGATAGCCCAGACCATGTATCCAACTGACCCCGTCAATCAGGCCGCACTCGATATAATGTACGTTGTTACGTTGAGCCCACTGAAGACAGGCCTCGAAGCTGAAATACGCGCTATTAAAAGCGTCCGTATGAAATCCTATTTTCATCTCTCACACATCTCCATTAAGGCTCCTGCAAAATTGAGGTTAGGCATATATTATTTAAGAAAATCTGTTTTTTTAATTTTCTTAAATAATCAGCTAACTTTTTATTAGACAATAATTTACTGTTCGAAAAGAAAAAATCAAAAGACAATTTTTTCTTTTCAAAGTATGCCTAACCTCAATTTTGCAGAACTCATTCTCCATTAAAAAGTACAGAATCTGAAAATAACCGATTAATGCACGTCTGCCGCAACCGGTGTTAGCCGGGCCGTCCAGGCGCAACCTCGCCGCAAAAGCTCGGCAGCAGGTGGATTCTCAATCGCTTTTACATCGTGGCCCAAAGCGCAATGAAACACCCGACCTCTGCCATATTCGAACACAAACGCCATCGGGTAGTCCTTGCCGTCCACCTTGGAACGGGCGGTTGCGAGCAGGTCAATCGGCCTGTCGCCTGCAAGACAAGTGTATAGCTCATCCTCGGTCTGGAAAGAGGCCATCCCCCGCGTAATGGGATGCTCCTTATCGACAATATCCACGCGGAAAGGTCCCCTGGGGTCGTGCGCCCTGAGATTCGGGTCCCAGACACGGCCGGCGAGATTGCGATATTCCGGACAGTCCCGAAATGCGCCACAGCCAAAATGCAGAACAAATAGGCCCTTGCCTTCATTGACGAATTTTTGCAGGTTTGCGTGGGCATCTCGGCCGGGCGTGGGCTTTTCCCAGCTCATAAAGTGAACCACAACCACGTCGTAGTCGTGCACTTCGTCCGTCCCCAGGAATTCGGGATATTCTACCACATCCACCTTCATTCGTCGGTCTTTGCCGAGGACATCAGCCAGCGCCGGAGCCGTCTTTTTCCATTCATGAGCAGGATGGTCGATGCCGGTAACTATCAGCACTTTCTTAGTCCGAGCCTCATCCTGGTGTTCGACCGAAGCTGTCTGGCTCATCCCGCAACCAGCCACAAAAATAACCAATGCTCCAAATACAACTGCATATTTCATAATCTATTCTCCATAACAGTGCTACTTCAAAAGATGAAAACCGTTCTCCTTCAAAGCTTTGTTCGGCGGTCTAAAGCCCAACCTACGAAACTGGATTCCCGCTTTCGCGGGAATGACAGGGAAACGATTGTCTAAAAACTTTATAATAGCAGTCTCATTAGGGGCTTTGGTGCTTCACAGGGCAACAAAGCACCTGTTTATTGTTTTGCAATATAACACGTTCCGTTACCACCTGTCAAATCCTATTTTCCTCACGACTAATCCTTTGCAATTCTGACAAGGGGTTGCATATCTTACTTCGATGTGGTATAAGGACAGGGTAGTGGCGGTTGCTACTCTGCGAAGTAGCTCGCTACGCAGCACGAGTAGCGAACCGCCCGTACGAGCAGGTAGTCAAAGGTTAGTAATCAGTGATAGTGTTATGGAAACAACGGAATTAAAATCAGCGATATCAGAGCTATCGGCCCGGGTTGCGAAAATCCGGGACTGGCTTTGACTTGTCCAACAAGAAATCCCAGCTGCAAAAGCTGGAATCCCGGATGTCCAAGGCGGGATTCTGGGACAATCCTGATGCCGCCCAGTCCGTGGTCTCTCAATTGAGCGCACTTAAAACAGTCATTGAGCCGGTGGAAGAAATACAGCGCGAGGTTAAAGACCTTCAGGAGCTGTTTGAATTAGCAGCGGCTGAATCGGATGATAATGAGCTGGCACAGTTGGCCAATGACCTAAGCTCACTTGTCAAAAGGTGCGAACAGATCGAATTAGCCGGCTTGTTATCCAGACCCGAAGATATGAAGAACTGCTTCTTTAGTATTCACGCCGGGGCAGGAGGAACAGAGAGCTGCGATTGGGCAAATATGCTGCTTAGAATGTACACGCGGTACTTCGAGACAAACAAATACAAATTCCAGGAGCTTGATATCACGCCGGGAGAAGAGGCGGGAATTCGGTCGATAACACTGCGAGTCAGCGGGCCTTTTGCGTTCGGCAAGCTCTCTTGCGAAACCGGCGTGCATCGGCTCGTTAGAATCAGCCCATTCGATTCGCAGAGCAGGCGGCACACGAGCTTTGCCGCGGTGGACTGCGTTCCGGAATTTGATGACGATATCGACGTTGAAATAAATGAGGATGAACTGAGGATTGATTTTTATCGGGCCAGCGGGGCCGGGGGGCAGCACGTGAACAAGACCAGCTCGGCGGTACGGCTTACACACGAGCCGACCGGTATCGTCGTGCAGTGCCAGAACGAAAGAAGCCAGCACAAAAACAGAGCCCAGGCGATGAAGGTGCTCAAGGCCAGATTGTATATGCTCGAGCAACAAAAACGCGATGATGAGATTGCAAAACTGTACGGCAATAAGGGCGAAATTGCCTGGGGAAGCCAGATACGAAGCTACGTTATGCAGCCTTATCAAATGGTCAAGGATCATCGAACCAGCTTCCAGACAGGCAATGTGGAGGCGGTGCTGGATGGAGAGCTCAACGGATTTATCGAAAGCTATTTGCGGCACCGGGTCAAAAACAAGCAAAAGTAAAAAGGAAAATAAAGGTCAGAAAAGATGAAAGAGATTATTGATGTCGAACTAAAAACACGGAAGGTTGATCCGGCAAAATGCCGGACAGATTTGCTTGCAGTGGGGCTGTTTTCGGATGCTAAAGGGCTGGACAAACTGAATGCACAGCTCAATAGTAAGCTCGACGGTGCAATCGAGCGATTGATTAAGTTGGGCGATTTCAAACCAAAAGACGGAACCAGCGCAATCGTCTATGGCAACGACAGCATAGGAGCCGAAAGGGTTCTGCTGGTCGGCTTAGGTGAAAAGAAAAAAGCAACACTTGATACGCTCCGCAAAGCGGCATCCAACGCTGCAAAAAAGTCAGTGGAAATGAAAATAGAAACTATCAGCCTGGTGCTGCACAAAGCATTTGGCGGACGATTCGATTTATCTGAAATGGGCAGGGCCGCAACGGAAGGGGCCTACTTCGGCAGCTATTGCTATGATGAGTTTGTTACTGAGAGCGAAAACGGACGGGCGGATTCGCTTAAAGTTGAGCTGATTGATTCAGACTCAGCAAAAACAAGAAAATTAAACAAAGGTCTTTTGAGCGGGGCTGCTATCGGCAAGGCACAAAGCTATGCCAGGACCTTAGCGAACCGGCCTGCCAACGTAATAAATCCAGCCGAGCTGGCAGCCGCCGCAAAAGAGTTAGCTCGTGGTTCAAAAAATTTAAGCTGTACGGTTTTTGACGAAAAGCAGCTGGCAGCGAAGGGTATGGGCGGAGTGCTTGCGGTCGGGTCAGGTTCACAAAATAAGCCGAGATTCATTGTTTTGAAATACAGTCCCGCCGGCAGAACTGCAAACTGTCAGCCAACGGTTGGTCTTGTGGGCAAAGCGATAACTTTCGATTCCGGCGGAATAAGCATTAAGCCCGCCGCCAATATGGACCAGATGAAATTGGACAAAAGCGGCGGTATTGCAGTGTTGGCAACGATGAAAGCCATGGCGGAGCTGGGGCTGGGGCTCAATGTTTACGGGATAATCCCGTCGGCGGAAAACTTGCCGAGCGGAACGAGCTATCGACCCGGTGACATTATCACCACCTTCAGCGGCAAAACCGTTGAGGTGCAAAATACCGACGCCGAAGGCAGGATGATACTGTGCGATGGTCTCAGCTATGCCGTCAAGCAAAAATGCGATATTATCATTGACATAGCAACATTGACGGGCGCCTGTATGGTCGCTCTTGGCAAATACATGGCCGGACTAATGGGCAACGATGAAAATTTGATAAAGCAATTGCAGAGGGCCTCCCAGGACAGCGGTGAAAAGGTATGGCCAATGCCGAGCAGCGAGGAGTACGCAAAAGAGATGAAGAGCAAGATAGCCGACCTGAAGAACATCGGCAGTAAATGGGGCGGAGCCTGCACGGCGGCAGCCTTTTTGAGACAATTTGTCGGCGATGCAAAATGGGCGCATCTGGATATTGCCGGTATGGACATATTCAGCAAGCCCACGGAATTTTCAGCGGAAGGCTCAACCGGATTTGGCGTGCGGCTACTTACCACTTATCTTATGAATTTAACATCAAAGAAAACCTGACCTAAAGCGAGTAGAGTTAAAGACGTAAATTAGTTAACAGTCGAAGAATACTTATATTTATGAGTAAAAGAAATGGCCAAAAAAAGCAAAACCATAGATACCGAGAGAATCAAAAAAGCGGTTAAGGAAATACTCTTAGCGGTTGGTGAAGACACCGAGCGCGAGGGTTTAAAGAAAACACCGGAACGGGTGGCAAGGATGTACGCTGAACTTTTAGGCGGGATGCACGAGGACCCTAAAAAACATCTTAGCATCTTTAGTGAAAACTACGACGAAATCGTTCTGCTGCGTGACGTACCATTTTACAGTATCTGCGAGCATCACCTAATGCCGTTTATCGGTTCAGCTAATGTTGCTTATTTACCTTCGGGAATGGTGCTTGGTGTCAGCAAATTAGCACGCGTTGTGGACTGTTTTGCCCGGCGGCTACAGACGCAGGAAAGACTTACGTACAAAATAGCCGATTTCATAATGAACAGCTTAAAGCCACAGGGTGTCGCTGTTGTACTGGAAGCTTCGCATAGCTGTATGACCATCCGGGGCATAAAGAAGCCCGGCTCGGTAATGGTAACATCGGCACTTCGCGGGATATTTAAGAGAGACCCGAGAAGCCGAAATGAAATCTTGAGCCTGATGCATAACAGCAGCAAATAAGAGATTTTGTTTATGCATAAACTGGCCAGGCACGTGCGGTTTTCGATTAATCCTTTTCTGTCAAAAGAAAAAGAAGGGTTCAACTCGTTTGTCTCTAAGCCGGCCGGTGAAGGACTGTCAATATTCTTAGAATTATCTGTCGAAGTGGCTGGTGAGGTCGAACCGGCTACGGGATTTGTTGTTAATGTAGCTGATATTGACAAGAACGTTCGTGAATTCGTAGTGCCGGTTTTTACCGAGCGAATAAAAAAAGATTTTCTTCGGGCCGAACACATTGGTTTCTTTGCAGTGACTGAGCTTCTAAAATCAGCCTGGAGCAGATTGGCTGATAAGTTTGGGTCTGCCCAGTTAAGCAAATTGAGCCTGAAGCTGAATCCTTTCAGGAAGATAGTTATAGATTCGAAAGATTTGGACATGGTTTATTTCGGTGAGAAATTCGAATTTGCAGCAATGCATAAGCTCTGGAACGATGATTTCTCCGAGGAGCAGAATCTCGAGGTTTTCGGAAAATGCGCAAACCCCGCCGGTCACGGCCACAACTATATCGTTGAGGTCACGATAAAAATGCCGGTGCGTAAAAATGATTTCCATATCAGCGATTTTGAAAAAGTAGTTGACAACGAGCTGATAAAACTCGTTGACCATAAGAATTTAAATGCCGACGTTAGCCAGTTCAGCAGAACCAATCCCACCGTTGAAAATATTGCAGCTTTCGCATGGAACAAACTCGTGGGCAAATTCGGCCAGGCGGCTCTTCATTGTGTTACGGTTTGGGAAACCGAAAAGACATACAGCTCGTACTACGGCCCACGCAATAGCGAATAACGTAACTCCAGGACAAAGTGAAACTGAGTTTCGGACTAATACAATTCCAACAATGTTTGATTCTGAATAAAAGGTGATTCGAACAAACAAACACAAACTAACCGGCGGGATATTGCTGTTTACGACATTATTTTTTTTATACAGTCTGGCAAGTCCCGGCAACCTGCCCGGTGACACGGAGATACGCTGGTCGGTTTCCAGGCAAATTCTTCGCAGCGGAACTTTTTCGCTGGAAGAGGACTTCCAAACACGCAATTGTGCAATTGGTGTGGACGGGAAGCGCTATGCAGTATCCGGCCTTGGGCAGTCGTTTTGTCTGCTGCCTTTCGCCGGGCTTGGTTTCATCTTGGAGAAGGTTACACCGCTCAGTGCCGATGTATCGGATTTGTTAGCACAGTTTCTGGCCTCGGTAATTCTCTTTGGCGGCATGGGGGCAGCAGGGGTCTGGATTTTTTATCACCTGACGCTTTCGCTTGGTTACAGCCGGAGGACATCGCTTATCGCTGCAGCTGTACTGGGTTTTGCTACGATGCACTTTCATTATTCGGTAAATACACAGGAGCAGACACAGATAACCCTGCTGTTGGTCCTGGCAATATGGTTAATGGTCAAGTATTATCAACAACAGCGTTTTGTTTACGTGTGGCTATTCTGCGTGGTGCTGGGGCTTTGTCTTTTGTTCAGGCCGTCATCGGTCTGGGCGGTTCTGCCCATATACCTGGTAGCCCTCGGCGGTGAAGTGTTCACGTCAGAAAAAACATTGCGGGCCAGAAGGGTAAGCAAATGGCTGGCAGCGGGTGTTTGCGGAACGGGCAGTTTCCTTGTGCTTCTGGGTTGGTATAACTATGTCCGGTTTGGCAGTGTTTTTGAAAGCGGCTATGGGCTATCTACAACCACGTCGCTGGGCGGCCACGGGCTGTTTGAAAGCTCACCTTTGCCAACTCTGGCAGCGATGCTGTTCAGTCCGGGAAAGAGCATATTCCTCTACAATCCGGTCCTTTTACTCTTTCCGTTCTGTATCTATGGTTTTTACCATCGTCATAAGGTAGTGGCTCTGGCCATTACAGCCGCGATTATAAGCAATCTTGTGTTCCACAGCTTTTTCACAGCCTGGGCCGGCGATTATGCCTGGTCAATCAGATATCAAGTGCCGCTGCTGCCGTTCTTAATTTTGCCGATGGTGGTTTTGTTCGGCAGAGGAGTGAAAACTACGGCAAAAATTTTAATCATAACACTGATATCAATAAGCTGCGTTATACAGTTGGCCTCAGTAGCATACAATTTCAATCTTGAGTTCATCCAAAATCCTAATCATCACGTAATTGCTGATAATTACGTTTGGGACTGGTCGCAGTCTCATTTGCGGAAGCGATTTGAAAATATTATCGGACACATAACCGGTAACCGCACCTTTAGCTCTGTGAAGGTAATGAATGAAGAGCCGACGCTGCTGAAGTTCAATCGGACTAAGCAGGAGGTACAAACCGCCTATTGTGTAAATTTCTTCCCCTTTAAGGCAAAGAGTACGTTGAATTCGCAGAGGCTGTTTTATCCGCTATTGTGTCTCTGGCTTGCTTTGTTAGTGCTTTTTTGGGTGGCGGCGTTCAAACTAATTCGGTTCTTCATAAGATTGAAGACAGATAACAGAGAACAGATGACGCGGGGTGGTACGCCTGAGAGGAAATCAGGAAAAGACAAAATTATCATTATATTCTAATAACCCGATAATCCGATAACCTAATAACCTGATAATCCGATAACCTAAAGCTATGTTCTTTATTTGCCGATACTTATGGTGTAAGAATACTGCCGGTCAATCCATGCCAATCAGAGGTGAGCATCAATACAATTGGTGCGGCTATGACCGTAAGAAAAAGGTTTCCACAGAAAAATCGGGTATGATAGTCAGGCTGTATTTGTTCGTATGCGCAGCCGACGGGGACGGAGTCTAATCAAATAGATTCCGCCAAAAGACAACGGATCTACGATATTGATTATTGCTTTAATGTTCTGCAAAATGGAGATTAGGCAGAAATAACAATAGAAAATTCTTAAGTGGATTTGATATGACAGTATTGATTACAGGCGGGGCAGGTTTTATCGGCTCTCATCTGGCCGAGCGGCTGCTCAAAGATGGCAATAAGGTGCTTGTCATCGACAACCTCAGCACCGGCAGTTTGGAAAATATCGAAAGTTTCAAAGAGCATACCGGCTTTGAGTTCGTTGAAGGTGACATCCGTAACGCCGAGCTGATAGGACCCCTGGTTGAGCAGAGCGAAGCGGTCTTTCATCTGGCTGCTGCTGTTGGTGTCAGGTTGATAGCCGAGGACCCGGTACATACGATAGAAACCAATATCGGCGGCACCGAAATAGTGCTGGATATAGCCAACAAATTCGGCAAAAAAATTCTGATTGCTTCAAGCAGCGAAGTGTACGGCAAAAGTGAGGCAGTTCCATTTCGTGAAGATGACGACATTGTGCTCGGCAGCACGTGTCTATCGCGGTGGTCGTATGCCTGCAGTAAGGCGATAGACGAATTTCTGGGCCTGGCTTTCTATCAACAGTATGGATTGGGCGTAGTAATCGGCAGGTTCTTTAATACAATCGGGCCGAGGCAAACAGGTCAGTACGGCATGGTTGTGCCGCGATTCGTTCAAAGGGCGTTGAAAAATGAGCCGGTCCTGATATACGGGACGGGCAAGCAAACACGATGCTTCTGTTATGTGGCCGACCTCGTAGAGGCGGTTATCAGCCTGATGAAGCGTGAGCAGGCAGCAGGTAAAGTATATAATATCGGTTCGAGCGAAGAGATTGCCATTGAAGACCTGGCTGATAGAATTATCAAAATGACAGGCAGTAAAAGCAAAAAGCAATTTGTGCCCTATGAAGTTGCTTACGGAAGGCCTATTGAGGATATGATGCGGCGAGTGCCAAACCTGGAGCGAATCAAAAAAACTATCGGCTGGGAACCGAAGACAAGCCTGACCGAAACGTTGCAGCTAATTATTGATAACGAAAAGCGTAAAAAGGACTGAACATTATGAAAAAAGCATTGATTACCGGTATTACCGGGCAGGACGGCTCTTATCTTGCCGAGCTGCTGCTGGAAAAAGGTTACCAGCTCTGGGGTATCATGCGGCGAAGCTCGTCGTTTCATACAGGCAGAATTGACCATTTGTATAAAGACCCGCACGAACATCCACGACTTAGGTTGGTTTATGGGGATTTGACCGATGGTAATAACCTCTCAACAATTATTAACGAGATTCAGCCGGACGAGGTCTATAACTTAGGCGCACAAAGCCATGTTCGGGTAAGTTTTGATATGCCTATCTACACGGCTGATGTGGATGCTCTTGGGACACTTCGGCTCCTTGAGGCAATCCGTTCCAGCGATAAGCCGGCCAAGTTTTATCAGGCCTCCAGCAGCGAGATGTACGGCAAGGTCGTCGAAGCACCGCAAACAGAAAAGACGCCGTTTTATCCGCGAAGCCCGTATGGTTGTGCGAAGGTGTACAGCTTTTGGCAGACAATAAACTATCGAGAGGCTTACGGTTTATTTGCCTGTAACGGGATTTTGTTTAATCACGAATCGCCGAGGCGAGGCGAGACATTTGTTACTCGAAAAATTACACGAGCGGCGACGAGAATTAAATTGGGCCTGCAGGACAAACTCTTTTTGGGCAATCTGGAGGCAAAACGAGACTGGGGTTTCGCCGGCGATTATGTCGAAGCAAACTGGCTTATGCTCCAGCAGGACAAACCGGACGACTATGTTGTGGCCACGGGCGAAAGCCATTCGGTCAGGGAATTTGTGGACGAGGTCTTTGGCTATCTTGAACTGGATTGGCAAAAGTACGTCGAAATCGACCAGCGGTATTTTAGACCGAGCGAAGTTGACTACCTGCAGGGCGATGCGAGCAAGGCAAAAAAGGTTCTCAAGTGGGAGCCGAAAGTAACCTTTAAGGAGCTTGCGAGATTGATGACCGATGCCGATATGGAAATCGCCGAGAACGAGAAAATCATTGAAGACCATCAGAAAACAAAACAATGAGCACTTTTTTTGAGAACAGACGAGTTGTTGTTACCGGCGGGGCCGGTTTCTTAGGGGGTTACGTTACTGAAAGGCTGAAAAAACGGGGCTGTAAAAATATCCTTGTGCCGAAGATAGAAGAATATGACCTGGTCAGCATAAATGACATAAGTCGGATGTACGACGATATGAAGCCGGATATTGTCATTCACTTGGCTGCGGTTGTGGGCGGCATCGGCGCCAATCGCGAACATCCGGGCGAGTTTTTCTATAAGAACTTAATGATGGGTGTTCAGCTCATCGAGCAGGGCAGACTACGAAACATTGAGAAGTTTGTTGCGATTGGTACGGTTTGTGCATATCCGAAATTTACGCCGGTGCCGTTTAAGGAAGAAAATATTTGGAACGGGTATCCGGAGGAGACTAATGCACCATACGGACTGGCCAAGAAAATGCTGCTTGTTCAATCGCAATCTTACCGGGCCGAATATGGTTTTAATTCGATATTTCTGCTGCCGGTAAATCTTTACGGGCCCGGCGATAATTTTAACCCCGCCAGCAGTCATGTGATTCCCGCGTTGATAAAGAAATGTGTTGATGCCATTGATAGTGGCGCGGATTATATTGACTGCTGGGGGACAGGGAGTGCTTCGCGTGAGTTTATTTATGTCGCCGATGCTGCTGAGGGAATTCTTTTGGCGACGGAACATTACAACGGCCCTGAGCCGGTCAATATCGGTGCCGGATTTGAAATAACGATAAAAGAGCTTGCTGAAAAGATTGTCGAGCTTACGGGCTTTACCGGTGAAATCCGCTGGGACAGCTCCAAGCCGGATGGTCAGCCGAGGCGGCGGCTGGATGTCTCAAAAGCCAAAAAATACTTCGGCTTTGAGGCCAAAACCCCCTTCGATGAAGGCCTTAAAATGACAATAGACTGGTATCGAAAACATAAAAATGAATATCGAATATCGAACAAGGAATGATGAAAGAAAATAGTTCACTTCGACCCAGCAACGCTGGGTTCCGATCGATACCCGCCGTTGGCGGGTCGAAATTCCCTGTTCAGCATTCATTATTCATTTCAAATATTTAGCCCCACGTTTTACGTGAGGTTCCAAGTATTTTCAATAATGTTCAAACGATTCTTTATATTACTTTTATTGTTGTGTCACTGCGCCTTGGTTAGTGCCAGCCCCGTCCCGTCTTCGACGGGCGGGGCCAGGGAAAATCTGGCACTACGCAAAAGTTACACACTCTCGCCGAAACCTAATTATCATTTGTGCACCGACAGGTCCGATGTAGTTCAACTCACCGACGGTAGAACATCCGGCAGTCAATGGACGAACAAAAGCACAGTAGGCTGGCAGAAAGCCGAACCGGCTGTGGAAATCGTGATAGACCTCGGTAAGAAGTCCGCTATTTATGAAGTCCGTATCCACACCATTGGGGGAGGCTTCGCAGACGTAGAGTTTCCTGAATTTGCCGCTGTGTTATTGAGTGATAACGGCCGGGAGTTTCGATTTGCCGGACTGGTGAGTAGTAAAGATTTGGAAAACGTCCGGGCACGCGGCTACCGTGGAGTCTCCCGTACGATGAACGTCGGAAACATAAACGCCCCGGGACGATACGTCAA
>Ga0315544_1002154_pt1 | contig 14207 bp, 6 predicted proteins | sample SalMarSW160130MG_2_FD_202543 | JGI IMG/M metagenome (GOLD analysis project Ga0315544, IMG submission 202543) | Salt marsh sediment microbial communities from the Plum Island Ecosystem LTER, Massachusetts, United States - Salt Marsh Sediment SW1601-130 ... | reverse complement strand
ACAATGCTTTTTTCAAAATCGGTACCGATGCATGGTGGCAGGACGCTACAGAGCCCGGCGACGACGGCAATGCGATGGCTAATAATAGCGTCTTTTGGGGCTCCGGCGACCTGTACCGAAACGCGTATCCGCTCTTTGCCAATCAGGCCGTATATGAAGGACAAAGGAAAACCAACCCGGACAAACGTGTCTGCATCCTTACGCGTTCAGCTTTCCCCGGACAGCAGCGTTATGCCACTGCCCTTTGGTCCGGCGATGTCGCGGGCAACTGGGATGCCTTCCGTCGTCAGATGCCTGCTGGTTTGCACGTTTGTCTTACAGGACTGCCTTATTGGACTACCGATTGCGGCGGTTTCTTTCGTCCCCGTAATCAGTACAACTCGGAAGATTTTGCCGACCTGTTGATTCGCTGGTTCCAGTTCAGCACGTTTTCTCCGGTCCAGCGTATGCACGGTTACCAGAGTGAAACAGAGTTCTGGAAATTTCCACAGGCTCAAGAGACGCTGATTGAGTATGACCGCTTCCGATACCGTCTTCTGCCGTACATCTATTCTATTGCCTGGCAGGTGACGCACGATGATTACACGATAATGCGGGCACTGCCGATGGACTTTCGCAGCGACCCTAAAGTGTATGACATTTGTGACCAGTATATGTTTGGCCCGGCGTTTCTCGTCAATCCTGTTACAGAACCCAAGGCCGTCTCACGCAGTGTTTACTTGCCTGCTCCGACGAAATGGACAAACTTCTGGACCGGCGAATCATCCACCGGAGGCCGGCGTGCAGACGCTTCGGCACCGCGGCAAGTCATTCCATTGTTCGTACGCGCCGGCAGTATTATACCGCTGGGGCCTGACCTGCAGTATGCCGATGAAAAACCAGCCGATCCAATTGAACTTCGCATCTACACAGGGGCCAATGGAACCTTCACCCTCTACGAAGATGAAGGCGATAATTATAGTTATGAAAAAGGTGTTTATGCGACGATTCCGATTCAATGGAATGAGACAAGCCGAGTCCTCACCATTGGTGAACGCAAGGGCGATTTCCCCGGTATGCTCAAGGAACGTACGTTCCACATTGTATGGGTATCTAAGGATCATGGAGTAGGAATCTCGCTGACTGACAAGCCGGATGTTGTTGTCAAGTACAAAGGTGAAACTGTAAATGTATCAAAATCACGTGAATAGTAACGCTGACTGAATCAATATGAGCCGATCTGAAAAGACTTCTAATTCAAAAAAGAAGGCGAGACCGATATGATTTATATGATGAATGTTCACCGGCATCCGGCCTTAATTATCTGGTTGTGTTGCGTGTTTTTTCTGACAGCAGCCGGGGAAAGAACCTCGTATGGTGCTGATGCTTTGTCTGTGGTCGTCACCAGTCCAAACGGAAAAATTAAAATTGAAATCAGTGCTGATTCCTCAGGACAGTTGACCTGGTCGGTACAGCGTCAGGATTATCCCGTTCTTGCCGCAGCGCCACTGGGTCTGACGGTGGATGGTTGCGATCTCGGCCAGTCTGTCACGCTTGGTGTACCCCGCAATCGGAGCATCAATGAGCAATATCCTACCTGGGGCAACCATTCTGTAGCCGTTAATAGTTGCAACGAAGCCGTGATCCCAGTGGATTGTGCTGCTGGCATGAAGTACGAACTGGAAGTACGCGCCTTTGACGATGGAGCGGCCTTACGCACCCGTGTCGAACTTGATGACACCATGCGCACTATCACAGGTGAGTCAACCTCATGGGCATTACCGCTCGTTTCGAGTGCATGGTGGGCCCGTTATGACAACAGCTACGAAAAACCTTGTGAATCCGGTACGTTCGAGACAATTCCTGCTAACGCACCGCTTGCACCTCCCATAACTTTCAAGCTTGACAAGAATCTTTATGTTGGCCTGACCGAAGCCAACAACGAATCTTTTCCTGATATGGGTTTGGTACGTCAAGGCGATTTAATCAAAGCCGTATTTCCAGCTTCGTCGGCTGGTTGGACTCAACAGGGTACGATTGTCACTCCCTGGCGAGTTGCTATTATTGCTGATGGACTCAATGCACTGGTCAATAGCGATATTGTTACCAACCTTTGTCCGCCGCCGCCGGCTGAATTGGCTAACGCCGACTGGATCAAGCCGGGGCGTTCACTCTGGCAATGGTGGGCCATTGGCGCTCCCAGACTGGATGATCAGAAAGAATGGGTCGATGCGGCGAAAAAGCTTGGCTTTGAATATTATCTTATCGACGAAGGTTGGCGTAATTGGAGGGCTCCCGGTAAGGATAGGTGGCAATGTCTTAAGGAAGTAATCGATTACGCTAAAACGCAGGGGATAGGCTCTCTCGTATGGGTGAACTCCTCGGAAATGCGCTCAGCCGAAACGCGACGCGCTTATCTTGAAAAGGTCGCCGCCCTCGGCGCCGCAGGAATCAAGATCGACTTTATTCCAGCGTGTACAGCCCGGATTACACGTTGGTACGAGGGTGCGTTCAAGGACACTGCCGACCTGCACCTGCTTTGTAATTTCCATGGCGCGGTCAAACCTACGGGACGTCGCCGCACATGGCCGCATGAACTCACCCGCGAAGCTGTTCGTGGTCACGAATACCACATGACTCGTTACCGTCGTATTCAGTCTGCCGACCATGACGAGATAGTCCTGTTCACCCGCTTTCTGGCTGGTCCGGCTGATTACACCCCAACCGCCTTCGACCTTCGCGAAATGGTTGGCTATACATGGTCGCATCTGTTGGCCCAGGCAGTGAACATGACTTCGCCACTATTGCATTTTGCCGGCAAATACCAGGATTTTATAGGCAATCCTGCTGAGGATTTGTTGCGTAATCTGCCCTCGACGTGGGATGAGACTATAGTTTTACCAGGCAGCGAGATTGGCAAAACGGTCGGTTTTGCGCGGCGACGCGGCCAGCAATGGTATATTGGTTTACTCAACGGCGGCGAAGCTGCTACCCTGTCAATCGAGCTATCTTTTCTGGGGCAGGGAACGTGGCAGGCCGAGGTGTTTGGCGATGACCCTGGTAATCCGGCAACCTTTAAGCGTGAAAGCAAGGAAGTGACAGCCGCCGACAATCTTACCTTATCCATGAGTCCGCGCGGCGGTGCCGTTGTCTGGATAAAAAAGTCCGTTAAATGAATAAAGGATTGATTTATTGTTTCGCACAGCACGGTGGAAAAAAGACTCGTTTGCAGCCCAGATGAGGTTTTGGGATGGCTTTTAGCAGCAAACCCTGCTCCTGAACAGACGGTGGAGATGTTCCCACCGATTTCGGTATGTCTGCTCGGCAGCTATTTTAGCGATGCGGTCGCCCCTATTAATGATGCTAATGGTTGGCCGACGGTATCTATGATGCGAGTTTGATGCGGTAGGAAAATGAAACTAACCGATTAAGGAGTATTCAATGGCTTTCAAATATTATCGATTATTATTAAGGCAGGCAATTACAATTATACTATTAGCCTCCGGCCAAATGCTTCAGGCAGCTCCTGCCGGCATGGATGCTAACGGTCATCTGAAAGCTGTGGAAACTAAATCGGAAGGTTTTTCGTTAATCCGTCTCGAAAACGGCGTTCAGCTTCACTTTGGAGATATTGTAAAAAATATAATTTTCTATGATTCGGCGACAGTACGAGTAAATGAGAATCTCGGACAAAACTATTGGAAATATCCGAGTATCGTTGTCGTAGAAGAACCAGCTGAAATTCAGTTCAAGATTTTGGACGCTGAAGACAGCGTTACTGTCATATCTGACAAGCTTCAGATCAGGGCTGATAAAAAAACCGGAGCGTTAAAGTTTATGGATGCCGCCGGCAAGTTGTTTACGCAGGAGCGAGCTGAAAATCATGCCGCAATCAAAAAGATTGAGATTTCCGGGGCTCCGACTTATGAAGTTTCTAATACTTTTACCCTGAAGCCGGATGAAGGCTGGTACGGATTCGGATATGTCGATTCGGCGCCAGCCAAAATAAATCGTCGCGGACAGGAACTGTTATTGATTCAGACCAATATGGGTATCGTTATTCCCATGATTATTTCCTCCGAGCGTTACGGCATTATGTGGGATACTTATTCTGTTATGAAATTCAAGGACGATTCAACCGGTGCTACGCTTTGGGCAGAGAGCGCTCCTGGTGGTGTCGATTATTACTTTTTTGCAGGTGATAAGATGGACGATGTTATCGCCGGATACCGTAAGCTGACCGGTGCCGCGCCGATGTATCCCAAGAAGGCATTTGGTTTGTTTATGAGCAAGGAACGTTATCAAACTCAGGCACGTATCGTTGAGGTTGCCCAAACTTTCCGCAAGGAACAATTTCCGGTCGATTATATTGTGCAGGACTGGCAGTACTGGGGTTCCGACAAGGATGGTACATGGAGCGGCATGGTCTGGAACAAGGAGCGTTATCCTGATCCGGCAGGTATGACCAAGGCGATTCACGACCTGAATATGAAGCTGATGATATCTATCTGGCCTTCGGTGGGTAATGACACACCTTTGGCCCATGAGCTTGACCAATACGGTTTGCGGTTCGAGCCGCTGCACTGGATATCCGGAAAAGCCCGCATCTATGACGCCTTCAGCGAAAAGGGACGCGAAATTTACTTTAAGCACATTAAGGAAGGTTTATTTGACAAGGGCGTGGACGCACTATGGATGGACGGAACCGAAGTGGAGGTTGGCACCGCCTGCTGGAACCCCAACGAAGTTGCACGCGATATCAAGAGACTGGGAAACAATGCCATGGGCGATTTCTCACGTTACCTGAATCCATATACGCTAATGACCACCAAGGGTACCTATGAGGGACAAAGAGCAGTCAGCAATCAGCGGGTTTTCACTCTCACACGTTCAGCCTGGTGCGGAGCACAGCGTTACGCCGCTGCTTCCTGGTCGGGTGATTCGTTTGCAAGCTGGGATACGCTCAAAGCCCAGATGGCCGGCGGACTCGAAGTGACCATGTCAGGTAACCCATGGTGGACACAGGATATCGGAGGTTTTTTTGTCAACAACTACCGTGGCGGTGAACAGAACCCTGCCTATCGCGAACTCTTTGCCCGCTGGTATCAGTTTGGAGCTTTTAATCCAATCTTCCGCATTCATGGAACCAACATTGAGCGTGAGCCCTATATCTTCAAGGAAATGGCTCCGGAGATGTACCAGGCGCTGCTTGATATTACGTATCTGCGTTATCGCCTGCTGCCTTATATCTACAGCGAATCCTGGAAGGTTACAAGCGAAGGCTATACGCTCATGCGCGGCTTGCCGTTAGATTTTTCGGATGATGTCAAAGCCCGCGACATCAGCGATGCTTTCATGTTCGGGCAGGCCTTTTTGGTGCATCCGGTAACCCGTGCAATGTATAATGTCGAACATCCGCCTGCTGAAACGCTTCCGACAGAATTTCTCAGGACTCCCGACGGTAAGCCCGGGCTGGAGGTTCAGTATTTTGCCGGAATAAATTTCGATACTCCAAAAGAAAAGGGTATTGACAAGGTTGTGAATCACGACTGGCCTGGACCCCCTCTGGCGGACCCGCCGGGAGGACTTGACGGTTTTAGTAATTTCTCTGCCCGTTGGCAAGGTAAGATCATAGCACCTGAGGATGGCGAATATGAAATCGGGGTCGAGGGCGATGACGGATTCCGGCTCTTTCTCGATGGCAGAAAAATCGTGGAAGATTGGAGTCAATCCGCTAAACGCTATCGTAGTGCCAGGGTTAAACTTAGCAAAGGCCAAGATGTTGCGGTCAAGCTGGAGTTCTTCCAGGGTGGAGGAGACCGTGTAATCCGCCTTTGCTGGCGTACTCCCAGTGAGATTCGTAAATTGAATAGCGAAGAGAAAAGTGTGAATAACCTGATACAAACCTATCTTCCCTCCGGTTCACAATGGTATGATTTTTGGACCAACAAGAAATATGAAGGCAGTCGGATGGTCGAAAAAAAGTGTCCGCTCAATATTCTGCCTCTGTATATACGCGCCGGGTCGATTGTTCCGATGGGGCCGGTGGTGCAATATGCTACGGAAAAACCGGAAGCTCCGTACGAAATACGAGTTTATCCGGGGGCTGATGCGAAATTCACTATTTATGAAGATGACAATGAGACTTATGATTATGAAAAAGGGGAGTACGCGACGTATGATCTTTTATGGGATGACTCGGCCGGAACACTGACTATCGGCGAACGTAAGGGGGCTTTCTCTGGTATGACCGCAGACCGTCAGCTTAATATTGAAATTGCGGCACCGGATAAAAATGCAGGGATAGAAACGGTTATCACGCCCGACAAGACAGTAAATTATACCGGTAAACCGATTATATTGAAATTTTAAAGTATCGACGTCCGTCAATTACAGTATGTCAGTTATTCAAAGATAGTTTTTTAAGGGATAATTCAATGAATAAATGGATTGGATATTGTGTATTTCTTATGATAGCAACTTTATGTTACGCGTCTGAGCCGATTATTCAGACAAGCTTTACAGCCGACCCAGCCCCGATGGTGCATGACGGTGTCGTCTATCTCTACACAAGCCATGATGATGATAGTGCACCAGCTGGTCAGGGCAGATTTCTCATGCTTGACTGGAAATGCTACTCTACTACGGACATGGTGAACTGGACGGACCATGGAACAGTCGCCTCGCTTAAAACGTTCCCGTGGGCGGTTCAGAAAAACGATGCCTGGGCGCCTCATGTCATCGAACGCAACGGCAAGTTCTACTTTTACGCCCCCGTGAGCGTGCAGGGATGGCCCAAGAACGTTATCGCCGTCGCTGTAGCAGATAACCCGCTGGGGCCCTTCAAAGACCCTCTCGGCCATCCCCTCATCGATAAGAACAACGGATACATCGACCCGAGTGTGTTCATCGACGACGACGGACAGGCCTACCTCTATTGGGGCAATCCGAATCTTTGGTATGTGAAGCTCAACGAGGATATGATTTCCTACTCCGGCGAAATTGTACAAGAGCCCACTAAGCCGGGCAACTATCAGGAAGGTCCCTGGTGTTACAAACGCGACGGCCGCTACTACATGGCTTATGCCTCTACCTGCTGCCCCGAAGGTATTGGGTACGCCATGAGCGACAGTCCAACCGGCCCATGGGTCTATAAGGGCTATATCATTCGGCCGGACAGACGATCAACAGGAAATCATCCGGGAATCATTGATTACAAGGGTGGTTCCTACGTTTTCGGTTTCAATTTCAAGTTAAACTTTGCCCTGACGAATCAACACCACGAACGGCGTTCGGTTTGCGTTGCGAAATTTGAATACAATCCGGACGGCACGATTCCAGAGCTTCCCTGGTGGGAAGAAGCCCAGAGCGTTCCGCAGATAGGTATGCTTGATCCTTACGTCCGCACCGAAGCGGAAACAATTTGCTGGAGTTCGGGCGTTAAAACCGAACCCTGCAGCGAAGGCGGAATAAATGTTTGCAATGTCGAGAATGGTGACTATATTAAGGTCAAAGGTGTAGATTTTGGCAAGGAGGCAACATCCTTTACAGCCAGAGTTGCCTCGGAAACCAATGGGGGCAACATCGAGATTCGCCTCGACAGTCTGGAAGGGCCTTTGGTGGGAACCTGTGCTGTTCCCGGTACGGGCGGTTGGCAAAACTGGGAAACCAAGAGCTGCACTGTTAACGGCGCTGCTGAAGTACACGACCTGTATCTGGTTTTCGCTGGTGACAGCGGTGCTCTTATGAACTTCAATTGGTGGAAATTCCTGAATTGATGAAGCAGTACACAATCCTGACAGACCAACGCGATGAAAAAGTATCTGAAATCGTTGGGAATGACCTGTCTGGCAGTGGATATTCAACCACCGTAGAAACATTGACCATAGTATATGTTGTATGAACACAATTAACAGATGTCTTAGTTTGATTTATTTTTAAGCAAAGAATAGCTATGAAAGCATGGAAATTATTTTGGTACGTGTTTTGTTTGACAATGGTGTCGGCTGACTGGATTGCCGGTGGCGCCAATGACTGGGAAAACGAAAAAGTTATCAGTATCAACAAGCAGACCCCTCGTGCGACGGGTTTGTCTTGGGCGGACCGAGCCGCCGCGTTAAAGGCATACGACTGGTCTGTCCCGATGGATGTACTCAAACCAGCCAGGCTGAATGGTTATTACCAATCGCTTAATGGCCAGTGGAAATTTAACTGGGTGAAAAACCCCTCCGAAAGGCCGGTCGATTTTTATAAAGAGGATTTCGATATCAGCGGATGGAAAACCATTCCAGTGCCGTCCAACTGGGAGTTGCAGGGATATGGGACACCGATATATACCAATGTCACGTATCCTCATCCGCGCAAACCACCGCTGATTATGGCTGATGTGCCAAGTCATTATACCGCTGCCGGAGAACCCAACCCGGTAGGTTCGTACCGGACGACCTTTACCGTTCCGGATGCTTGGCAGGGACGACGTACCTTTATTCATTTTGCCGGGGTGGCCAGCGCCTTTTATCTCTGGATCAACGGCGAAAAGGTGGGATACAGCCAGGGCAGCCGCACACCGGCTGAATTCGATATCAGTTCATTTCTGCATCCCGGCTCCAACACGATTGCCGTCGAGGTGTATCGCTGGTGCGATGGCAGCTATCTGGAAGACCAGGATTTCTGGCGGTTGAGCGGAATTTTCCGCGAGGTATTTCTTTATTCAGAGCCTCAGGTTAGGATTTGCGATTTTTTCATTAAAAGCGATTTGAAGGATAATTTCCGAACCGGTCAGCTGCGAGTGGAAGCTCAGTTGGAAAACCAATCCGCTGCCGCTGTCCAAACCAAAGCGGTGGTGGCGCTTTACGATGTACAAGGCCGCCAAGTTGGATTAACCAGCTCTGCTCAGGCGAACACTACTCTGGAACCAACCGGCCGGGGTAGGCTGGCGATTGAGTATAACATTTCCGATGTTGCACTATGGACGAGTGAGACGCCCTCGCTATATACCTGTGTCATCGAGCTGCAGGATGCGGATGGAAAACCGCTGGACATTCGGATTGCCAAAACCGGCTTCCGTAAAATTCAATGGCATGACGCCCAACTTTGGATCAACGGTGTTTCGGTCAAGCTCAAGGGCGTCAACCGCCATGAGCATGACCCCGATTTGGGACAGGCTATCACCATTGATTCTATGATCCGCGATCTGGAACTGATGAAAAGCCATAACATTAATACGGTTCGAACTTGTCATTATCCAAACCAGACGATTTGGTATGATTTGTGCGACCTGTATGGCATTTATTTGGTGGATGAGGCCAATATAGAGTCGCATGGCCTGATCTATGGCGAGGAATCATTGTCCAAAAATCCCATGTGGGAAGCAGCTCATGTCGACCGCGTTCAGCGGATGGTGCAACGGGACAAGAATCATCCCAGTGTAATCATCTGGTCTTATGGCAACGAGGCCGGCGGCGGGAGTAACCTTGAAGCCTGTTCGCGTGCGGTTAAGGCTATTGACACCAGTCGCCCGACTCATTATGAACAAATGAATTCCGCGGCCGATCTGGACAGTGTGATGTATCCAGATATTAACAGTCTCGCGAGACAGGGCGATAGCAATTCCTCTAAGCCTTTCTTTGTTTGCGAATACGCCCACGCAATGGGAAATGCAGTCGGTAATTTACAGGAATATTGGGACACCTTCGAGGCCTATCCGCGTTTGATTGGAGGTTGCATCTGGGACTGGGTCGATCAGGGCTTGCGCAAATATACCGGCCGGAAAAATGCGGACGGTTCGCCCGAATGGTTTTTCGCCTATGGCGGCGATTACGGCGACCAGCCCAACGACAAGAACTTTTGCTGCAATGGCGTGGTGGGGCCGGACCGGAAGATTACGCCCAAGCTGCTCGAAGTGAAAAAGGTTTATCAGTATGCCGCGTTTACGCTGGGCGAAGTAACGGATAGTCAAATCGCAGTGACGGTTGGCAACAAGTATTTCTTCACTCCTTTGAGTAATTTTATTCTGGCTTGGTCGTTAGCAGAGGATGGCAAAGTAATAAACTTTGGCAAGTTGGACAGTCTGACCGCCCAACCGGGGCAGAGCCAGACCCTGAAATTGCCGATTGATAAGCCTCAGTTGCAAGCAGGCGCGGAATATTATTTGACGGTGCAACTCCAGACCAAAACCGCGAGTCTGTATGCCCCGGCCAATTATGTTGTTGCCTGTGAACAGCTCAAACTGCCGTGGCAATCGAAAAGAACGGTTCGCAGTGAGGACCAACCAGTTCTGTTGTCCGTGCAGGATGATATTATGACGGTTACGGGTTCGGTGTTTAAAGCAGTGTTCAATCGTGAATCTGGTACGTTGAAATCTCTTGTTTATCATGGCCAGGAAATGTTGCTGGATGGTCAGGGTCCACGACTTAATCTTTTCCGCGCGATGGGTGATAACGACAAATGGTTCTTTGGCCAGGTACGCAACCTGGGGTTGGACCGGTTGAATTATCAGGTTAAGCATGTTACTTACGCGATGCCGGTAAACAGTGTGGTGCAGATATCGGTTGTGACCGAAGCGACAGGACGGGGCGGGGTTGGATTCGAGCACACAGCCACTTACAGCTTCTTTGGCGATGGATGGGTCGATGTCCAGAACCAGTTCAAACCGTTGGGGTCCCTGCCAATGCTGCCGAAGCTGGGGGCTCAGATGGTCCTGCCGGTTGAATACGACAGGTTTGCCTGGCTGGGGCGCGGGCCGGGCGAAAGCTATGTTGACCGCAAGCGTTCCGCTGATATCGGGTTGTATCGCGGCACCGTTGCCGAACAGTATGTGCCTTATGTCAGGCCCCAGGAAAACGGTAACAAGACCGGTGTCAGCTGGGCGGCGCTGACTGACGAAAATGGCACAGGTATGATGGTGATTCTTGACGGTACCGTTTCGGTCAGCGCGCATCACAACACTGCACAGGAATACGATGTGGCCCAGCACATTCATGAGATCAAACCGGACAAGAAAGTGGTGTTCTGCATCGACGCAGCGCACATGGGGCTTGGTGGTGCCAGTTGCGGGCCTATGCCGTTGCAGCAATATCAGCTTCGACCCAGGCCGATGAGTCTGCATTACATAATTTGCCCGGTCCAGACCAACGATTTGGATGCTTTGCGGACACAAGGCCGCCAGTGGTTGCCTGTTCCTGATACGCCCGATATCAAGGCTGTTGTTCCCGTCAGCGAGGATAGCGCGGGAAAGACCGTGAAGAACTGACAGATTGAACTGGTTGAGGCTGCCAATACTATTTGGCTTTTAATAGAATAACATAGTCCAGGATATGTCCTGGAACACTCATCGTATCACCCGGGTTGCATGAAAGAGACCACAGTGCATAATCAGCCAACCACATATCATGACCTCGCCAAGTACCTTTGATTCCTGTGTTATTAAAACCGGCCTTCTCAAGATCGCTCTCTAATGTAGTAGCCTGCTCGACAATTTTGTTATCTGCCTGGCGTAGTACATAAGATGGGAATGTACCCGTCGAGAACATCGCATAAACAGTTGCCGGTTTAGTAACTTTAAAAGACATATCAGTTTTATTTATCCCGTCGCTAAGCCGTTTGGTTGCGATCCAACTGGTACCCTTTACCGGCTCTGGAAGAACGTCGAATGTATTATCGGAAGAACCGTCAACTTCGGTATAGAATGGCCCCTGGTCTTCAATCGGCCGGTCAACAAAGATTGCAGGATTGTTTTCGTTGGAACTGTTCAAATTAACCACAAGGCAATCATCGGGAACTAACATGGCACTATCTATGGGCTTCTGATAGATAATCATGGTTTCCAAGTGGCCAAGATTGTCACGAGCTTCAACGATATTTTTCCCGGGCTTTAGAGGTGTCTTCCAGAAGAATACATTATTAATCATGGGACCCTTAACATCCCGGTCCTGGTTACCCACTCTTATTGTCGAATCAGAATGTACATATTCACCGTTTTTCTTAATCCCTTGTGAAATTCCATTTATGAACAATTCGACTATGTCTGCATTTGAATAGACCTTGATACCATTATTCGGGTCAAACTGTCGATAAAAATGGTGTCGTCCACAGAGATGCAAAACAGGCTTATCCGGCTGCAAAAACGACTGGTAGTGATAGTAAAAATCCTTGGGCATCCCGGCCAAGGTCCATATACCCTTAGTGTTACGGTTGCCCTTGAATTTTTTATTGTAAAATTCACGAAAATTCCACCACAGGAACATCTTGTGTCCTGAAGGATTGTTCCGGAAAATAGTCTGGAAACGAAATTCAGAAACCAGCTCGTTGTATTCCTCTGGTTCGAACCTGTCCACCTTCCAACGTATTGTTCCATAAGGAATATGATGTGTAATCCAGGAACCCGAACCAGTTTCAGAAACAAATGAATTATCTGGAAGTTTATTAAAGTTTGTATAATGACCGTAATACCACCCCTGGTATGTATTGTCGGCAACAAAATCGACATTAGCCGGTTTCTCGCCCGCTGAAGCATAAGTAATCAGCCGAGTTCGGTCTTCTTCGCGAATAATGTCGGCATAATGCGAAGCGACTTGTTGATAGGTTTCGTTACCGCTGCTCCAGAACACGATACTCGGGTGGTTCCAGTTCTGGCGTACCATTTCCCTTGTAATGCGTTCACCGTCGGCAGTTGGTCTGGTTTCACGTTTGACCCCTTTGTCCCATTTCTGGCCGGCCAGACCGTTTTCTGCCCAGATGGCTATCCCATTTTTATCGGCAATATCGTATTCAAATCGACGATGCGGATAATGAGCCAGACGAACGGTATTGCATCCCAAATCGAGCATACCTTTCCATTCTTCAAGAAGGTCTTCATCGGTCATTGCGTTCCATTGATGCTCACCCTGATGATGTTTACATACGCCGCGAGCCAACAATTCTTTTCCATTTATCATAAAACAGTTATTTTTCATCTCAATCTTACGGAATCCGGTTCGCTCAGTCAGGGCATCCGTTACTTTTCCATCAACTAATACTTCTGTTAAAACGGCATAAAGATTCGGTTGATGAATGTCCCATAATTTCGGGTTAGTAATATCGGCTGTTGCCGTAACAGGTTCGACAGACTCTGCCGAAATGCGTGCTTTGGCTTCAAATGCGGCGCATTTGTTGCCGTCCGGACTGCTAACAGTATAGCGAACTACAATATCGACAGGCTTGCTTTTGCAATTTTTCACATAAGTCTTTACTTCGAGGTTGGCGATGTTTTTAGAAATATTTTTCGGTGTCAGGTAAACGCCCGTCGACCCCATATCAGGATAAATGTGAACGGAGCTGGTTTTTATAAGCCATGCAGGACGATAAAGACCGCCATTGGTATAATAGAGATTGGATTGGGACAAACAGTTAGCAGCTTCGGTGTCACGGTTCGTTACACGTATGGCCAAGTCATTGTCTTGACCAAATTTAATGGCAGGCGTCATATCAAAAGCCGCTGCAGTAAAGGCGCCGCGATGCTGTCCAATATGCTGATTATTCACAAAAACATCCGCAACTGAACCGGCACCTTCCAGAAACAGCCAAAATCGCTTTCCTGATTCGTTTTCCTCTGCCTTAAAAGACAGACGGTACCATCCTGCTGATTTCTCCGGTAAACCGGACAGGCGAAAAACATGTGGAATACTTAACTGTGTCCACTCGAAATCTAAGGGAACAGCTAACCCGGAACCTTCCGGAGACGTATCCTGACAAAATTGCCATTCAGTTAACTGTAGATTATTACGAACTGACCGTGAGCTTGATTCATACTGACAACCTCCACTACACAGCATATAGGAAATAATGATAAACGCACGATAATTTTTATCGAACATCTCAATGCTAATCCGCATTATTTTATATTTTCGCCACTGGACAGGATTTAGACATCATCATTTTATTTCTTTAAAAACCATTTTATCAAGGTTAAGGTAATCACCGTCAACAACCAGCTTCAGCAAATGCCGACCGGCATCAAGGTCAACCGTCTTTGTAACGATTTGCCAGTTTTGAAATCCTGTAGTATTTGGAATTGATATTATTCCCGTTATGTCTGCACCATCACATTCGAGATGTAATTTTCCACTATCGAAAGCTGAAGCAATATAGAATGAAATTTGGTAGGGTGCAGATTTACTGACTGTCACTGTATATGCCATCCAATCTCCGATATGAGTCCAACCTACATTGTAACCACCTGCAGAACACTT
>Ga0315544_1002151_pt1 | contig 14211 bp, 7 predicted proteins | sample SalMarSW160130MG_2_FD_202543 | JGI IMG/M metagenome (GOLD analysis project Ga0315544, IMG submission 202543) | Salt marsh sediment microbial communities from the Plum Island Ecosystem LTER, Massachusetts, United States - Salt Marsh Sediment SW1601-130 ... | reverse complement strand
TTCTGGCTGAACCTTTCAGGCCTTTATCCGAAATATGCGAGAAAAGTCTTGTTGCATCCATACTACTCATAATCGGCGAGAATTTTTCCCCCTGCTGCACGTGCGGAAGAAACATTGTCGGGGAGTAACGATTCCAAACCTTCAGCGGGTGGACGTAAGAGTTTCCTTCGAAATTATGCAGGTCTAATAACAACTGAGTTGTTTCTCGAATGCGGGCAACAGTCTGAAACGAATGACGGTTTCGCAATATAGTGAAATAGGTAACGGTGTCCAGCTCAAAGAGGTAGGGACAAGTAACCATAAAGAAATTGCCGATCATCAAGTCAGTTGCCCATGCCGAGAGCAGGTCGGAAAGGCAGTCGAATATGTAATAAGTCTCCCGTCCTTCCTGGGATATTATAGTATGGACCTTTGTAGTGAATGTCTCGAAACCACTGGTCGCGTCCAGTTGATAGGTAGTGACATCCGGCTGGTTTTCTACGAGAGGTTTATGTTTGGCAAACCTTAAGTAAACAACGTTTCGACCGTCTTGTACGGCGCGAGCGACATAAGGAGTTACAAATCGCTGATAATCCTCTATACGATCGACCTGCCATACAACATTGTCGCCTTTTTTCAAGCCGCAAAGTATTTCATCCAAACCTTCAATGCCGGTACTTGCCCATGCGGTCATAAATCAACCTCTCTTCCTGCAGTATCGTCTGTAATCAATTCCCAGCTCCTTTACTTTGTATCCTATAATCCGGGCTGTAGTTTTCAGGTCACGGGCTGTTGCAGCAAGATTGCCATTGCAGCGTTTTAGTGCATCGACAATTATGTCACGCTCGAACAAATTGACCCTTTCGTTAAGCGAACCTGTACCAATGGTATCAGATGCGTCGGATGTTTGCAGTGTCGGAGGAAGGTGATGGCCGTGTATGACACCTTCAGTACTCAGCAAGACCGCTCTTTCAATACAGTTTTCCAGCTCTCGTACGTTTCCAGGCCAATGATAGGATACCATCATATTGATGGCCGGGGTGCTGATTCTCCGCACATCTTTGTCCATCTTCTTTGAATACTGCTCCACAAAATAGTCGGCCAGCAAAAGAATATCGTCCTTGCGGTCTCGCAACGGGGGGAGAAAAACAGGAAATACATTTATACGATAGTAAAAATCCTGACGAAAGACACCTTCTTCCACGGCTTTTTCCAGGTCACGATTAGTAGCGACTATAATCCTGGCGTTGGTTTTTATGGTGCGGTTGCTGCCTACTCGTTCGAATTGGCGTTCCTGGAGGACCCGAAGAAGTTTGACTTGCGTAACAGAGGAGAAATCCCCTATTTCATCAAGAAATAACGTACCGCGTTCGGCCTCTTCGATACGTCCCTTTCGGCTCTGTATTGCCCCGGTGAAGGCACCTTTTTCGTGACCAAACAGTTCGCTTTCAAGCAGATTCTCATTCAATGCGGCACAGTTCACTCTTACAAATGGCAAGTCTGCTCTGGGGCTTAAATGGTGAATCGCATGGGCCACCAGCTCCTTACCTGTACCCGACTCCCCGCGAATAAGAACAGTTGTGTTACTGATGGCCACTTGATGGATTTGGCGATATACGTCCCGCATAGCACTGGAATTGCCTATGATATTTTCAGGCCTGAATCGGTCTTCAAGCTCATGGCGCAATCGCAGGTTCTCATCCTCAAGCTCCTGCCTTCGTACCGCAACTTCCCTCCTCACCCTTACGTCGTTGGCGACCATGCTTGCCACGATACTCAGAACACGCATATCCTCATCAAGTGAAGCCGTTTCATCAAAGACTCTATCAACTGAGATTGCTCCAATCACATCCTGCCCAATCGAAACAGGCACACAAATGAAACTTATCTCTTCTTTTGTTACGTTCCAGCGGTCGAAACGATTGAGGAATAACGGTTCCTGTGATACCTTTGGAACAATCATTGCCTTTCCCGTCTCCATAACCTTCCCCGTTACACCTTCGCCCATGCGATACCGTATCTTTCGGCTATGTTCTTGTGAAAGATTGTGTGCCACTTCAATTCTTATCTCACTGCCGTCCGGCCCCAGAAGTGTTACGGTGCCTCTGTTCATGCCCAACTCCCGGTCAAGTATATCCAAAACCTCGGCAAGGGCCTGTTTCTGGTTCTTAACTGCCGCCAATATATGGCTTATTCTGTAAAGCGTCTCAAGCTCCTGCACGTGCCGCGTGGCATGTGCTATCCTCTTTTGCATATTTAAAGGCTTTGAAGGCATAATTAAAACTCCTTGTAAAACAGCTTAATATTAACATAGGACATAATTGTACTGAATTCAAATAAATATTACAAATATGTAATATAAGTAAAAATAAAGTTCGACTCATTATTTGTTTATAACTCACATCATGACAAGGCTTTATAACACTACACAAAAAGACCTTGTTTTTCCTTTATTGTTGACGACATTTAACAGTATAATACTCTTAGCTACAATTATGTAGCTATATTGCTAAGTGCGACATAAATGTCACAATATATTATGCCACTCCGCACCAGAATATAACGCATATCTCCTTGCTGTATAACGAGTTATGCTCATATTTCGTAATCTGGCACGCTTATTGCTTATAAATATAAGTTGTAGGATAAAGTGCATCTCGGTTTAGATGGTTTTCGCATAGAACCGAGTAATGCCAAGCCAGAAGCGGAAATGCTTTGTAAAGGTACTGAAGATGGCTATTGTGAAAAGTAGTGTTTTGCGAAAAAGTGGATTGGTTTTGTCGGTACTTTTAGCACTGACTCTGTTCTCTAATAACGCACTGGCTGATGAGGAGAAGATAAGTATCGTGCATTTGAAGCAGGGGCTGGATACGGTGTGGGTGCTATTAGCAGCATTCCTGGTATTTTTCATGCAGGCTGGGTTCGGAATGGTGGAAGCCGGCTTTATCAGAGCAAAGAACACTTGCAACATTCTGACAAAGAACTTCCTGGACTTTTGTATGGCTTCGTTGGGTTTTTTCATTATCGGCTACGCTTTGATGTTCGGTGACGGCAATGGTTTTTGTGGTGTGAAAGGCTGGTGTCTATTTGGTTTGGAACCTATGGCTAATGGTATACCAATATACGCATTCTGGCTTTTCCAGGCGGTGTTTTGTGGTGCAGCGGCGACGATAGTTGCCGGCGGAATGGCAGAACGAATGAAGTTCCCGGCTTATCTGATTTACTCGTTTCTTATCTCGGCCTTCATATACCCAATCGTCGGGCACTGGATATGGGGCGGCGGCTGGCTCGGCGATATGGGCTTTGCTGATTTTGCCGGCTCAACAGTTGTACATACTGTAGGCGGTTGTGCAGCCCTTGTCGGGACCTCTATCCTGAAACCGAGGGAAGGAAAATATGGAATGGATGGCAAACCAAATGTTTTTGCCGGTCATAACATCCCGCTGGCATCCTTAGGTGTTTTTATTCTTTGGTTTGGCTGGTTCGGATTCAATGCGGGTTCAACGCTTGGAGTAGCTGACGGCTCGGTTATAGGTCGGATTGCCATCAATACAAATTTAGCGGCCGCGTTAGGTGGAATCGCTGCTATGGCAACAGTTTGGAAAAGATTCGGCAAACCGGATTTGTCAATGGCAATGAACGGCGCTCTGGCCGGTCTGGTAGCTATAACCGCACCATGTGCATACGTGGAGCCCTGGGCAGCATTAGTGATAGGAACAGCTGCCGGGTATCTGGTCGTAAGAGGTGTCGAGCTGCTCGATAAGCTCCAGATCGATGACCCTGTAGGAGCGTTTCCTGTTCACGGCATCTGTGGGATTTGGGGTACGCTTTGTGTCGGAATCTTCGGAAGGCGGGCGTTAGGACTGGCATATAATGGTTTTGTCTATGGCGGCAATCCAATGCAACTGGGCATCCAGATAGTAGGCAGCGTAAGTACGGTTGTTTTTATAGTCGTGAGTATGGGTATAGTATTCAAATTGATTGATTTGACTGTTGGTCTGAGAATAGGTCGGGAAGAAGAATTGCGAGGGCTGGATATCGGTGAACATGGTATGGAAGCCTATGGTGGTTTCCAAATATTCAGCACTACATAAGACAACTACATAAACATGGAGCGCGACATGAAGCTTATAATAGCATACATTCAGCCACACAAATTAAAAGATGTCAAAAAGGCATTATATAAGGCCCAGGTATTCAAGGTCTCCGTTACAAATGCACTGGGTTGCGGTGAACAACATGGTTATGAGGAGAGCTACCGCGGTATTAAGTTTGAAGTAAACCTGTTAAAGAAAGTTCGCCTTGAGATAGCAGTAAATGATGATTTCGTTGAGAAAACAATCAATGCAATCGTCGAAGGGGCAAAAACCGGACAGATCGGTGACGGAAAGATATTCGTGCTTGACCTTCCTGAGTGTATCAGAATTCGTACCGGCGATAAAGGTAATAAGGCAATTGGTTAGTTAAAAAGCTTAATGACAACAAAAAACAACAATTTTTGAAAGGAAGTAACTGATGAGTCCGAAAGATTTTCTTGAATTCGCAAAGAAAAATAATGCGAAAATGGTTGACCTGAAATTTACCGACCTCTTAGGAACATGGCAGCACTGCTCTTACCCGATAGAGACCTGGGATGAAAGCACCTTTGAGGATGGGCTTGGCTTTGACGGCTCGTCGATTCGTGGTTGGCAGGGAATACACGTCTCGGATATGTTGGCTGTGCCAGACCCGGATACCGCAGTGATTGACCCCTTCTTCAAAGAGCCGACCGTCAGCGTTATCGCCAATATCGTGGACCCGGTTACCAAGGAAGACTATACTCGTGACCCTCGGCACGTTGCGCGCAAAGGAGCGGCTTATCTGAAAGAAACCGGTATAGCCGACGTTTGCTATATTGGGCCCGAGCCGGAATTCTTTATATTTGATGAGGTCCGCTACGAGCAGAATCAGCATACGGGAATGTATGAAATAAATTCTGTCGAAGGAGCATGGAACACGGCCCGTTTCGAGGAGCCAAACCTGGGTTATAAGCCAAGTTTTAAGGGCGGTTATTTCCCGGTAAGCCCCACCGATACCTATCACGATCTGCGTGGTGAGATGGTTCAGGAGATGTGGAAAGTAGGCATTCTGGTCGAGGCGCACCATCACGAAGTAGCAACGGCAGGGCAGGCGGAGATAGATATGGTGTTTACTGACCTTCTGAAGATGGCTGATCAGTTCATGTGGTACAAGTACATCATTAAGAATGTAGCCAAACGCAACGGCAAGACGGTAACGTTTATGCCCAAGCCGGTCTTTGAGGACAACGGCAGCGGGATGCATACTCACTTTTCGCTTTGGAAGAATGGAAAGCCTCTGTTTGCAGATAATGGGTATGCCGGACTCAGTGATATCGGCCTTTATTCAATTGGCGGGATCCTCAAGCATGCACCGGCGATTCTGGCTTTTGCGGCACCGACTACAAACTCCTACCGTCGTCTTGTACCCGGTTTCGAGGCTCCGGTGAACTTAGTCATGTCAAAGCGGAACCGCTCTGCGGGTGTCCGAATCCCGATGTATTCAGAAAATCCGAAGGCAAAACGCCTTGAGTTCCGCTGCCCCGACCCGACCTGCAACGGCTATCTGACGTGGACAGCGATGCTTATGGCGGCCATAGACGGTATCCAGAACAAGATTGACCCTGGTGAGCCGTTGGACAGGGATATTTACGAGATGACGCCTGATGAGCTGGATAAGTACCCAAAAACCCCCGGCACGTTAGCTGAAGCGGTTGACGCTCTGGAAAATGACCACAAGTTCCTGACGGCCGGCAATGTATTCACCGACGACCTTGTGGAAATGTGGATCAAGTGGAAACGCGAAGAAGAATTGGGTCCTTTGGCTCTTCGACCGCATCCTTATGAGTTCAACTTATATTACGACAGTTAAAAAAGAAAGATGCAGCATGTCCATAACAATCAAGGCTTGTATGAAAGCCGGCGGGAGCACGACGGCTGCGGAATCGGTGCGGTTGTAAGAATCAGCGGCCAGCAGGACCACTCGATTATTGAGTACGGCAGGGAGATTCTGTTGAACCTGCGTCACCGGGGAGCCGCCGGGGCCGATGAAATTACAGGGGACGGGGCCGGCATGCTGTTTCAGATTCCTCATGAGTTTTTCATGGCTGAGAGTAAACACTCAGGTTTTTCTCTACCTGAGCCCTGCCGGTATGGTGTGGGAATGGTATTTGGCTCACAGAATAAAGAGCTTCGCAGAGAGTGCGACCGGATACTTGAGAATTCGATCAGCCATCACGGTCTGAATGTTTTGGGCTGGCGGGATGTACCAACCTCAAACGACTGTTTGGGTGAAATAGCCTTGCAGGCCGAACCCACAGTGAAGCAGGTTTTCGCGGATGGGGCCGGACTTGAGAATGAACAATTGGAAAGGATTTTGTACCTGGCGCGTAAGCGGGCAGAGAAACTTGTCAGGAAAAAATTTGGCCAGGAAGGGCAGGATTTCTATGTGAGCTCGCTTTCGGCAAGAACCATCTGTTATAAAGGGATGTTTATGGCCTGGCAGTTGTTTGCATATTACCCGGACCTTGCAGACAAGCGTCTGAAATCGGCTCTTGCGATTGTTCATCAGCGTTACAGCACAAATACGTTTCCGAACTGGCGGCTTGCCCAGCCGTTTCACTGTATCGCTCACAACGGTGAAATCAATACTCTTAGCGGCAACCGCAATTGGATGCAGGCACGCGAGACGATAATGGCCGGCGACGTCTTCGGCGACGATATGGACGACCTGCTGCCAGTCTTGACGCCAGAAATGAGTGACTCGGCGTGTTTTGACAGTGTGCTGGAGCTACTGGTTCGCTCAGGCAGGAGCTTGCCTCATTCGATGATGATGATGGTTCCGGAGGCTTTTGGGTCGAAGTATCATATCAGTACGGACAAACGTGCATTTTACGAATACCACGCATCTATAATGGAACCCTGGGACGGCCCAGCCGCCATGGTCTTTACCGACGGCCGGGTTGTTGGCGGAACACTTGACCGCAATGGTCTAAGGCCCTGCCGCTATCTTGTAACAAATGACGGTTTGGTCATCATGGCCAGTGAAGCCGGAGTTGTGCAGTTTCCACCTGAGGAAATCCGTCATAAGGGACGCTTGCAGCCGGGTCATATGTTCCTGGTCGATACTGTCGAGGGGCGAATAATTTCCGACAACGAGATAAAAAGTAAAATCGCCCGCCAAAAACCTTATCGCAGGTGGCTGGATGAAAACAAAATAGAGCTCCGCGGGTTGTTTGATGCCCCTAAATTGGCAGAGGCTGACTCTGAAACACTGGCTCGCAAACTTCGATTGTTTGGCTACACCCGCGAAGAGCTGAAAATGATTTTAGTTCCAATGGCGTTGAACGCTCAGGAGCCGGTTGGTTCTATGGGAAATGATACACCCCTGGCGGTACTTTCCAGCAAACCGAAGCTCCTGTTTAACTATTTCAAACAGCTGTTTGCACAGGTGACAAATCCTGCCATAGACCCTCTGCGCGAAGGTCTGGTTATGAGCCTGATGAATTTCGTAGGCAAAAAGTTGAATATCCTCGAAGAGACGCCTGAACATTGCCGTCAGCTTAAACTGCCCCACCCGATTTTGGCCAACGAAGATATTCAGCGACTGCAAACGGTAAAAAGGAAAGACCTTAAAACCGTCGGCATCTCGGCCGTGTTTGATTATAACGTCTCTGACATCAGCCACAGTTTAAGACTCGCATTGAATAACCTGGTCGATTCTGCCGAAGAAGCCGTCAAAAAAGGCGCTTCACTAATAATAATCAGTGACAGGCAAGCATCGCAAACAAGAGCCCCGATTCCATCGCTTTTAGCGACCGCCGCCGTTCATCATGGGCTGCTTAATCGTGGTCTTCGCGGTGAGGTTGGTCTTATTATTGAAAGCGGTGAGCCACGCGAGGTTATGCATTTTTGCCTTTTATGTGGATTCGGAGCTAATGCGGTTAATCCATATTTGGTATTCGAATTACTTGACGAGCTGCACCGGCTGAACGACCTGCCCGTGAAGATGGACCCGACCCAGATCGCGGATAATTATATAGCTGCCGTCAAGAAAGGTATCCTAAAAACTATGAGCAAGATGGGCATCTCCACCCTTCGAAGCTACACGGGGGCGCAACTGTTCGAAGCTATTGGTCTGAATAGTTCTTTTGTAGCCGAGTACTTTACAGGCACAAGCTCACGAATCGGTGGGATTAGCCTGGCAGAAATTGCTCAGGAAGCGGCAGCTCGACACCAGGCCGCTTTCCAGCAGCGCCCTGCCGGGGCGCTTGGACTGGATTTTGGCGGTGAGTATCATTTCAGACATAACGGCGAACAGCATCTTTGGAACCCCACGACCGTAGCGAGTCTGCAACATGCTGTCACATACACAGACCGGCAGGCTTACGATGATTATGCCAAAGCAATAAACCAACAGGCGAAAAAGTTATATACTCTGCGGGGACTTTTCGAATTTGTTGAGGGCAAAGCGATTCCGCTTGAGCAGGTCGAGCCCGCCTGTGAAATAGTCAAAAGATTTTGCACCGGTGCGATGAGCCACGGTTCAATAAGTAAAGAAGCGCATGAGTGTCTTGCTGTGGCCATGAATCGCATTGGTGCGATGAGCAACACCGGTGAAGGTGGTGAGGACCCAGCCCGGTATGAGTTCGAATCCAACGGTGATTCGAAAAACTGTGCTATTAAGCAGGTTGCCAGCGGACGGTTTGGCGTCACATTGAATTACCTTGCTCATGCAAAAGAGCTTCAAATAAAAATAGCCCAGGGCGCGAAACCCGGTGAAGGCGGCCAGCTCCCGGGCCATAAGGTTACAGAAGAAATCGCCAGGCTTCGGCATTCGACTCCGGGAGTGACGCTGATATCGCCTCCACCACATCATGATATATATTCGATTGAGGACCTGGCACAGCTAATCTACGACCTCAAGTGCAGCAATCCAGGGGTCAAAGTATCGGTTAAACTCGTGGCCGAGGTGGGCGTGGGCACAATTGCCGCGGGAGTTGCTAAAGGTAAGGCGGATGAGGTGCTTATCAGCGGCCATGACGGCGGCACCGGGGCAAGTCCTCTCTCCTCAATAAAACACACGGGCTGTCCCTGGGAGCTCGGTTTGGCTGAGACCCAGCAGGTCCTGGTGATGAACAACCTGAGAGACCGAATCCGGGTTCAGACTGATGGCCAGCTTAGAACAGGAAGAGATGTTGTTGTTGCGGCTTTACTTGGGGCCGAAAGATTCGGCTTCGGCACATCCGCCCTGGTGACGCTTGGTTGCACCTTGTTACGCAAATGTCATGAGGGGGCCTGTCCCTTCGGAATCGGTACCCAAGACCCTGAATTGCGAAAACGATTTGCGGGGAAACCCGAATATGTTGAAAGATTCATGTATTTTGTAGCTGAGGAAGTGCGCCAAATCATGTCACAACTCGGCTTTAAGAAATTTGAGGATATGATTGGCAGAGTTGACAAATTGCAAACCAAAACGGCAATTAATCACTGGAAGGCAAAGGGCCTGGATTTCTCTATGGTCTTTTATCAGTCCGATGTCTCGGGCCAAAAAGCATTAAGGTCGGTGAATTCACAGGCGGACAAACTCGATGACCACCTCGATTGGCGGATACTTGAGCAAGCCAAACCGGCAATCGAGCGAGCCGAGCATACTGTTATTGAGATGCCAATCCGAAATATAGACCGGACGGTTGGAGCGATTTTGAGCAATAAAATAGTAAAAAAATATGGCCCGAAAGGTCTGCCCGACGACACCTTGGAAATCGTCTTGTCCGGCTCCGCCGGGCAGAGTTTCGGGGCATTCTTAGCGCCCGGTGTAACGTTGAAGCTTCTCGGCGATAGTAATGACTATCTGGGCAAGGGTCTTTCAGGCGGACGGATTATTGTCAAAACGCCGGAAGGTTCGCCGTTTATGCCCCATGAAAATATCATTGTGGGTAATACTGTGCTTTACGGAGCTACATCCGGACAGGTTTTTATTAACGGAATGGCGGGCGAGAGATTCTGCGTACGAAATAGTGGAGCAACCGCCGTTGTTGAAGGCGTCGGTGACCATGGCTGTGAGTATATGACGGGTGGATTGGTCGTTGTGCTCGGAAAGACAGGGTGTAATTTTGCAGCCGGTATGAGCGGCGGTCTCACTTACGTGCTCGATGAAGCGCAGTTGTTTGATACCCTGTGTAATCTTGACATGGTAGAGTTAGAAAGTGTCTGGAAAGAAGAAGACAAAGACCTGCTGCACAATTTAATTCGGCAGCATCTCATATATACTAACAGCAAACGTGCACAACACATCCTGGATGCCTGGCCGGATATGGTCGGCAAGTTTGTGAAAGTTGTACCCATAGATTACCGCAAGGCATTGCAAAAGATGCGTGCCGCCCAGCAGCGGGACACTGAAACTATCCCGGCAACCGAGGAGGTATTTTCATGGGCCAGGTAAAAGGTTTCCTAAAATATAAGCGTCAGGAGGTTGGACATCGGCCAATCGAGGAAAGAGTGCATGATTTTGCAGAGCTCGACCTGCCCCTTACACCTGAGCAGATTTATCAGCAGACCGCAAGGTGCATGGATTGCGGAATACCCTTCTGTCACGGTACCGGCTGTCCGCTCAACAACTGCATACCGGAGCTAAACGAGCTGGTATATAAGGGAAAATGGGAGCAGGCCTGCCGGCTTCTGCACTTTACGAACAACTTTCCTGAAATTACCGGCCGGGTTTGTCCGGCGCCCTGTGAGGCAGCGTGTACGCTTTCTATAAATGACGAACCTGTATTGATAAGACACATAGAGCTGCAAATAGTCGAACGCGGTTTCGAGCAAGGCTGGATAAAGCCGATACCGGCCCTGTATAAGACAGGCAAGCGTGTTGCCGTGATAGGCTCTGGTCCGGCGGGTTTGGCGGCTGCACAACAACTGGCACGGGCCGGACATGATGTGGTCGTTTTTGAGAAAGATGAGCAGGTGGGTGGCTTGTTGTGTTACGGCATCCCGGACTTCAAGCTCGAAAAACGCATTATCGACCGCAGGATGGAACAGCTAAGGGCTGAGGGTGTTGAGTTTCAGACCGGTGTCAATGTGGGGGAGGATATCTCCACCCGCTATCTGCAAAAGATGTTCGATTGTGTTTGCCTGGCGATGGGGGCAGGTCAACCACGGGACCTTAATATACCCGGTAGGGGGTATGAAAACATTTTGTTTGCAATGGAATACTTATCATCACAAAACAGGGTTTGCTCGGGCGAGTCAATAGATGAATCCGGGGTTGTTACGGCCAAAGGCAAAGTCGTAGTAGTAATAGGTGGTGGTGATACCGGCAGCGACTGCGTAGGAACTGCCCGCCGCCAAGGTGCTGAAAAGATATATCAGCTGGAAATTTTGCCTGAGCCTCCGGATACCCGGCCCCCCGATACTCCCTGGCCTATGTGGCCACGAATTATGAGGACATCTTCATCTCACGAAGAAGATTGTGAGCGACGATGGAGTGTGATGACTAAAAAGTTTACAGGCTATGAAATTCGGGTGGGGCAACTTCATTGCTGTGAAGTTAAATGGATAAAAAAGTCTGACGGCTGGAAGATAATGGAGATACCGAGCACTGATTTTGTTCTTGAGGCGGACCTTGTGATTTTAGCGATGGGATTTGTGCATGTTGTTCACGAGGGCCTAATAAGAAGCCTGGGTCTCAAATTGGATGATCACGGTAATGTTCAAGTGAATGGTTATCAGACAAGCCAGCCTTGGGTATTTGCGGCAGGTGATAACATAAGTGGGACTTCACTGGTCGTACATGCGATTAATAGTGGACGCCAGGCAGCAGCGGCAATCGACCAGTGGTTAAAGAGCAGTTAGATGACAATGCCGCATTAGGCCTGGCAAAATAGATTTTGAGCCTGATTAGAGGGCAAATTATGGCACTGCGAGTAGCACTTGGTCAGTTCAACGCCTGTGTGGGTGACATTGCAGGCAACATGGCGAAGATGCGAGAATTCTATGCTCAAGCTATAAGACTTGGCGCAGACCTCGTTGTCTTTCCGGAGATGGCCGTTTGTGGTTATCCGCCGGAAGACCTGCTTCTCAAAAAGCACTTTTATGAGGACAGCATGCAGGCCATCAAACAGATGGCCAAGGACTGCCCTGAAAAGGCGACGATTGTCGGCTTCGCAGAGATGGCCGACAACCGGTACTTCAATTCTCTCGCCGTGCTTGAAAAAGGTACAGTAAAAAGAATCTACCGGAAAATGATTCTGCCAAACTATGGTGTATTCGATGAGAAAAGGTACTTTCAGTCGGGCAGCGGGTCTGTAACGGTCAATATCGACGGCCAAGCTGTGATACTCACAATCTGCGAAGATATATGGCATATTGAGTGGATTGACAAGTTTGTCGGGGAAATATACCGTAAAGACTTAATCGTGAACATATCTGCATCACCCTTCCATGTTGGGAAAATGGGGCATCGAAAAGATGTTCTCAGCCGTGGTGCAAAGTACTTCCACTGTCCGCTTGCCTACTGTAATCTTGTTGGCGGCCAGGACGAGCTGGTGTTTGACGGCCGCAGTATGTTTCTTGACCGGAAAGGTACCGTCATCTGCCAAGCAAAGGGATTTGAAGAAGATTTACTTGTTGCTGATGTTGATTCAGCCTCTGGCGGCAATGTCCACACTTTAAATTCTGGTAACGCTCCAATTAGAACCGTACGAAGGCGGATTGACCCGGTTTCAGAGGTTTATCAGGCTTTGGTGCTTGGAACAAGAGATTACGTTCGGAAGAATGGCTTCAGCAAGGTCGTTATCGGAATTAGCGGTGGGATTGATTCGTCCCTCACTGCTGTGATTGCAGTTGACGCGCTCGGCACCGAAAACGTAATCGGCATTACTATGCCTTCCAGATTTAACGAACCTGAGACTGTAGGTGATGCTGGAAAACTGGCACAGAATCTTGGAATTGAGATGCACACCATCCCCATCGGGACCGTACTCGATGAATTTGATGAAACACTTGGAAAAATCACAGGCTGGTCAGACAGTGGCATCGCCTACGAGAATCTTCAAGCCAGAGTTCGCGGCACCATATTGATGTCGCTTAGCAATCAGTTTTCGTATTTGCCGCTGACTACAGGTAATAAGAGTGAAACTGCTGTTGGTTATTGTACGCTCTACGGTGACATGGCAGGCGGTTTTGCTGTCATTAAAGATGTGCCAAAGACGATGGTTTACGAATTGGCGAGGCACGTGAATAAAATTCATCATCATCAGCTAATCCCGAGAAGTATAATAGAGCGGCTACCAAGCGCCGAGCTTAGAGAAAACCAGAAGGATACGGACTCGTTACCAGAGTATGACTTGCTCGACCAAATACTCAAAGGTTACATTGAAGAGGATAAATCTTCCCAGCAGTTGATACAAGAAGGTCTTTCTCTGACCGTTGTCAGCAGCGTGATACGGATGGTTGACCACAATGAATATAAAAGAAGGCAATCGCCACCAGGAGTTAAGATTACTCCAAAGGCGTTTGGCAAAGACAGGAGAATGCCGATAACAAACCTGTATATTTCGCGTTGAGGTGATAGAAAAGGTTTGCTTGGGTACTATCCATCAATAAGTCAGAGGCAATTATAATGCCGAAACGCAAGGATATTCATAAGATACTGATAATAGGCTCAGGGCCGATTGTCATCGGTCAGGCCTGCGAATTTGATTATTCCGGCACACAGGCCTGTAAAGTTCTCAAAAAGGAAGGTTTCAAGGTCATCCTGGTCAACAGCAATCCCGCTACTATAATGACTGACCCCGAACTGGCGCACAGAACATACATTGAGCCGATTACGCCTGAGATAGTCGAAAAGATCATTCGCGCCGAGAAGCCTGATAGTCTCCTGCCGACGCTGGGTGGGCAAACAGCCCTTAATACTGCCGTCGCAGTAGCCGAAAGAGGTATATTGAAAAAATATAACGTACGCCTCATCGGGGCAAAACTTCCAACTATCAAAAAAGCCGAGGAAAGAGACCGTTTCAAGAAAATCATTGAGGACTCAGGTCTGCAGGTACCCAGAAGCGGCTATGCCCATTCATGGCAGGAGGCGCGGAAAATCATCGAATATGTTGGTTTTCCTACCATTATCCGCCCTTCATATACATTAGGTGGCACAGGCGGAAACGTTGCCTACAACGCC
>Ga0315544_1002148_pt1 | contig 14220 bp, 14 predicted proteins | sample SalMarSW160130MG_2_FD_202543 | JGI IMG/M metagenome (GOLD analysis project Ga0315544, IMG submission 202543) | Salt marsh sediment microbial communities from the Plum Island Ecosystem LTER, Massachusetts, United States - Salt Marsh Sediment SW1601-130 ... | reverse complement strand
GCACCATGGGCGTATCTTCACCTGTCACGAATGTGAATGCGTCGCCTGTTTTGCCAATTCGCCCGGTGCGGCCGATACGATTGATGTAGGCATCCGTACTGTCGGGCATGTCGTAGTTAACAACATGCGAAATATCCAGAACATCGATGCCGCGGGCGGCAATATCAGTCGCCACCAGAATCTTAAATGAGCCAGCACGGAAGCCATCAAGCGCGGCCTGCCGCTGATACTGAGACATGTTGCCCTGCAGTGAGCTTGCCCGATAGCCCGCTTTTGCCAGTTGCTGCGCAACACGCGCGGCATGGTATTTGGTGCGCGTAAAGACAAGTACTGACCCCGTTTCGGTATGGCGTAAGAGTTCCATCAGCAGTGCAGTTTTGTGATATTGCTTAACCGGGTACAATGCGTGTGACACCGTGGTTGCCGGTAATATGTGACCAATTTGTACCGTGACCGGGTCATGCAGGATTTCTTGCACCAGACGCCGGATATCACCAGGCATGGTGGCTGAGAAAAGGAGCGTCTGCCGCGGCTTTAGCAGACATCTCAAAATACCCCGAATGTCGGGCAGAAAGCCCATATCAAACATCCGGTCCGCCTCGTCGATTACAAGGACTTCCAGATGTGATAAATCGACCGTACCCTTCCAAAGATGATCGAGCAATCGCCCGGGACAGGCTACGATGATTTCGACCCCATTACGCAGTCTCCAGGTTTGCTGATCCATATTCACACCACCGTAAATGGCAATACTCCGCAACCCGGTTTGTTTCCCCAATTCGTTTATCGTTTCATATGTTTGCTCAGCCAGCTCACGTGTGGGCGAGATTATGAGAGCACCCACACGACCTCTTGGGCTTTGCAACAAACGCTGCAGAATTGGCAGTACAAAAGCTGCAGTCTTGCCGGTTCCGGTCTGAGCCAGACCAATGAAGTCACGGCCCTGCATAATTGGCGGGATGGATTTAAGCTGGATTGGTGTAGGTGTAATGTAACCGAGTGCCCGGACACCGGCCATGACCCTCGGATGAAAATTAAAGGTTTCGAAATTCATTATGGCTCCTCTATTATAAAGTTACGCGTCTCCAACTTATGGCAGGTGATGTAACTTATTCCTAATATCTCCGCTGTCTTCCTCCCCCGGGTCTACCACCTCTGCCACCACCTCTGCCACCACCTCTGCCACTACCGTAGCCACCACCGTAGCCGCCACCTCTGTTGTCAAGACGAGGACGAGCTTCATTAACCACGATACTTCGTTCTTTTAGGGTTTTCCCGTTAAGACCTGTGATTGCAGCTTGACCTTCAGACACTGATGCCATCTCAACAAAGCCGAATCCCCTGGGTTGTCCGCTGGCCTTATCGTTCAGGATGTCGACGGAAGATACTTCCCCATAAGTCGCAAATTCCTGCCTTAATTCGTCTTCGGTCATGTCATAGGATAAGTTGCCCACATATATTTTCATATTAATACTCCTTTTGCTTAATTTCGTAACCCCGCGCCGACTGTCTCACCTCAAGTACCTATGTTGAGTTCGCCCAGAAACATTAGCGCATTGGTTGCTTTCTGTTCTACTGGTAAGCACGCTTTCGTCTGGCGTTCTTTTGCGCTTTCAAACGTGCCGCCTCTCCCTTGGATAGAAAATGACGATGGGCCTTTGCCTCGCGCAGAATTCCACTCGTCTGCACCATTCTCTGGAAGCGACGCAACAGGGACTCTTGTGATTCACCTTGACGTATTGAGACTTGTAATGACATAACGCACCAACACACCTAAGGACATACACAGGCCAATTATCCTCAGCCCATGTATGTCCTGAGGTCAAACCCCAGTATTACCTACTCACTCTGGCTCTATTACGGTAGCAATCGCTACAGTAAACCGGCCTATCACCGCGAGGTTCGAAGGGTACTTCGGTGTCCTTGCCGCACTCGGCGCATACCGCGGGAAACATCTGGCGTCTGGACTCGTAGTTGCCATTTCCGTAACGCTCTGACTTCCTTGCCTGGCGGCACGAGGGACATCGCTTGGGCTCATTAGTATAGCCCTTTGATTGGAAAAACTCTTGTTCCTCAACGCTGAAAGTGAAGGTAGCTCCACAATCGGCACACTGGAGAGATTTGTCCTGAAAACTCATTGGATGACCTCCTTTCTTTAAATTTTTAGTTAGGGTTTAGTCATCCAATACTCGACGAATCTAAAGTGATCTGAAAAAGCTTGTAATAACTTAAACTATAACCAACCTTGCATAATGTACATTAAAGGGAATTTTTTGTCAAGTGAGAGCAGATCCTCCTGTACAAGAGGTTACTTTTTACAGTGTGATGCCTCCCTTTGTAGTAACAATATGACGAAACGTGTAGTTTAGAACTACTCAAGAATTGGGTATGTAATAGAGTTCAAGTCCGGTAAAGTGGGCGGCACTGGACGACAGACAGAACTTTTAGCCTATTATTCAATTTCAGCGTATAGTCCAACCAAAATTACGGGATTTGGTTGCCAAAATTAGGTGGTTTACTTATAATCAAGATTGACCCAAGCTCGTGGCATCTTGGTGCTGCCAATTTCATGAGGTAGTCTGCAGAAAAGACGGCTCGATGGAGGATAAAGAATGAAGACAAAGAAGGGAAAGGACCGATGGGCTCCGCTGGTTGAATCCCACCCTGCGGGCCGAGTCAGCACAACAGGGACAGCATCCGGCTCTCCATCAGGGGACAGCACTGGAATCTTTGCCCAGGACCTGTTCGATGGTATTGCCCACGCGTACGACACCTGGGCGCAAGGGTTGACTTTCTTTCAGTACCTTCGTTGGCGTAGGTTCTTAGTCTCGCAAATGGCTCTTCGGCCCGGAAACCTTGTGCTCGACGTATGTACCGGTACAGCCGGTGTCGCCCTGGAGATTGCCCGCCACCATAATAACCAAATCGTGGGGCTCGATATTAGCCACTCAATGCTGGAAGCTGGCCTCCGCGCCGTCGAGAAGAGAAGCCTGGACGGCAGAGTCCAACTTATCCAGGGCCGCGCTGAGCATTTACCCTTTCCTGATGAGGCCTTCGATACGGTTGTCTTTACCTACCTGTTGCGTTATGTCCAAGACCCTGATGCAACAGTACGGGAGCTGTCTCGGGTACTGAAACCAGGCGGGCAATTGCTCTCGCTTGAGTTCGGCGTTCCAGAAATCCCCTGGATACGAGCTCTATGGGTAATCTACAATAAGGTCGTCATGCCCATAGTTACCATCCCCATTTCACGAGGTTGGCATCGTGTTGGCTGTTTCTTGGGTCCGAATATCTCGGACTTTTGTCAGCGGTGTCCTGTTGATCGCATCGCCGCAATATGGCGTGAAAACGGAATCCCGCTGGTAGAAACGAGACGCCCGTTTCAAGGTATAGCCGTTGTGATGTGGGGAACGAAACGAAGTTAGAGACCGATAGCGAGCCGTAGTAATTACCTTTATAATCAATCTAAATCTAGTTGAACACCAAAAGGAGGTCAGTCTTGCAGTTAGAACAGTCTTTGGGTTTGGTCGCTGGAGCGCTGGTAACAGGTAGTATGGTTCCGCAACTGATTCGTGTCTTCCAATTAAAAAGTGCCCGTGAGATAAGTAGACTTTTTACCATATTGCTTTTACTGGGTATGATTTGTTGGCTAGCCTATGGGATTTGTCTCAGGCTCACTCCAGTTATTCTTTGGAATGCAATAGGGGCGGTTCTCGTCACCCTACTTCTATGTGCAAAGCTAAAGTATGGAAGATAGGTAGACAGGTGTTAAGTGCCGCCTTTCCTCTTGTGCTCCTTCCAGGATTTTCTATCAACGCTTGTCATGCAGAACTATTCAGTTGGCAAGTCGGGGTTATATAGAACGCATCAGGTAGAACACAAATCACTACACAATCTGACGTAATGTTTAATGAACCTGGTGTTCTTCGCAAACACAGTCTAACTACTTAGTGTGTCCGATAGCAGGTTCTACTAATCCTGTCGACCGTGAACGGAGCAGCCCTCAGCTCTCTGCGGGCGTGAGGATGAAGAAATTATCATCAATATCGAGATTGACCTCAATCGACTCGTACTGGACAGTCATCATGCCGCTGTACTCATTACTTGATATCGCCTGGAACGGGATGCGAACGCCATGCACCTCCCGGTAGTCTTCGTATTGGGTCGTCACGGGTATACCAATACCTCCTTCTTGAAGAACGACTACTATAGATTTGAGCACATCGCCTGTAGCGGTGTCGACAAATATGGTTACTGGCGGCAGCTCGCCACGCTTTAACTGCAGGACATATACCTCTTGTCCATCGAGATTATCTGAGTGAAGCATCTGTATTGAGTCATAGAAGTCGCGCCAGTCACCATCCATGGACGCAGGATGGTCTCGTTTCGCCTGTTCAAGGAAGTCGCCGTGAAGCTCATCAAACGGTCCAAAGCTGGATTCAACCCAGGCCTGGTCACCATTGAGTGCCATCCGGCTGTAGCCGTACTTACCATAGTCAGAGTCTACACGATACCGCTCGTTGCCGGAGACATACGTGGAGAAGGTGCCCCCGACTCCAGACTGAGCGCTATAGAGCGTACCGTTGATGTGATAAGTCCCCATCTCCTCAATGGCCACCTTACGACTATCGGTCTCGCGCAATGCAAGGACTTCCTCTACTGTTGGCAATAACTCGCCCTCTACCCGGGGCATTAAGAACTCTTCGTCAGCCTGGTAGTATGTCAGCGACTCGACCCGTCCATCCGGTGTTTCGTTGAACCTCAGGGTAAAGTCCTCTGAGACCCGGAAAACCCATATGCCCTCTTCGTCTGGTGGGTACAGCTCGTAGACCATCTCCCCCGGCCAATCGACAGCGAGGCGGTTGTTCTGAATAAGCACCTCAACCGTAACGCCCAATTCCTCAGAGTGGTAACTGCCAAGATACTTCTGCAGCTCTTCGAGGGGAATCTCCGGCGCAACTTCGACACCTTCCCGTGGCAGCTCGAAGACATAGCCTGCCTGGTGTAGTTTCATAGCGGTGACATTACCGGCGACATCCCGTTCAAAGGATAACGCGATTTCATCGCTGATGACGAAGTACCACTTGCCTTCTTCATCGGGGTCCTTGAGTTCGAAGATTTGCTGATCAGGCACATCCACGGCGAGACGGTCGTTCTGTATGAGCACCGTGAACTCCGTATCTTCAAATTGGCCGAAGTTGGCAATATACTTGCCGAGATAAGGCTCGTACTCTTCAGTCGTATCCGCGGCGTCGGTGTCTTTCCACTCGCCGAGAAGAGCCTCCCAGACCATGTTGATTGACAGCTGCTGCAGTGGAGAGACGGAGGCATTGGTAAGCAGCACGAAGCCAAGGTTGGATTCGGGCAGTAGAGCCACCTCCGCCGTGAAGCCGTCGACGTTGCCACCGTGCTCGATAACGGGTTGCCCCTCCCATTCCCGGAGCATCCAGCCGAGGCCATAGCTTACTCCCTCGGCGATTTCAATGTGGCTCGTCCAGGTCTGATTGAGCTGTTCTTCACTAATCAGGCGCTGGCCTTCATACTCGCCGCGGCCGAGCAGGAGGCGCAGCCACTGGGCCATGTCGAGGACGTTGGAGTTGATAGCTCCAGCCGGGGCTATGTTATCTATATTACGCATGGGTTTATCTTTGTAATCCTGCAGGTCCTCGTCCCACAGATAGCCCAGTGAAAGACGAGGGTCGGTTTGGGCCTGGCTTGTGGATGTGCTTGTACTGTTCATCCCCAGTGGTTCAAGGATACGATTATCAATCAATGTATCCCAGTCTGTACCTGTGGCTTTTCCGGCAGCTACTCCTGCAGCCATGTACATGACATTGCTGTAGTAGAACTTCTCACGAAATCCTGTCCACGGCTCGGCTGCGGTGGCGGCGCCCAGCACCTCCTCACGTGGGATTTCGCCGCTGGCAAACAGGAGTCCCATCCGGACAAAGCCAGTGCGGTGAGATAGCAAATCGCGTACGGTAACCTCAGCGGTTTCATTCTCACTTTCTATATCAAGCGTAAAGTACGGAATGTATTCTGTTATCGGATCGTCCCAGTCCATCTTTCCCTCATCGACGAGCATGCCAATGAGAGTGGCGGTGAAAGCTTTAGTAGATGAGCCGATAGCGAAGATTGTCTCAGGCGTCACGGGCGTTTCTGTTTCAATATTCGTCACACCAAAGCCGTGTGCGAGGACAACTTCGTCGTCCTTGACAACAGCGATAGCCATACCCGGAATGTGTAGTGCCTCGCGCTGCTGTTCAAGCTGTTCGACCAGACGATCAAGTCGCTGCTCTAATGATACAGGCTCTGTAGTTGTGGCAGGACAAGCACAGGCCGCCACTAATGTGGTCAAAAGGAACAGGGATACTATCAGCCTTTTCATGTTTTGCCTCCTGGCAGGGTAACCCGCATAACTCATCAATTTTATCAGTCATTACATGCCCCTGTCATCTTGTTGTTAAGCCTTCAGATTGCACTTTCCAGCGAAAAGTTCAATGCTGTGCTCCTTGGTTCTCTCGTTTAGGCTACCTTAAAATCACCCATTTTTTTTAAAAAAACACCTCTATGGGGCTATTTACCTCTCAGACCACCGCATAAAATTAGACGAATGCTAAAAAGAGACAATACTATTGGCAGAGTGCTAAAATGATTGAAAACTGGAAGGAGGTGAACAATGGAAGTCGAGAAGCTAGTTAAAGCGACTGTCGACGAAATCCAAAAGGTGCTTAGCAGCACGAGCGTGATGGGTGAACCCAAGACAATTGAAGGGGTAACCTTGATTCCACTCGTTAGTACCGGATTCGCATTTGGCGCTGGTGGTGGCGCCGGAAAAGCCGATACCCCAGGAAAAGGTGAAGGCGAGGGGGGAGCCACTGCTGGTGGTGTTGGCATTAAGCCCGTCGCCATGGTAATCATCGACAAAAGCGGCGTTAGGGTAGAGGCAATGAAGGGTGGCCTGGCTAGCGCGGTAGAAAAGATCGCGGAAAAGGCACCCGAAGTTGTGGGACAGATGATGGCCAAAAAGAGAGAGCAGAAGGAAGAAAAAAAGTAAGGGTAGTGACAATTGACCGCCGGCATCATTGCAGCAATTGCAGTCGGGGTCATAATCTTTCTGCTCAGCATCCCGTTAGACTTGAGTTTTTACCTTGGAATTCGTGAAAGACTGGACTTTCGCGTCAGTTTGAGATGGTTCTTCGGCCTGGTCAAGAAGGAGTTTGGCAGACAGAAGAAGCAAGCTAAAAAGAGAGCTGGAAGAAGCCGGGCCTTCGTTGATTTGCTGCGAATCAGGGGATTACTTCCGAAGATATTACGTTTGCTGAGGGATATCTTCAGACACATCAGAATTAGGGACCTAAGAATTGATTTTAGAATTGGCCTTGATGACCCGGCCGACACAGCCCTCTTTGTCAGTTCTTTATGGCTGCCTGTTTTGCTACTAAGTCCGTCTTTGCCTTATGTGATAAGGCTGCAGCCTGCATTTGATAATGGTCCAGTCTTCCAAGGGTATGCCCATGTTGTGTTGAGACTGCGACCCATCCAACTCGTGCCCGCTCTTGTAAGATTTGGCTGCTCCCGAGCTGCACTAAGGCTCCTGGGGGTTTTGATTTCTGGCAGATGGAAAAGAAAGAAGTAGCAATCGAAGGCCCCCTAACGATCGGGGGCATAAAAGTATATGTTGCCGCTGAGGTGCGGATCGGATGCACCAACAGCAAGGGCAGGTTGGCGTGCTTTGGAACTAAGAAGCCGACTTACACTGTGATAGTCTCTGACTCGGGGAAAAGAGCTTTCACGGTACAAGGAGAGGAAGTCACCATGGAGCGGCTGACAGAAGACGTTGCTGGCATAGAAGCGCTACTCGAAAGCCAGTGTGTCCAGTAGGTCTCTAGCAATCCCAGGCCTACGAGATATCTCTATGGCAGCCGGGGAGAACCTCTATGCCCTCCTCACATCATGCTACAATTTGTATGACAAACGGAGGTTGCTGTTGTGTATGATAAGAGCCTGGAAATACTCGAATTCCCCCGCATCAGGGAAATACTGGCTGGATTTACTGCGTCTCAGGTCGCCATCATTTCCTCTCCAATAGCGTAACTAAATTCCGTATTTCCGGGATTTGCCTTTAATTCTGGCTATTTACAGGGCTTATCCAATTAATTAAAGTATCGTTGAGCGATGCACACTGACGAGGTTGGGCAATGAAGAATAGAGAGCCGTTTGAGAATTATTCCCCGATAACTCGTTGCTTGTTCAAGTTGATGACTCCGGTTATGGCTGTGGTGATGGATAGCCCGTTACGACGTCGGTTTAATGATCCGGTTAATACCTTGAAGGGAGCAGGCATCCGTTCAGGAGAGAAGGTTTTGGAAGTCGGTTGTGGTACGGGATTCTTCACTATCCCCGCGGCAAAATTGGTTGGAAATGATGGTTGTGTACACGCCATCGACGTACATCCACTTGCTATTGATCGCGTTGCGAAAAAAGTACAGGATGCTCACTTGCCCAACGTTAAACTAACTAACGCAAACGCGATGGATAGTGGATTACCAGATAGCAGTTTTGACATGGTTTTGCTTTTTGGTGTCATTCCAGGTCCGGTCCTGCCCTTGGACAAACTACTGCCAGAGATGTATCGCTTGCTGAAGCCGGAGGGGGCTTTAGCAGTCTGGACAGCTATCCCGTGGTGGTCACCCATGTCGGTCACCAGAAGCAGGTTATTCACCTACGTTGGAAAAGTGAGGGGGGTGCACAATTTCAGGAAGGTGCAAAATAGCTAAGGCCGATTATACTATTAAGGAGGTAACGACAGGGCACTAATAGTATATGCCCGGCCTAACCCAGCGTCGTTTAGCTGACATCACTGGTAATAACGTTATGGGAACATTGATTTTCTATATATTCTTCGGAGTGTGTTTTATATGTTCTATGATTCGCACTTCATACCATGTATTGGAAAACAGGGGAAGCAGACTGGCGGAGAACACTAGAAGTCCTCGTCTGTTACTTATTGCGATGTTTTTCCTGTTCTTCTCATGGTTCGGGATGCTTTTCAATGATCCATATGAAATGAATCTTCCCTCCTGGGTAAGATATACCGGTCTGGCACTCTTCATAATCGGGGTCTCCTTTTTCGTGATTTCCCACCTGAGGATAAGAGGGCTGGATAGTGACAGGTTAGTCGTGAGTGGCGTCTATTCAAAGATAAGGCATCCGATGTATCTGGGCTTCATACTCTGGATGATCGGTCTTCCCGTGTTTATGAATGCCCTTTTTACACTCGCATCCGCAGCTATCTGGATACCACATATTTTATACTGGAGGATATCGGAAGAAAGGCAGATGGAAAAGAAGTACGAGGATTATCAGGAATACAAAAAGAAGACCTGGTTTTAGTGGCGGAACCTCGGTAGCCAGGAAATACTCAGGAGATACCGACTAATGACCAGAGAAACAATACTCCAGACAGATAAAGATATGCTGAGGGAGGGTCTCAGTAAATACACGAGAAAAGCGTTTCACATGCTTCCTGAATTGGATAAGCCACGCATTCTGGATGTGGGTTGTGGTTCGGGCGTTCCGACAATGGAGCTTGCAAGGTTAAGTAATGGACAAATAACAGGGTTGGACATCAACCAGCCTCTTCTGGATAGACTTACGAGAAAGGTCGAAAAGGCAGGGCTGTCAGACCGGGTCAAGACCGTGAACTGTTCAATGTTCGATATGGATTTCCCGGATGGAAGCTTCGATGTCATCTGGGCCGAGGGCTCAACATTCGTTATTGGTTTTGAAAGGGCCCTCAAGGAGTGGCGACGTTTCCTTAAGCCCAAAGGGTGCCTGGTAGCACATGAATTTACCTGGTCGCGCCCGGGTACACCACAGGAGGCCTACAATTACTGGAAGGAGCTTGCTGATTCAGGGATAAAGACGGTGCAAGAGTACCTGGAACAAATCCCTGCCTGCGGCTATGACGTAATTGGGTATTTCACATTGCCTGATGATGCATTCTGGATTGAGTATTATGGTCCTCTGGAGAACCGAATCCAGGAGCTTCGCCCGAAGTATATCAATGACTCCAGGGCTCTTGAGGTGCTCGACGCGGAACAACGGGAGATTGACCTGTCCCGGAAATACCACGAATGGTATGGCTCGGCGTTCTTTATTATGAAAAAGAGATAACTAGAGCCCAAAGTGTTCACTAAGCACTCTAGGACAACGGGGACGGGTAACAGAATGGAGGGTTGTTGGAGATGGAAAGAGCTAGATAAGGTCACTGAGAAATTACCACCCGAATACCAGCACTGTTTTCAGTTATGCGAAAGCTAGTCTCTTCCTCATGGCGTTCAAAATACAAATTTATAGTTCCCTTGCCAATACGAAGATTTTGTAGGGAAACATACTTCAGCCATTGCGGTAGCTTAGGGTTTAGATAAAGCCTTCGACGAGCTACATTTGCCTGTATGCCAAGCATCGATTGGATAAGGAGTATAGCACTGCCCGAAGCCCATGCATGCGGGCTACAGCTAACAGGATACTCTACAGGCATGCCGGGAAACTCCTTATCACGAGCAAAACCACAAAAAAGCTCGGGCAAACGGCTATAAGGGAAATGCATGCTTGCCTCAAAGATCTGTGAGGTTACCTCCTCCGCTTCTTTGACATATCCGTAGCGTCTCATACCCGCTACAATGAGAGAATTGTCGTGTGGCCAGATACTCCCCTGGTGATAGCCCATAGGATTAAACCTGGGGGTTCTGCTGGTAACGGTTCGTATACCCCAGCCGCAGGCCATGTCTCGTGACGTAAGGCGCTTCACCAAATATTCTGCCTTATCAGCATCGATTATGTCACAGGAAAGGCAATGCCCTGGATTTGAGGTCACCAAGTCAACCGGCTTTTTGCTGGCATCAAGCCCCTGGGCAAAAAACTGCCTATCTGCTAACCAGAAATCTCGATTGAAGTTTTTCTTTAACTTAGCAGCACGCTTAGCGAGCTTACGGGAAAGTGTCAATTCCCCTTTTCGATGTAAGAGTTCAGCCATACCTGTAAACGCCTTGTAAGCGTATCCCTGAACTTCAACCAGGGCTACAGGGGGCTCAACCGGGGTGCCATCAGGATAAGTTAATGAGCCATGACTATCTCTCCAACCGTGGTCTCTAAGCCCGCCAGGGGAGTGGCTAAGATATTCAATATACCCATCGCCGTCAAGGTCACCATGCTTTTCCATCCATTCCAGAGCAAGTTTAGCTGCTGGCAGGATTTCTCGGAATAGCTCATCATCATCAAGCCATTTCATCGTTTCTGCAAATAGCACCACAAAAAGAGGCGTGGCATCCACACTGGCATAATATGCCGAGTGAGGTATTTCATTGAGGTTTGCCAGCTCGCCCTTGCGTATCTCATGTACAATTTTGCCTGGCTCTTCATCATGCCAGGGGTCAACCTTAGTTCCTTGATGCTTTGCTAGGAAACTCAGCGTGCCAACGGCAATTTGCGGATTCAGCATCAATGTCTGCAAGGAGGTAATCAAACTATCCCGCCCAAACACACAGGCGAACCACGGTATCCCGGCAGTAGGCACTAACCCTTCAGGTGTATCCTCGATAAGAAGGCGGAGATCAAGAACGCTGCGCTCAAGCAGACGGTTGAAAAAGTCATTGTCGGTTTCCACTACCGTGCATTCTTGCTGCCATTCACTGTAGGACTTTTGCACTTCGCCCAAACCTTTATTGAAGGAACCTACAACACTGGGCCTCCTCTTCTCGTAGAGTTGAATAGCAAAGGTGATGTCAAATGGAATCCGGGGCTTTAGCACTAGCTCCCAAGTTACCTTAGCACACGGAGGTCGACTCATAATCCTGGGTGCCACTTCGTACGATTCGGGGAGAAAACTACTGGTGCGACGAGTGGGTGGAGGATGAACACATTCCCTTTCCGTTTCAATGTGCGAAGGTGCCACTTCAAACCCAACCTCCGTATGACGCCCAATTCCATCCAAACCCCGGTAATTTAAAATTATCCTGGAAGCTGAAGCTTTTGGAATGCTGATAATACCCCTTTTCTTGCGTTCCCAGCCTCGCACCTCGAATAGATCGACAAAGTCACCGCCAAAGGTGATTGTAACCGTGAGCGGCACATCAAATCTATTATGGTTATAGAAGCTGATTTGTTCATATAGGGCGTCCTTGATAGTACAATCACGGCGGATGCTTATTGTGCGAGCTAGTGCTACCTCGCCACCAGCAAGGTCTAACGTCGGGTTAGCCATCTGGATTACGGCAATATAGTTTTGCTCGCTTGACGAGGTTAAGAGTCTTGGTTTTTGTCCATTGATTACCATATTCAAGATGCTGAGATAGCGAGTATCATGGTGGTAGAGGCCAAGATGGCGGCGCCCTTCCGGCATGTCACCTACCTCATCAGTGACCATCACCAACTCCCCCTCCTTAAGAATAAGGTCTCCAGACATAGCCTAGTCGCCTCTGAGCTTCAATGACGAGGATCTTTGATTGTTATTTATTTCTGTTGAAGGTAAACCCTCTTGCCCTGTCTTTACATCTTTATCAGGGTGCTTCATGACGCTATCTGACCTTATCGAGTCATTCCTTGAAATAGCAGAAAGTGTATTCTGAGCCGGAGAAGACAGCAAAGACCCCGTGGACATGCTCTTAACGCCATCTAGTTTTTGGGATACATCATGTGGCGGTAGACTAAAAATATGGTGCCTCTTAGCCATAGCTGCACTGAGGCTGAGCACCTTCTCGTAAGCTGTAATATAATCTCTGACCATTTGATGCTTATCAAAATTATGCTTCACATGCTCACGGCAATCAAGGGGGTCAATTTGTTCCACAAGATGGACTGCTTTTACCATCTGCTCCGTATCGTGTACTAAATAGCCGGTTCTCCCATGAACGATGACTTCTGGAGCTGCACCTCTGGCAAAGGCTACAACCGGCGTCCCGCAGGCCATGGCTTCAATCAGAAACAGCCCAAAGGGCTCCTCCCAGCTAATCGGAGCCAGGAAACAGTACGCCTTGGCGTACAGCACGCGTTTCTGCTCAGCATCGGCCTCACCAAAGAATTGAATCTGCTTCCCATCTATCCTTGGTTTTATTTCCTTCTCAAAGTAGACTCTATCTACCTCATCTACCTTGCCAGCAATAAGCAGTTTCTTGCCCAGTTTCTTAGCTACCTCGATAGCATGGTGAGTCCCCTTTTCAGGGGAAATGCGCGCCAAAAAGAGAAGATAATCATCCTTTTCCTTGCTAAACGGGAAAGTTTCAACATCAATAGCGTTGTGGACTACCCCAACAAAATTCTTGTTTCCTATCTTTAGAATGGCCTTCCGCTGAGCATAGCTAATAGTATTGTAAAACCAGGGATAATAATCCCAAATTATCTTACTGTCCGCAGGGATAACGCCATGTGCAGTGGTAAGCATAGGAGTCTTTATAAGGTGGCTCATTACCATTGCAAGCTCGCCGGCATGATTATGTACAATGTCAAAACCTTCAGCTTCACAGAGTGCAATGGCATTATGCAAATAATCGTAAGGAGCACGATTTTTTAGGTCATAGGCCGTGCGTAAACTGTGTGGATAAACTGAATGGAGCTTGGCCAGAGTCTTAGAGTCACCCGAAGCGAAAAGAGTAACATCGTGACCAGCCAGAACAAGACCATCAGTAAGAAGGCTAACGATTGCCTCCGTTCCTCCATAAGCAGGAGGGGGAACAGTTTCCGAAAGTGGCGCCAATTCCAAGATTTTCATTGAAAATACACCTCCTCCTATGAAATTAATAAGTTCAGAAGGCCCTTATTTAAGCGAAGGCTCACTTGGTATGACCTCGCTGCATATCCTGGCAGTTCAAGACTTGGATCGCTAATTTTTAGCGTAGTCTACTTGTGTAGTTATGAGGAAAGCATCTATGCATCGCGTATTAGTTATTCGTGCCCGCCTGCCTTCGTTATATTATGCCTTACTTCATACTCTGTCAATATGCCCATTACTTTTTTTGGAGCCGACATAGCAATACAGGTACGCTGAGAGAATTGTTACCAAGCAAACTGTCACTGCGCATATGTAGACTTTCCCACACAGCCATGCTCCAAATCGACGTCCGAATTCAGCAATCGACATCTTTAGATACCTCGTACTTTTGCTGAAAACCATTCTAGTCAATATGCGCTCCCTATATAATCAAGTGTGCAGGCTTCTTC
>Ga0315544_1002146_pt1 | contig 14228 bp, 11 predicted proteins | sample SalMarSW160130MG_2_FD_202543 | JGI IMG/M metagenome (GOLD analysis project Ga0315544, IMG submission 202543) | Salt marsh sediment microbial communities from the Plum Island Ecosystem LTER, Massachusetts, United States - Salt Marsh Sediment SW1601-130 ... | reverse complement strand
ACATAGCAGTAGTACTTGAATAACAGAGGAGGCAAAGAAATGGGGACCAAAGGAAGAAGGAACATCAAAAAGCCCAAACAGGACAAGAAGAAGGCAAAGTAAAAGAAAGGCATCTTCCCTCTGTCGAGTACGAAATAGATACTAGCTATAGAGCATGACATTGCTGCCTTAAATGAAGAGGATTGAGGTGCAGGTGAAAATGGACAAACGAGCAGAAGTGTCACGTAGTCCTGAGCAAATCCGTTCCTTTGTTGCTATTGAACTGCCTGAGGAGGCTAAGAAAGGATTAACCAGGCTGAGAAAAGAACTGGAGAGAGACGCGCACAGGTTCGTCAAGTGGGTAGACCCCGGGGGGATTCACCTGACCTTGAAGTTTCTGGGCAATATTCCTTCTAAGCGAGTGACAGAGATAACTGAAGGTATAAAAAAAGCTGCGCAGGGGAGTTCTCCTTTCCTTTTGGAGATTTCAGGCTTGGGGGCTTTCCCCAGTCTAAAGCAAGCCCGGGTCCTCTGGGTTGGCGTCGGTGGGGAGTTGGATAAGCTGTCCACATTACAACAAAACATCGACTCTGCACTTGCCGCCCTGGGATTCGCCGAGGAGGAACGCACCTTTGTGCCACATTTGACTCTGGCCCGCATTAGAGAAGGAGCATCAGCGCCGGAAAGAAGGGGCTTTGGCGAACTCGTGGGCTCTGCCACTTTTGAAGATAGGTATCATGTTGAAGTCGAGGCTATCAAGTTAATGAGAAGCCAGTTGACGCCAGCTGGGGCTCTCTACACGTGTCTGTCGGTGGTCGGGCTGGGCCATCAGGAAGGGCTTAAGAGAATCTGAGGGAATTTGACTTGTCGGTGAGAATAGCCTTGCAAACGAATTTTTGATAGTATATACTTACTGGTTCTGATCAACAAATAAATCAATTGTGGAGGTGGAACTTGGAAACCGGTTCATTCCCGAAGTGCCAGAAATGCGGAAAGGGGGATTTGGTGCCTCTGTCTGACTTTGGTAGTCAGGGAGCACCGATTCACTACAAGGCTTGGGTGTGTACCCGTCCTGATTGTGGATACAATGTAAAGATCAGGAATGGCGAAATATACCTTGATGAGCCTATTCTTAGTGGAGAACTTCATACCCGCACACCACGCCGAGAATACACTCCTTAGCATGGGATTTGCTTCGTTCAGGTAGATTAATTGAGCTGGCGGTGGACTCTTTTTTCCCGCGCCGATGTGTTGGTTGTGGGAGAGTAGGGGGTCTTATTTGCCTCGAATGTCTGAGGAAACTGCCGAGGTTGGTGCCTCCGTTTTGCCCCCGCTGTGGCAGGCCTCAGGCTAGCAGCATTGTATGTCCGAGCTGTTGGCAAAGACCAACTGAGATTGACGGTATCCGTTCTCTATTCAGGTTTGACGAGGTGGTGCGGAAATCCATTCATGAGTTGAAGTATCGAAATCTGAAGGCAATCTCTCCCTGTCTGGCTGAGTTATTGGCTGATTATCTAAAGGAAAATCCCCTGCCTGGCGAAGCTCTGGTCAGCGTCCCTCTTCATCCCCGACGATTGAGAGAGAGGGGTTATAACCAGTCTAGCCTTCTCGCCAGAGAATTGGGCAAGCGCATTGACTTGCTAGTGATTGAGGATTGCCTCATTCGGGTTAAGCAGGCTCAACCTCAGGTGAGAGCAGTCGATGCGGAGGAGCGCCGCAGCAATGTGGCTGATGCTTTCGCGTGCCGTGATGAAAGGGTAAGTGGTAAACAGATTATCCTCATAGATGATGTATGTACCTCGGGAGCCACGCTGGAGTCCTGTGCGGCAGTCCTAAAGAACAGGGGTGCTACCTCTGTTTGGGGCTTAACGTTGGCGAGGGAGATTCGTAACTGAAGGAGGAGAAATGAAGCTACAGGTTATCGGCAAGAATAATGTGGAGGTCTCTGAAACGATACGGGCATACGTTGAGAAGAAGGTTGGCAAACTAGGCCGTTACTTGCGCACCCTTGATGAAGGCAAGGTGGAGATTTCTCAAGAAGGTACCAAGCTGCCTCAGCAGCGATTCACCGTCCAGGTTACCCTTGACAGCAGGGGTGTATTAATTAGAGCTCAGGAGAAGTCTAAGGATATGCGGGCAGCCATTGACAAGGTAGTGGATGTGCTATCCAAGCGAATCGAACGATATAAGGGCAAACTATATGACAAGGGCAGAGGCGTTTCTTTTGCCCGGCAAGGAGCGGTGATCGAAGAAGAAATCGAGGCCCCCAAGAAGGTGGTAAAGACCAAACATTTCTTGGTCAAACCCATGCCCGTAGACGAAGCTATAAACCAGATGGAGTTTCTGGGACATGATTTCTTTCTATTCGTGGATGCCGATACTGACGGACTCAATCTGTTATACCGCCGTGATGATGGGAACTACGGCCTGATCGAGCCAGAGCAAGGGTGATAGAACCAGCGGCTGTTCTCGTATAGGCAAATGCTGCAAGCCTTTCTCTTTCAACCTGTGGTAATCAAAGCTAAGAAAAGACCGGTGCCATTGGGGCCACCAAACAAAGTAGCGTCTCATGCAATTATCAAAAGGTCATGTAATTCTGCCCCGCACAGTTTTGACAATCCGGTAATATTAGTATATATTGTCGACTTTATATAATATATACTACTTTTTGGCTGCTCTACTAGGATGAATTTAACAGTGCGCGAAGACATTCTGGAAAAGGTTGCCATAGACTTACTTTCTATCCCACCGCTTATCTTCAGAGAGATACGCAGAAAGCTGGTTAAGGCAACCCTCGCCAGTACTCACGTGTATATTAGCCCACTTCACTTCGAAATTATGTCGCTGCTTAAGGAAACCGGAACTCTTCACGTTGCCGAAATTGGGGAGAAGTTACACGTAGCAAAGGCGCAGATGACCCATCTGATAGATAAGCTGGCGGACTTGAATATGGTTGAACGGAATACGGACATAGCCGACAGACGAACTATCAATATCACTCTCACTGATCAAGGGAGAGCCTTTCTAGAAGAACACAAAAACAGATTAGTGGGTACCGCTATGGAGACTATGTCTCGCCTCACAGATGAAGAGCTTGAGGATTTAGCGAATACATTGAGAAAGCTCCGGGATATACTGTCAAAATTGCACTAGGGTACACTACCCGGAACTTAAATAAACTTCACAGGCGTGAGGCCTAGCTCTATGAATAATAGGGGAGAAAACGTACTCGACGACGACCGAATCGGTCACTTGCTGTTCAAATTATCCCTGCCTGCATTTATGGGCATGTTTGTCATGACTCTCTACAACGTGGTTGATACGATCTTTATCGGACACTACGTTGGTCCCCTCGGTATTGCCGGGCTTTCTATTGTTTTCCCCATTCAAATGCTGACAATGGGGATTGGACAGATGACGGGGATGGGTGGCGCATCGCTGGTCTCCAGACTGATTGGAGCCGGTAATACCCCCAGAGCAGAACATGCCCTGGGGAACGCTCTGACCTTTAACCTCATAATCTCTGTTGTACTAATGATAGCCGGTTTGTCAAATCCCGACTTCTGGCTCCGGCTCATGGGTGCATCGGACACTGTTCTCCCATACGCCCACGACTACATGACAATTATTCTTACCGCTGTGTTTTTTCGGACCTTTGCCATGTCACAAAACTTTCTGATAAGGGCTACGGGAAATGCCCGCGTTCCTATGATCGGGATGATTATGGGTGCCGGTTTGAACATAGTACTTGACGCGATATTCATCATACCACTGGGTATGGGGGTGAAAGGAGCGGCACTGGCGACCGTGATAGCTCAGTTTATCACCAGTCTGTACTTTCTGCGTTATTACTTGTCCGGTAAGAGCTTCCTGAGAGTCCATTTGCAGAACTTGATTATAAAATGGGATATACTCAAATCCGTCCTTGCCATAGGCATTTCCTCATTTGCCAGGACAGCAGCCCAGAGTTTAGCGGTAGTGTTTGTTAATAGAACGCTGCTTACTCTAGGCGGCGATCTAGCTATCTCTAGCTACGGGCTTCTTCAACGCATAATGATGTTTGCCTTGATGCCAGGTATAGTCATCGGCCAGGGTATGCAGCCCATTTTGGGTTTCAATTACGGAGCAGGGCGCTATGACAGGGCATTGAAAGTGATCAAGATAGCTATTATTGCCGCAACGAGCTATAGCATCATTGCATTCTTCGCTCTGTATTTCGCTCCGGAGTTGTTTATTCGTGTTTTTACTACCGATAGTGAACTTATTGTTCTGGCTGCCGACGCTGCCAGGCGTATCTTCTTTGCAGCGTATTTGATAGGCTTCATCATCGTCGGCTCCATAGTATTCCAGGCGATTGGCAAAGCTCCTCAGGCGTTCGTTACGGCAATAGCCAGGCCGGCTCTATTCCTGCTTCCTCTGGTATTCATATTACCGAACTACTGGCAACTTGACGGCGTATGGCTGGCATTTCCGATTACAGATGCTCTGACCTCCATACTGGTTCTTGCTCTGCTCATCCCTGAGATAAGGATGTTTCGCAGGAATGAAATGAGGCAAGTGTAATCGGGATTTAACCCGCCATCTGTGATATTTGTGTTCACCGGAGAATACGCAGGGTTCGTCCTTTGCGTGCCCACCCTTCCAACAGAGTGGCTGGAGTGGGGCGTGTTAGGGAGCAGGCGGAGTCTCGGCAATCCGGAGAAAATGGTCGATGCGTTACGTAGCCAGGTTGAGCAAGTTCTAAGCTCGCCATTTGTTGGGACGTTGCACATTTAGCCAGATTGTGTGATACTCAGAATCACCATTGCACAATACCAATGCGAGATGTGGAGGCGATCAGGTTCGCCACCGAGCCATCGACTGTATCAGTTCTTGAGACCCAGTGAAGCACTGTAGAGTTCTGGACGGCTGTTGGGATGCTTGGGCCACGACCTGGCAATCGCCTACCTAAACCCCTGCTCAATGTGTTGGTCTCGATTTCTCTCATCCCAGCGAAGCATCTGAGAAGCTGGCAAAGGACAGATAATGAGGCTCAGCGAGGTAGGAACTTCAGAGAAGAGAATAAGTATGCAAGATTTGAGACGTTCGCCGTTGAGATGCTACAGGGAGATTAGCTGCACTCGCTGAAGGACTTGTGATATATTGAACAGTAAGTAAGCGCATTATCGGAAAGGTTACAAAGGATGGCACGAAGAGATAATAGCCGACAGTCGGCTGGTCGCAAGAAACCGCAATCAAGACAAACTAGAGGTTTGTCGACGAAGAAGAGGCTGGCAGGAATCATCATAGCTTGTACCGTAGCCATTGTCGTAACGATAGTCTTGTTTAGTATTAAACCATGGCAGCGAACATACGCACTTAGTGTAAGTGTCAATCCGCCGCAAGCAGGTTCTATTTCTCCTTCGAGCGGCCTATATAAATGCGGTGCGCAAGTGACTTTGACAGCCAGCCCAGCTAGTGGTTACACCTTTGACAATTGGGGAGGTGGTGCTTCGGGTGCCACAACTAATATCACTATCACAATGAACGAAGACTACTCGATAACGGCCAACTTCCTGGCGGTATACAACCTGAACATCTTCAGCACCCCTGGAGGTTGGGTAATCGCTCCCGGTGAGGGGACTTTCACATATGACCAAGGAACAGAGGTTAATCTTGTCGCCGAGGCTGAGGAAGGCTACCGTTTTATCAGCTGGACTGGCGATGTGGCTACTATCGCCAACGTCAACGCTCCGTCAACAACCATGGCCATGACCGGAGACTACTCGACCATCGCCAGCTTTGAGCCTGAAAGCCAGGAAGCCGTGCACTTTCCTGACCCTAACCTTGAAGCAGCGATAAGGGAAGCCGTCGACAAGCCCACCGGAAACATATACCCGTCAGACTTGGCAGAGTTGACCACCCTTTATGCTTGGGAGAAGAATATCACTGATCTCGATGGCTTGGAACACTGCATCGACCTAACTTGGCTCACCTTCAGAAACAACCATATAAGCGACATATCACCGCTTGTGAATAACCCCGGCTTGGGAGATGGAGATATTGTTGACCTCAGAGATAATCCTCTCAGTTTGCAGTCGACGAACACATACATACCTCAGCTTCAGAATAGAGGTGTCACTATTTACGATGTTTACCATCAGAAGCCGAAGGCTTACCCAGAACCGCCGCCGATGACAATCGACACGAGCAAGCAATACACAGCTACAATTGAAACGGAAAAGGGAAATCTGGTTTTGGAGCTGTTTGCCAGTGATGTTCCGGTGACAGTGAATAACTTTGTGTTCCTGGCCCGCGATGCGTTCTATGATGGCCTCACATTTCACCGGGTTGTCCGTGAACCTTCCCCCTTTGTCGTCCAGGGCGGATGCCCCATTGGCGATGGGACTGGCAATCCTGGCTATCGATTCGATGATGAATTCAGCGAGCACACTCATGTTACGGGTGCGCTGTCAATGGCTAATTCGGGAGCCAATACCAATGGCTGCCAGTTCTTCATCACGCTCGCGCCTCAGCATCACCTTGATGGCAGGCACTCAGTATTCGGCCAACTGACAGAGGGAATGGATGTCCTTGAAAGCATTGAGCAAGGTGATGTCATCACGAGAATAACCATAGAGGAAAAATAGCTACTCATTTCGAACTCGGTCTGGCCAGTGCTTTGCCCGAAGATAACTCAGCGGTGGGGCTTCCATCGTCTCGGGATGCCCGATTGAGATCTCACACAAGAGGGCGCAATGAGTGCACGGCTACGATCTCGTTGCACAATCCTCGGCTTTGTGCAACTACAATTCGTCGCATCATACATAACACTAGAAAGTGCAATCGTAGCAGCGACTGTGGTTTCCCATTTATGATGACGCCTTACAGTGCTTAGCTTCAAACAAGATTGCCGGCTCTGTATGGTTCGCACTGTGATCGTCCTTGGGCTCAAGTATTACGGGCATTAGCTCATGGAGATATGAGGGATTACGCAGTGCCAGCTATGCGGAATTTTGCCTGCCAGATCTTGACAGTAACGTTTCCCATTTCGCTGATTGACAACACGTGAGAGCCCTGCTATTCTTCGAACCATTGAAATGTAATCTTGAGACGCCAAGGAGATGAAGAAAATGGCAAAAAAGCTCGGGTTAATATTAGCTGTTCTCATGTTGGTGGTGCTGGCTTTACCACTACTGAGCGTTACTCCTGTTCAGGCGCAGCCTGGGGAACTTGGTGACTGGGGAGATGCGCCGGAGGGTGCCATTGCCTATCCGGACACTGCTACTATGGGGCAGTTCCCCACCTGCATGGTTCCCGGGCCGGCCACCTGGGTATACCACGGTCCTGACCCCCTGGCGTGGTTTGGAATAACTGGAATGCTGGGCCCGGGGTTTGACCTTGACTGGGAGACTGACGGTAATGCCGGGTTGGGTGGCTTCCCACCTTACGACCAAGACGAAAGTGATCTGAGCATGGATCTTGACTCCGGGCTCCTATGGCCGGGCGTTTATACAATCGCGGAACTAATACCGGGTCTTTTGATCGTAGTTCCCTTGGCCATAGATTGCCCGCTTGGCTATATATGCCAGCCGGCGGTGTGGGGAGAAAGTGCGAGTATCGTTGTCTGGAACATGGGGGTCATACCTGCCTACGTAAACGTGTTGATGGACTGGAACCAGGACGGGATGTGGGGTGGTGCCTCCATGTGTCCAGGGGGGGATCTGGCTCCGGAGCACGTCCTGGTTAACTTCCCGGTACCACCTGAATTTCTAGGGCAGCTGTCTGTTTTGGGGCCACCTGACTTCCTCATTGGACCTAACGCCGGGTACGTTTGGACCAGGTTTACCATCAGCCCGGAGCCAGTAGTCGAAGACTGGGATGGCGCAGGGGAATTCTTGTATGGTGAGACTGAGGACTACCTGCTACTGATCGAAGGTTTAGCCGATCTGTCCATTACCAAGTCTGACGACCCTGACCCGGTGATTGTCGGCGAAAACCTGACCTACAACATCACGGTGACCAACCATGGCCCCTCTGATGCCACCGGGGTGGCCGTTATCGACTTACTGCCCACCACTGCGATGACCTATAAATCGGATAGCCCTAGCCAGGGCACCTATGATAGTGTGACCGGCATCTGGGATGTGGGCAATCTAGCCAATGGCAATAACGCTACCCTTACCCTGGTGGCAACCGCGGGATCCACTCCGGGCTTGATAAACAACTACGGTAAGGTGTTCCTCAATGAGGTCGACCCGGATACAAGCAACAACTCACACATAGAACAGACTCTCATCATCGCTGGGGTTGACCTGGAGGTCACCAAGAGTGATGCCCCCGACCCGGTGGTTGCCGGCGAAGACCTGACCTACACTGTCACAGTGACCAACAATGGACCTCACGACGCCACCGGGGTGACCGTTATGGAGATCCGGTCGAATTGGGTAACCTATAAATCGGGCACTCCCAGCCAGGGATCTTACGAGTTGGACACTGGCGCGTGGTATATAGGCTATCTGGCCAGCGGCGCCAGTGCTACCCTTACCCTGGTGGTCACGGTGGACTCCTCCATTACGGGCTGGATAAGCAACCAGGTTAAGCTGTTCCTCAATGAGGCGGACTCGGACGGAAGCAACAACTCAGACGAAGAATATACCGAAGTTATTGCTGAGGCTGACCTGGAGGTCACCAAGACTGGCGAGCCGGGTTCGGTGGCACCGGGTAGCGATCTGACCTATACCGTCGTGGTGACCAACCACGGTCCCTCACTTGCCACCGAGATCAGCGCTGCCGACACCCTGCCTTCTGGGGTAACCTACAAATCCGATACTACCAGCCAGGGCACCTACGACAGCGGCAGTGGCGCCTGGTGTGTGGGCAACCTGGCCAGCGGCGAGAGCGCTAGCCTTACCCTGGTAGTCACGGTGGACTCCTCCACTACGGGCACGCTCACCAACGAAGTTGCGGTGAGCGGCAATGAGGACGACCCGGATGAAACCAACAACTCAGACACAGAAGATACCGACGTCATTGCTCAGGCTGACCTGGAGGTCACCAAGACTGGCGAGCCCGGTTCGGTGGCACCGGGTAGCGATGTGACCTATACCATCGTGGTGACTAACCACGGGCCCTCAGATGCCACCGGGGTGAACGTTACCGAAACCCTGCCTTCTGGGGTGACCTATAAATCTGATAGTCCCAGCCAGGGAACCTACGACAGCGGCACTGGCGTCTGGGATGTGGGCAACCTGGCTAGCGGCAATGGCGCCACCCTTACCCTGGTGGTCACGGTGGATTCCTCCACTACGGGCACGCTCACCAACGATGTCTCAGCGATAGGCGAGCAGGATGATCCGGACCCCGTCAACAATATAGACACCGAGCAGAGCAAGGTCAGCAGCTCCACTGTTGCTGCTGTTCCCGCTATTTCCCTTTGGGGTGGTGTAGTCCTGGCTATCCTGCTTTCTGTCCTTATGGTCTGGACATTGCGCCGCAGGAACAGGACTGTATCTACTGATGGGCAAGGCTAGGGCGCCCGCTCCTGTCAGGTCGGAGAAGCTGAGGAAGTAGTCAGACCCAGAACTCAGCAGGAGGGGCACTATTCATCGGGCTTCAGCTACCCACGTCAGCCAGTAACAGGGCGAGAGCCATCTCGTCCTCCCACTTTCCGATCTTGATAAAGATGTCCGTCTCCAAAAGCTTCTGGTGGACCTCGACTAGCCGTGGCATGGATTGGCCGGCAGTCTGACTCAAGAGCTATCAATAAGGTAATCGGGAGACCGGCCTGGGTGTTCATTCTTTTGCCCGGGAGACTTGACTGGCGGAGGCAAGTTAAACTCTCAGCAATAGTCAGTTCTGTTCAATGAGAATTTGGTACATCACACAAGCTGTCATATTGCTATGTGACATCGTCTCTTACCTGGAAGGACGGTTCCCGCGTCTCGTTTATGGCGTCTCTCCCAGGATTGGGACCCGCGAGTCGCTGCATATAAGACGCCGTTATGCACTTCTGCGGCTCGGTAATCGCTTCCGGAGCGTCCTGAGCCTAGTTGGCAGCCAGGATTCTAGGCCGTTTCCGCCAGCCTCAGCCCGGCTTACTTCGGCCTAGCCCTGCAATGACAAGGCAGAAAATGTGTCACTAGCCACACTGATGAGGACGCCTATTTGCAAACTGTTTTGTTTTGTTATATACTATCCCTAGTAGTTTCAGTTTAGGTTGTTACAAGCTTCTTATAATCTCGTGAGATTCATACCAAGTATTGAATGACCGACTCTAACTAAGTATTGAAAAAAGGAGGTCATCCAATGACTTTTCAGGACAAGTCGATTCAGTGTTCCGATTGTGGAACTACCTTCACTTTTAGCGCTGGGGAACAAGAGTTTTTTGCGTCTAAAGGTTTTACCAACGAGCCCAGGCGTTGTCCTCAGTGCCGAAAATCCAAGAGACAACAGCGTCATGGCTCGTCCGATAGCTGGGCTGGCTACGCCAGTAGGGCAATGCTGAGTAGAGAATACCAACAGGCATAATGGTAGTGATCAATCTAGCGATATGAATTTGTTCAAATGCCATCAAGGTTCGGGAATTACGCCGCAATCAGCTAATACCACAGGAGGAAATTGAAGAACCTGGATATCAATGTTGTCGCGGCCTTGCTCGCTTCAAATAAGGACGGGGCGGCAGTTTCCCGTACTGAAAATAATAATCGATCGAGTAATAGAAGAGGAGAAAGAAGATATCAGATGATTCGAGCCAGCTCATCAATCATCTAGGCTTTTAACTCGCATATGACAAGGAGTTTAATGAATTTCGAAACGTTCAATCTACATCCGAGCATCATGACTGGTGTACGTGCGCTCGGTTATTCCGTACCCACACCGATTCAATCACAGGCCATCCCGCTGATAACGCAGGGACGTGATGTCATTGGGCTTGCACAGACAGGCACAGGCAAGACGGCCGCTTTCGTGCTACCAATTCTAGAACGTCTGCGCTCAGGTCCTCGAGGACGTGTCCGGGCTCTGATAATCTCCCCGACACGCGAGCTGGCCGAGCAGACCAGCGAGGTTATCAGTAAACTGGGGAGCAGAACAGGATTGCAGAATATTGCCGTCTACGGCGGGGTGAGCATGGAACGACAGATCCGTGGACTGCGCAGCGGTGCCGAGATTGTCGCGGCCTGCCCGGGTCGTTTACTTGACCACCTCTGGAAAGGAACTATCAGCTTATCCGAGCTGCAGATCCTCGTCATCGACGAGGCTGACCGTATGTTTGATATGGGCTTTCTGCCTGATGTGCGCAATATCCTGAGGTGCATCCTGCATAAACACCAGACATTGCTTTTCTCGGCTACCATGCCTGACGATGTCCGACGCCTCGCGAGCGAAATCCTGCATGACCCAGTCACGGTGCAGGTTGACCTACAGTTACCGGCAAAGACGGTTTCACACGCTCTGTACCCGGTGAAACAGCACCTGAAGACGAATCTACTGAAGGGAATTCTGAATAACACCAGGACAGAGTCGGTGCTTGTCTTTACCCGCACCAAACACAGAGCCGAACGCGTGGCGCAGCAATTGATAAGAGCTGGCTATCCGGTGACTTCTCTGCAGGGCGATCTTCCCCAGAATCGACGTCAAGCCGCGCTCCAAGGTTTCCGTAACGGTTCAATCAAGATTCTCGTGGCGACCGATATCGCCGCCCGCGGTATTGACGTCCTGAGTATTTCACACGTCATCAATTATGATATGCCGGAAAATACAGATGCCTATATCCACCGCATCGGTCGCACCGGAAGGGTTAAGAAGAACGGAGATGCGATTACGTTTGTCACCAGTGACGATGCTGATAAGATAAGTGCCCTTGAGCGGCTTCTCGACGCGCCACTGGAGCGGCTGACCCTTCAGGGCTTTGATTACAGCAGGCCTGCACCGGACAGACAATCAGGTCCTTCGGGATACCCACGACGCCATCCGACAGAAAGCAAGCGATGGGTAAGACGTAGCCGATGATACCCATCTACCGTCCCATCTTTCCGTGCAGGATACTACACATTTCATCGTTCTGTGATTCCTTGATTCTGTAGGATGTCTTGGACGCCGCGCAAATCTCTTGCCCACCTTACTCCCGCTCACTATGTTGAAGAAGCGCTTGGTGAGGCGTGTAGTCCGGTGTTACCCATGTGGTCAGCCAGCACAGCCCATTGACGGTTTCAGTCGTTACTTTACTGCTTCAGGAGGGCATGAGCGACCTCTTATATGACCATTACTTTTTGTCTTCTATGTGTCTCATTTTACTTGACGATTTACATATGATAAGCATCTAATACTCGTGAAGCTTGATATATCTGAGCATTTTCGTCTCCTTGACGGTAGCACCGCATTAGTTGATTGGTTGAAGATCATGCAAGAGAGTGCCAGACAAGTGACCAGTGATTTTCATGATGAAGGATTTTCAGGATCACCTGAGGTATTTCTTTCGGAAAGATTGGCTACGTCAAGGGTGACTGTCACAAATCCCTGGTTAAATACCTTCATGAATATTATCGTCTGCGCTTCGCTGATATGCTGCCAGTTTCACCCCCGTGGGTCCCCTGATATCATTCCTGATACTTGTTGATTTAACTTCAATACAAGCTTTGTTGTATTATGGCGAAAAAGCAGTTGTTGGTGCAGCTAACAACTTTGAACGATGTGTTATATCATTTTCTTCTTGTGATTCAAATTAGAAGTGTCTATAATCAATCTTAGTCACCATTGTTCAGCTTCAGAAGACGGCATACCACGGAATCTGCGGGTGCTACGAATGATGTGATTCCTCAGCACCCGTATTGAAGCTCGAAAACGACCTTGAAAGGATAGTGTTATCAAAGAATCTGAGCACCGCTCATTTTTTTCTGGCTTACTGCCTCTCTTCGTAGGGGCACACTTTGTCCATCACCTGTTGCCGGCATTGATAGTACCGCTTTTACCGTTTATACGCAACGATTTTTCCCTGGACTATACGCGCTCGGCGATGGTACTTTCGGCTTTCACCTTTTCATATGGCATCAGCCAGATACCAGCCGGATGGCTGGCTGACCGTATCGATCGCCGCATACTGATGGTCATAGGCATCTGCGGCATAGGGCTGGCCGGAGTCTTGGTAGGGCTTTCACAAACCTATATTATGCTGATTGTGTTCCTGGTACTGATGGGAGTATTGGGTGGTGGATACCACCCGTCAGCAACGCCGATGGTTTCAGCATTGGTTGAGTCGAAGAAAAGGGGCCGAACTTTGGGAATTCACGAGATTGGCGGCGGTGCCAGTTTTTTCGTGGTACCACTCATCGCCGCTGCCATTGCGGCAGCCTGGGGCTGGCGTGGCTCGTTCATTGGGTTGGCTATCCCTCCGCTAATATTCGGGATCATATTTTACAGAATTTTGGGTCGGCGGGCAGCCATGAGCCGGACACAGCCCAAGATAATCAAACATCATGAAGAGGCAGCGCCACAGCCCGGCTATTTGCGTCGCCTGGTAGCACTTATAATTCTCAGTGTGGGCACGGGTGGAGTAGTCTCCTCCGTAGCAGCATTCTTCCCACTTTATATGGTTGACTACTTTGGGGCCAGCGAGCAGACAGCGGCATCCTTGATGTCCATTTACTATTCGGCCGGGCTCTGGGTGAGCCCTCTGGGTGGTTACATATCCGACCGTCTGGGACGGGTGCCGGTACTGGTGGTGAACAGTATTGTTTCCGGAGCTGCCATCTACCTACTGACCCTGGCCCCCTACGGGCTAGGTAGCGGTTCCCTGTTTCTTATTCTCGGCATAACCACGTTTGTCCGATTGCCGGTGTCAGAAGCTTACATCATTGGTCAGACAACAGAGCGTAACCGTTCCACGGTGTACGGCTTCTACTACTTCTCCATGACAGAGTCCGGCGCCATACTTGCACCCATAATGGGCGTGATCGTCGACCACTTTGGCTTCCACAACGGTTTTATTATTGCCAGTGTGGCCATAGTCGTCGTAGTTCTAGCCTGCTCACCGTTCTTGCGGGGCAGTCGGGACTGACTTCTGCCTTTAAGATTCACATATATATTGATACAGGTCGAGTTAATCAAAAACCAATAAGGCAATCAAAATTCTCTATTTCGGAGTCGATTCGCAAGATGCATGAGGAATTCAGTCATTTAACGAATACGGACATATAATCAAGGCTACCTCTACACACTCGTCGAGATTCACTTCGTGGGATTATCCCGGCAAGTTTTCGGAGGGGTGTGAC
>Ga0315544_1002144_pt1 | contig 14246 bp, 15 predicted proteins | sample SalMarSW160130MG_2_FD_202543 | JGI IMG/M metagenome (GOLD analysis project Ga0315544, IMG submission 202543) | Salt marsh sediment microbial communities from the Plum Island Ecosystem LTER, Massachusetts, United States - Salt Marsh Sediment SW1601-130 ... | reverse complement strand
TGTACTACCGCGCCCCGCTGGTGCGCATTGAATACAACGAGCAAACGATCGAGCAGCCCTCGCTTATGATCTCGATTATGAACGGGCGCCGCATGGGTGGTGGTTTCATGATGGCCCCACAGGCCAGCATGGATGACAGCCTATTCGACCTATGCATCGCCAGCCAGGTGAGCCGCGTTCGTATCTTCGCCCTTATCCCTCGCTTCATGAAAGGAACGCAGGCCACCCATCCATCAATCAAAACCGGGCAGACGCAACGCATCGTCGTGACCGCTGTCGAAGGGGTTTTACCTGCCCACGCCGATGGTGAGACCCTGTGTACGCAAGGACAAAAACTTAAGATGGAGTTGCTGCCGCGCCAGATCGAAATCCTCTGTCAACCCCCGGAGGCTGCCCAATGACACTGACCAAACGAGTGGTGGACTCAACCATCAGTGGTTTGTTGCGTCTTCTCTGCCGCGTGTATAAAGACCAATTGGAGAAGGTGCCGACACGGGGACCGCTCATCTTACTCACCAATCATATTAACTTCCTGGAAATCCCCGTTCTCCACACGCATTTGCGCCCGCGCCCGGTGACCGGCTTTGCAAAAGCCGAGTCCTGGGACAACTTCATTATAGGCTTCCTGTTTAACCTGTGGGGGGCCATACCCATACGACGAGGAGAGGCTGACATGCGCGCCCTTCGCCAGGGTCTAGCTGCGCTGAAAGAAGGCTATATTCTGGCGATAGCTCCGGAAGGAACACGTAGCGGCCACGGGCGCTTGCAACGCGGCCACCCCGGCGTTGCGATGATGGCGTTGCAAAGCGGTGCACCCTTGCTACCCCTTGTCTTCTACGGAGGGGAGAAACTCAAACGCAACCTGTCTCGCCTGCGGCGCACTCCATTTCACATTGTGGTGGGCCAGCCGTTCCATTTGCACACAGATGGGGTTAGCGTGCGGCGCGAGATACGTCGGCAGATGACCGACGAGGTCATGTACCAGCTCGCGGCGTTGCTCCCCCCGGCCTATCGCGGCCATTACGCCAACCTGGATGCAGCTACTGAGAGATTCCTGCGCTTTTCTTCACCCTCCCTAAGCAATCTTCGTCGTGCTTGAGGACTTGTAATCGTGTTCGAGGCCCCTTAACCTCATTCGCGTAGCTTGTACAATACCCCCTTTCATCTGTAATCTACTCCTTGTTACAGCTGATATCGTGAGTCCCGCGCGCGGGCTGAGACCAAGACGCATCTGTACAGATAGGGAGGATTCTCAAATGGACAAGGCTGAGCTTCGCCCTCTGGTTCTTGAGGTACTGCGTCAAAATGCGCAGACGCATTTCAATGCGGTAGAGCTCCAGATCAAGAATCTCACCTCAGACTATCAGCGGTACGACGCCTTGAAGTTGCAAGAGATCATTTGGGAGCTACTTGTTCAAGGGGTGTTGGCCCCCGGTAAGAATTCCTTGAATACCAACCTTCCTTTTGTCCACCTCACAGAGTACGGAGTGCGATGCCTTGAGGAAGATGCGCTCTTGCTACATGATCCTGACGGATATTTGAAACGCCTGCAGCAACGAGTAGGGCAACCACTGGATGAGGTTGTCCTAACCTACGTTAGAGAAAGCCTGCTCACCTTCCTGGTTGGACACTATCTGGCTGCCACGGTGATGTTAGGGGTTGCTTCAGAACGGTGCCTCGATTTACTCACCCGTGTCTATTTGAACGCCATCGGCGATAAGGGTCGAAAAGAAGCGCTCGAGAAGAAGGTGATCCAAGCGGGGAGAAGCATCAAGCTTCGTTTTGGCGCTCTTCAAAGCGAACTTTTGGCACTTACCCTTCCGGCGGAGCTTAAGGACGCTTTAGACATTCAACTTACGGGGATCTTCACCCTGATCCGTTATAGCAGGAATGACGCCGGTCATCCGATCGGTCGAATGGTTGATCGGGATGCAGCCCATGGCAATCTCCTTGCATTTCCCCGTTACTGCCAGCGGATCTATGAGCTGATCGATCACTTCCAGAGTAACTCGGTATAGGATTTAAGAGGAGGCCCGGTCCAAGTTGCCGGTGCAGATTCTCATGCAACAAGGGAGGTTTGCGCTGTTAATCAGCGCGGCACACAGACGCGAGGACTGGCGTAATATGGGGGGTTAGGAGTATGTTGAGAGGTCTGCTTTCGGTTTTGGTGTTTGGCTCGGCACTCTTACACATCCGCGCTGAATACAAAGGCCCGCGTGTTCATGTCTACCTGTTTAAGCCACTTACCATGGTCTTCATCATTCTGCTCGCTTTGCAGGGTGAAAGACCAGATGCTTCACTCTACAAGTATGCGATCCTAGCCGGCCTTGGATTTTCGTTAGTGGGGGACATCTTCTTAATGTTGCCTTTAAAGCGGGTCATTGTAGGAATGGTGAGCTTTCTTGTGGCACATCTTTGCTACATTGTCGCGTTTTCAGCAGGCATTCGTCTCAGTGTCTCCGGCTGGTTACCGGCTTTGTTTCTTCTCTACGTGATTATCATGTTTGCGGTACTCTTTCCACACCTGGGCAAGATGAGATTGCCTGTGCTAGTCTATGAACTTGTGATTGTGATGATGGCGTGGCGAGCGGTGGAGCGATGGTTCCAGATAGGCGATGCTGGAGCGTTGTTGGCTTTAGCAGGGGCGATATTGTTCGTGATCTCAGACTCAGCGTGGGCCATCAACCAGTTTGTACGCAGGTATAAGAGTGCGCAAGCGCTGATCTTGAGCAGCTACTTTTGTGCGCAGTGGCTCATCGCGTTGTCAGTCTGAATTCTACGCGGTCTATCAACTTCATGCGATCGTGCTATCGCTTAAGAAGGATTCGTGTGGAGCGCCTTGTGCTCCTGTTGCCTTGCCTACTACGATTATGTCTGGATGGGCGCCCAGGGGGGGATCAAGATGAAGAGAGTGACACTCATATGGGTGATATTGTGCCTGCTCTTAATGGGAGCACTTATGCAAGCCTGCGGGGGCAGGGAAAGGGACGACGAGCATGAGGAGGCTCTCATGACGATTACGGTCATTTACGATAACTACGAATACGATCCGCGGTTAACGACGGCCTGGGGCTTCTCCTGTTTGATTGAGGGTCTGGAGGAGACTGTCCTCTTCGATACTGGCGGGGATAGCACAATCCTGCTTAATAATTTGAGTTTGTTGGGGATCGATCCATCAGGGATTGATGTGATCGTACTCTCGCACATCCATGGTGACCACGTGGGAGGGCTCTTCGGGCTGCTTGCGGAAAATAGCGCCGTTAAGGTCATCCTTCCTGAGTCCTTCCCCCGTGATTTCAAAGACGAGGTTCGCGCTTTTGGGGCAGAGCTAATCGAGGTTCACGAGCAAATGGAGATCTGCAACGGCGTTTACTCCACCGGGGAGCTTGGCTCTGGGATCAAAGAGCAGTCTTTGGTGATAAAGACCAAGGAGGGCTCGGTGGTGATCACCGGCTGCGCCCACCCTGGAGTGGTAAATATCGTAAGGAAAGCTAAAACGTTACTGGACACACAGATCTATCTGGTAATGGGCGGCTTCCACATGCTGGGGATGAGCAAGAGCCAGATCAAGACGGTCATCGCGCAGTTTAAGGAAGAGGGAGTCCAAAAGGTAGGCCCGTGCCACTGTTCGGGCGACCTCACCCGCGAGCTCTTCCAGGAGGTTTATGGCGAGAACTTCATCGAAGCAGGGGCTGGTAAAATAGTAGAGTTGGAGAGGTAGAAGTCCTATTTAAGGAAACGGACTTGGTACGCTACTGCGGTGTCGTTCTGCTTGCAGCCTCACTCCCCGATGATCTTGATCAAGACGCGCTTTCTCCGCCGGCCGTCGAACTCGCCGTAGAAGATCTGCTCCCAAGGGCCAAAGTCAAGCCTCCCTTCCGTGATCGCCACCACCACCTCCCGCCCCATCACCTGGCGCTTCAGGTGCGCGTCGCCGTTGTCCTCGCCAGTCTGGTTGTGCCGGTATCGTGAGAGCGGCTCATGCGGGGCTAATCCTTCGAGCCAGTCTTCGTAGTCAGAGAGCAGCCCATGCTCGTCGTCGTTGATATAAACGCTTGCGGTGATATGCATCGCATTCACCAGGCACAGGCCCTCTCTTATTCCGCTCTCTTGTAACGCCTTCTCTACCTGCGGGGTGATGTTGATAAACGCCCGTCTCGTTGGGGTCTCGAACCACAGCTCCTTGCGGAGGCTCTTCATGCGTTATCACTCCTTTGGGTCGTGTCCCCCTCTACCACCTCGATTTCTTCTTCTGCGAGGCCGTAGAGGCGATAGACGAGCTGGTCGATGAGACTGTCGGTGAGGCGGAGGATCTCCTTGATCGGCAAGAGGTCCGAAAGGCTGATCTCATAGGCGGTGCGTACCTCCTCCATGAACGCCGGCGTGAGGCTGCGGCCGATACGGCGCTTGTTCTTGCGCAAGGTCTCCCAGAGCTCGTCGAAGGCAAGCGCCTCCTCGCCCTTCTGATAGTCACCGAGGTAGTGCTTGAGCCGGGTCTTGCCGGCCAGTGCCTCGATGCCCGCGTGCCTCTTGGCGTCCGGCATGATCTCGAGTTCCGCCTCAAGCCATTGAAGGAAGGTCTTCATCTTCTTCTGACGTTCTTTGTTTAATGCAATCATCCGTTCGGCGAGAAAGGCTAAGAGATCGTGAACCACATCGGCCTGCTCCCATTGAGCCTCTGGATCGATCGTCCAATCCGCGTTCTTCGGATCGGCGTTGTGCACGTTTACCAGTTCCGGATCTGGCGTGTGCCTTTTCTCCAGCCGTTCATCGACGAAACGCAATAGATCATCGAAGCCTGTGTCAGTCTTTATCCCTTTTGCCTGATCATTCATGGCTACACCTCGATGGGGATGTTGAAGGACACCTTTCCCTTCATTTCCTCTAGCGGACCAGTTAGAAGCGGTTTTGCGCGTTCATCGCGATAAGCCAGGATCATTCGGACGACGTCCACGCAGTTGAACAGGGCCTCATCGATCGTGTCTCCCTCAGCGGAAGCCCCTTGAATCATGGGACAACTGGCAAGAAACCCGTCATCGTTTCGTTCGAGCGTGACAGGCAGATGAGTGATTCTTGGCAACTTCATCGCCGCTCACCTCCTGGGGCTGGAAGGCCTGAATCCCAACCCGCGACATCAATTGTAGCCAGTTGCTTTGAATTCACATCTCTACGTTCTTTTTCGCTGGAGGGAGGGATCGGTTCGTCGTGCTTTTTCAGACTCTCCAAATAGCCTTTGATTGCATCCTGTATGTTCGCCAACGCTTCCTCGCGGGAGTTCCCTTGAGAGATACAGCCGGGCAACGTTGGACATTCGGCGACGAACACACCGTCTTCATCCTGTTCGATGATGATTCGGTACTTCATTCTCCACCTCCTAGTCTGGACAATCCATCTTCAAGCAACGCCTCCACATAGAGCTGCATAGCTTCTTTGAGGTTAGCGAGCGTCTCTTCGCGCGTTTCCCCTTGCGAGACGCAGCCGTGCAAGGCCGGTGCGTATGCGACGTAACCGGACTCTTGCCCCTTCTCCAAAATGACGGTGTATTTCATGCCTTTCATGTCACCTTTGGCAGCAACTATTGCCTCAATTGAATCGCGATTGAATCACGATTGAATCATCACTTTTCCAGTACCATCTCAAAGTAGCTTCCCTTCCCATGCCCATGTTGTTTTAGGATGCCCTTCTTAACTAACTCGGTTAAGTCCCGGGTTGCTGTTGGTCGAGATACGCCTGTTAGGTCCACATACTCTCTATTGGTGATTTTCTCTTTGGCCCTGACATATTCCACCGCACGCCGTTGCCGCTCTGTCAACCCTAGCTTTTCCAGATACTCCTTGGTAAATCGCAATTTGTGGAAACTGACTACAAAGGAGCCGCTCATCTCAGCAAACTCAGGTTCAGAGAAATCTGCTGTTCGGCAGGCTTCCATCATCCTGATGGTCCCGGTGCCCCACTGCTCAATGTATTTTATCAGGAAGAACGCATGGGCGATCAGCTTATTGCGCGGTCGCGAGACATGAGGCCGCTTTAGGTCCTCGATAGATAGGCCTTCCGGCAATAATCCGGGATTCCAAACCTCCAAGCGGTCATCGAAGATACGGACTTGGACGTTGCCCGGGTCGCGGTAGTCCCGATGGCAGATGGCGTTAACTATCGCCTCGCGAACTGCGGGAAGAGGATATTCCCACTTCTCCTCCCGCTGGAGTCCCTTTATCTCAGCGCTCAGGTTGATGTTCTTCTGGATAAAGCGCATAGTCTCTGTAACCTGATCGATCAGGTTTCCCTCAATAACCTGCATATCCAAGAAATCGAGCGGCTTTGTGCCCTTAAAGCGAGCGCAGCGAACCTGGGATTGCAAGAACTCACCTTGAGGGTACTTACCAAATAGCAATACCCCAGCCCGGGTGAGTTTCTCCTCTCTAAGCAGACCCAGCTTCTCCAGAGCTTCGGGGATGGGCGTTTGAGGTTCGATGTTCAGGTTGCGCTCCTGGACCGCTGCTGTAAGGAACTTTCGCACCCCTCGATCACCGATAAGAGATAGGTCAATCCCCTCTACTATTCCCGCATCCCAAGAGGTGCTGTCGCTCTCCAGCACCAGTTTGGCCATCTCACTGCTGGAGAGGATATGGTTGGAGCGCCCGACTCGTTTGAAGGGCTTATTGTAAGCCAGAACAGGTTTGACAGAGTTTTCCTCAATTTGCAGGACGATCACCTGCTTGCCTTCGACCTGAACGGTGGAGATAGAGGGCAGCACCGCGGGATCGGTATTCTGCTTGATAGTATTGGCGAGAGATTCCAGGGTATTAGTTCCTACCTGGACTCCGATGATTTCCTTTTGCGGCGAGAGACCTACCAAGATAGTCCCACCAAATGCATTAGCAAAGGCCCCTGCTGTCTCGACGATCTTCCTTAGCTCTCCCAGCGAGAGCTTAAGCTCCAGGGTTTCGCTCTCGCCTTGCCGGATAAGCTGCAAAACCTCTTGGGCGTTCATTTTTTACCACGTTCATCACGATAATCTAGGATCATCTTGGCTACATCCAAGCAGTTGAAGATGGCTTCCTCGATGGTATCGCCTTCGGCGAAGGCCCCCTGGATTAGGGTACAGCTTGCCAGAAATCCATCATCGTTTCGCTCAACGGTAACGAGAAGATGAGCGATCTTCCCTGTCTTCATTTTGCTTCACCACCAAGCCCTAATCTCTCCAATACTCTTCCATACAACCGCTTTTTCTACCCAACGGTAACTCTTTTAAAATTCCACCCTTATGAAAAATGATCTCAGTTGCTACCCTCTCGCAACAATTCCTGGAACCATCTCTCTTTACGAAACCCTCCAAACCTAGGATCTTCCTTTAGCCTATTCACAATTTGAGGTGACAACGTTATAGCTTTCCTAAACGCTTCTTTTGCCCTAAGAACGTTCTTTCCCAGTAGGTGGATTAATCCCTTTTCATAGAAAGCGTTTGCATATTCTGGCTCCTTCTCTAGGACTTGATTGAGACATCTTAAAGCTTCATCAACTTCACCAAGCTCGCGTAATGATATTGCTTTATTCAGCCAAGCTTCCTTCCAAGAATCATCCGATTCTATGCTCTTGTCATAATACCTGATTGCCTTTTCATGTTGACCCATCTCAGCTAATGTCCAGCCTTTGTTGACGTAAGCCGCTGATAAAGCCTTGGTATTCCCTTCTTTCTTAGCTTGTTCTATAGCCTTATCAAATTCTTGAAGAGCCAATTCAAATCTGCCCATTCGTGCTAAACCCGTTGCCAAATTAACAACTGTTCCGGCATCAGTTGCTGAAACCAGTTGGCCCGCCTCAATGGGGCCAGCTGCCTTCAATAAGGCGAAAGGAGATTCCGTTTGCATCTTAAAGAAAGTCTCTTTTTGAGTGTGGAATTGTGTTTCTATACCGATCAAGTATTGAAAGATACCGTATTGCGATAGTAAGTCTGACAAACCACTTCTTGCCAAATCTGCAATTAGTAACTGCTGGAGTTTATTTAAAACCTTGAGCTTACCGAAATCTTCTAATCTTTGTCTATTCTCATCACTTACCTTAACTGACTCAGCATGTTCTTGAGTTTTATCGAATAAAGAAGTATCGCTAAATAACGCCCAATAAAGTGCTGAAGGCGATACACTAAGCAATCTGGAAACAGCTATTTTCTCATCTTTGTCAAAAATCACATGGAATCGGTCTCCAACATATTCGGAAACTCTTTGGCTGATTGAATCTCGGCAATAATTGCTCGCCATGAATTCGAGTTGGTCATCAGACTCTAGGAATTCCTCGGCAAGCTTTAGGAAAGTAGAAAAATCTTTTCTAAGATAATATTGGATTTCACTTTCTGCACTTTGCTCATTTACTATATTTTCTTTCTTTAACCTCTTGATCTCAATTTTAATGTCTTTTATTGATACACTCAACTCCAGGGCCAGCTTATCTAGAGACCTTTTCTTACCAGCAAATAGCTTTTTCAGCAGGTCTCCTCTTATAGCTAGGCTGAAGAGGGTCAGATTCTGCAATGCAGAGTCCAGCTTGCCTATTTCTTGGCAGATCAATTTTGGAGGGATTTTGCCATCTTTATCGAGCACGGTGTATGCAACTTCATTATCATCTGCATCCTTTATAATCTGAACCCAATAAGGTCCTCTACGGGTGTAAGTTATATACCGCCTATCCAAAGAGTAATCATGCAATCTCCTTTGAAGCTCACGTATAATTATATCTTCGGAGACAAGACCGGAATCCCGCAACAAATTCATGATAAACTTATAATCGTGAATTCTGAACCGTGCTTTCTCTTCATCCTGTAGTTCTGAATGCCATCTTTCAGCCGTACCACTAAATCCAGATAGAGCGAAGAATAGCCCATAGAGATCTGGATGACTTTGTTGCTCCTTTTTATACTGCCCGTAAAATTTTTTAAGCTGATTAGTACTGACGGAATTCTGTTGCGCCTTGCATTCACAATAGATAGGAAATCCCAAAACTTTGTTTTCTGCCCAGATATCTATTTGATTACCAGTGTTACGAATGGTTCGAAAATTGCAATAGCCCAAGCAATCTAACAACTCACCTATAAAGCTCTCGAAGTTTTTGCCTATTTCCTGAGGGTTTTCACCCAGAATTTTTATCATCCTATCTTCCTTTGCTAGCCTTTAACGGATAAAATCACTCTCTACCCTCCACAATCTTGATCTCCTCTTCCGTCAGCCCATAGAGCTTATAGACGATCTGATCGATGAGGTTATCGGTCAACTGAATCCTTTCTTTTAAGGGACGAAGCTTCTCTATGCTGGCCTTCCATTCCTGCTCCAGTCTCTCCTGGAATTTTCGAGATTCCGGATCAAGGTTGATTAACTTCTTATTCCGCTTAGCGATGCGGATCATCTCATCAAAGTCATGCTTGTGATATTCCTTGAGATAGGTCTTCAAAGCCAGATCTTCAATATCGACCTTCCATTCCCGTTCGATCCATTTGAGGAAGCCCTGAATCTCCTTTTGCTTCTGTTTATTCAGCTCGATCATCTGTTTAGCGAGATAAGCCAGCAAATCGTGGACGACATCGGACTTTTCCTCCTCTTGGATGAAGTTACCCTCATCATCTTTCGGCAAGCATCGCTTTACCAAATCCAGGAAGGGAGTTGGGTTTTTGGCCTTTAGAAAGCCCTGATAAAGCTGTTTCCCCTCCTCCACCAGCCGCACCCGCTCGTCCTTTGGCGTGACGGAGGCAATGCGGCGGATGGGGAGCTTTTCCAAGTAGATCGATTGCAGGGCGAATGTTTCACCCCGTAGCTTTGATACAGTTGCCTGTAGATAATACCAGACCAAAGAGGAGTTCAGGAGCGAAAGCAAGAACTTGCCAGCCATCGGGACAATGAAGCACTTGTTATTGCAGAACAACTTCCTGTCGTCGTAAGAGAAAGCTTGAGTCCTTGCGATTTCTTGATAGAGTACTTTTGGTTTCTCGAACTCATCGTAGTAATCGCAATGCCTGAGTTCCCACCAGTGATCTCCTTTGTCCCAACGTTTTTCGAGCCGTGGCTGGTGTTGCTTCAAGTGCGCGTAGATTGCCGGATAATCTTCTATGGGTACGCCAATATAAGTCCAGATCAGGTAGCGGTTGTTGAAGTTGATCGCGTAGCGCTTGATGTCCTTGCCAATCACTAGCGGCTTGATGATCTCCGCGCTCTTCGGGTCTTCCGCGATCAACCGATCGCGGGTCGCTGCGTCGATGAAGAACGCTTCATTGAGGCCTGTTTTCACGCCGTAGTTGATCTTGACATCGCCAAGCCAATCGGAAAGGGGAACGCTCTGTCCTTCGATCTTCTGGAGAAGTTCGTCCTCACGTTGGCTGACGAGCCTCCAAGAGGCCCCCGATAGCGCCGCGCTGCTCAGTTCGACCGCTTGCGCATGGACGAGAGAGGCCAAATCGTCGAAAGCAAGAGAAGTCACTCTTAAATAGAGAGGATTCTGACACACGCTCGGCCTGTGACGTGACACGAAGACACACGGGTAGGCCGACACCTCGGGAAAGACGGGTAGATCACCGAAATCGATGATCAGTTCAACCGTGGCCCTATCAGCCAGGAAAGCACGGAGTCTCTCGCCGTAGGCGGCGCGGATGAACTTGTTGGAGGTAATCATGCCGAACCGTCCTTCACGTCGAAGGATGCGGTGGCTTTGTTCGTAGAAGTAAACGTACAGGTCAGCAACTCCGGAATATGTCTCAAACGCTTTTTTGAGGTGCGGCTTGTTCGCCGAAAGTTGTTCTTGTCGTACATACGGCGGGTTCCCAATCACCGCATCGAAGCCGGGGTTTTCGAGTGGACGGCCGAACCGATCGAAGAAGATATCGGGAAACTCGAGCTCCCAGTGGAAGAAGCGCTTTTCGGAAGCGATCTCTCGTGCTTGGCGCAGCGCCGGGTTGTCGGCCACCTCATCCATGTGTCCCGAAGCGGCGGCTTCAAGAATTCGTTGATATTGAGCCATGGGGACAGTGTTTCCGAAAAGAATAGACAGCCACACATTGGCTAGTTCTTTATACTTACCAATCCAGACGTTTACCAGTTCCCATTGTGCTTTCTTAGCGTCAATATCGGACCGAGAAGCACTTATTGACTCCTTGATGAACTTAAGATGCTGGATAGCTCTCAAAAGGTCCCTTGGAAGGGAGCCTTCCAAAAGGCCAATCCCGAACGTATCCTGGGCAACAGAAGGGTGGCGTGCCATATCTTTGAGCCTAGTACCAATGAGGGAATTCCCGGTGCGCAAATGGTGATCGAGGAACGACAGCGGCTTGCCCTTGGCCACGGTGTGTAGCCACAGCGACAGCTTGGCGAGCTCGGTGGCAAGCGGATTGAGATCGACGCCGTACAGGCAGCGCTCGGCCACGGTGCGCTTGAGCGCTTGCACGGCTTCCTCGGTTTCTTCTCCGGCGAGCTCTGCTTCCAACTCCGCCATCCGGCGGGCCAGATAGTCGCAGGTGCTCACCAGAAAGTGGCCGCTCCCCATCGCCGGATCAAGAACTTTTAGGTTCAACACCCGCTCGCGGGCTTTCTTGAAAAGGCCGTCCCGCTGTTGTTCGAGCAGTCTTCGGTTCTCCCCCCGCGCGTGCCGGATTTTTTCGGTCAGCTCGTCGAGGTTCGCTTTCAGGCCGCTTTGGATCTCGTCGATGAGCGGGCTGATCGTCTGCTCGACGATGTACTGCACGATGTACTCGGGCGTGTAGTAGCTCCCGGTTTTCTTACGCTGCGAGCGGTCCTTCTCCCACTCGAGTGCACCGTTCTTTTGGATCAGTTTGTGTTCGAGCAGGCCCTCGTAGATCGACCCCAACTCGCGCACATCGAGCGCGCTGTAATCGAGGAATCCGCGCCGGCCTTCCACGTCGGTACACGCCAGCAGCCTCAATGCCTCAGCCAGGTATCGATCGCCGATCTGCCAGCGCTCAAGAAGTCGATGAAGCTGCGGATCGAACAGGCCGCCGTTGTAGGCGTAGATCCCGAGCGATTCGCTCCCTTGATTGATGAGACGGAAGAGATCGGAGAGCCGACTCCACAGCGAATGGGTTTCTGCCAGCCAGTTTCTTTGATCGGCCACGTCGCGCTTCAGCGCGCACAGCCCGATTCGCTCTTGGTAGTCTGTGTTGCTTAGAGGTAGGAGTTCTCGCTCGCGTTCGCTTTCAGCGTAGAGGAGAAAGAGAATCCGGTACAGGACAATGAGCGCATTCTGGTGAATTGTGGAAAGGTCCTCAGGAGAAAACTCAGCATTTCCTCCGAGAAAACCTTGGCAAAGGCAGCGTAGGGCTTCGTACACGTTCTCTTTCAGCTCCGCGCCGACCCGTTGGGCATACTCCACGCTTTGGGTCAACACGCGATCGAGAAATCCATTGGGCAAAAAGCTCTCCGCGCGGAAGAAGAGGATGAAGTACTTCAGCGACGCGGGATCGTCCGCCTTGAGCAGCTCCTCCAAGTCGATTTCGAAAAACGTGTCCAACTCGTGGACTGTGTCTCGATGGTAAAGTCGCCAGCGTCGCCCGTTGGTGAGTATTCCCCACCGCAGGCCGGAGATCAGGACGTAATCGTGCATCTGGCTTGCCGGGCCAACGGCATCCAGATCGACGTCCCAGGCCTTGGCGTCGGCTACGGCGAGAGCGCTCTCGAAGAGTCTCTTGTCTCCGTCGAAGGCCTTGGCTCCTTGTTTCTCTTCTTCGCTTGCGAATAGCGCGTAGTCGGGCTGCCGGTGTGTTTTGAAGATCACTGCCGATGGTTGGACGAGATAGGAGAATCCCAATACGTCAGCCAGGATCGGCCTGATCAACTCCTCTTCGAGAGAGGCTTCGGATGTCGCGGGAAGTGCCTGCTGAAAAAGACTCTGGAGTTTCTCCCTGGCTCTTTCTAGCTCATCCTCAGGAATCTGCCATTCCGGCAAATTCGGCAGATGGTCCTCGAGAAAGTCATGCGAGAAGAGTTTGCTGTTTCGGTAGGAACTGTTTATTCCTTTCACCTCTTCTAGGATTCTTGATGATCAGAGGCGAAAAAGCAAGCCGGTTTGCCCTGGCTTGAGTTAGCAGCCCCTCTTCTTACCAGGGGCGTGGTAGGCCAATCCTGAACAGAAGAGGGAAACCAAATCCTCTTATACTTTGAACTTTTCCGCCTTCATAACGCCCGGCGGCAGGTACTCCACCTCGCTCGGTACAATCAGGAGTAGGGTAAAGTTTGGATCATCGACGTCCGTCCAGTGCTTATCGAAGTAGTCGATGTGTTCGGCGAGCTTCTTCTTTGTCTCGTGGTCGGTGACGATCTCCCCCTTTCCGGCAACGCGTACGTAACCGCCTCCAGTCTCCACCTGGAACTGCAAGCAGATCTCGATGTGTTGGTTCTCTTGTATCTGCGCTATCTTCGCGTCCTTTGTTCCGGTAGCAACCCAGAACTTGTGGTCGTAACCGATCAGGGTGACCGGACGTACCCGTGGTTGTTCACCCTCTTCTGTCGCCAACATCACGTATTGAAAGTCCTTAAAGCGTGACCAAGCCTCTTGCTTAATATCGTGAAGCTCATCTATCATCGATACCCCTCCTAGAAAAAGCGCTCTTTATCCCTGCCTTTCACTTTATAGCGGATAGGCTTGCTCAAACAAAAGGGGACTCCTTGCAGAGCCCCCTTCATGGACTATGGACTTAGGTTTTCTTCCTATCAGAGCAGGTCCATCGTTGCGGAGATTGTGATCTCCTTGGACCAATCGACCGCGCCCACGCCCTTCGTAAGCGCGATCTGAAGGGAGACATTAGCTCCACCCAAGTTAAAGGCAATAGCAAGCGATGCCGAGTGGCTGTCTGCCGCGGTCTGTCCCAGGGGCTGCACGCGCTGCAAGCTGTAGTTAGCGATGAGCGTGGTGTCCTCGCGGAGAGCGTAATCGTAAGAGGCTGTCACAGCTAAGGTGTTCTCCTCGGTAATGTTAAACGGGCCGAAGAAGCTCGCGTGAAAGAGGAACTGGGAGCCCGGCTCCGGGGCGAAGGCTGCATCGGCCGATAGGGTGATGAGAAGATCCTTCTCCCCGCCGAAGGGATCGATGATCTCGTATCCGACCCCGCCTTGCACCGACCAGCCGCAGTACTTCTCATCTCCGGTTGCGAGGATCTCATCCTCGATCGAGAGGAGAGCGCGGGCGTTCAGGGTAGCTCCGGACGCGTCCTCGATCAGTGTCTCGATTGCAGCGACGAGGTCCTTCATCTCCGCGTA
>Ga0315544_1002142_pt1 | contig 14268 bp, 13 predicted proteins | sample SalMarSW160130MG_2_FD_202543 | JGI IMG/M metagenome (GOLD analysis project Ga0315544, IMG submission 202543) | Salt marsh sediment microbial communities from the Plum Island Ecosystem LTER, Massachusetts, United States - Salt Marsh Sediment SW1601-130 ... | reverse complement strand
CTCGCCTGGCCCCACAACATCAAGATGACAGACAAACATAATGCCGGGCTTAGCTTTTGCTGATCCAACATGAGCCATTACATTTGCCCTGTTTTGACCCCATTTCTCTATTTGCGCATTGATGCCTGCCCCGCCAAACTCAGCAGAAATTATCTCCGCCGCGGTCAATTCACCATTTTCGATAGTCGTCTCAGCTTGAATCAATTTTCGCAGCAATTCTTTCATTGCATGACAATTATACACACTGCCGCCGCGGAAGAAAGAGCGGTCTCGTCCTTGGCGGTATGTAGCCCCATGTTTTATGTGGGTTTATATTCCCTGTGCTATCAGCCTTGTTATTGAGCAAAAACAAAGGTATCCGGAAAAACAGAAAATTTAGGTTGCGACCCGGCAAAATAATATACATAATACAGGTTTCAAAATTAAATAGCCGGCGATAAGGAGCGTAAATGGGACCTGTACTCGATGGCCTGGTCAAACTTCAGAGTGTCGAAAATCGCCTGCGTGCCGCGAAGGCAAAGCTTACAAGATGTAGAAGAGCCGTAATCATACAGGAAAATCAAGTCCGTAGTCTCCAAAGTGCTTTCGAGGCGAAAAAGGAAGAAATTCAGCTCACCCAGGTTCAGTGCGACCGTCTGGAACTGGAGCTAAAGAGTAAGGATGAGGCGATAAATAAACTGAGAGCCTCATTGAATAGTGCCAGAACCAACAAAGAATATGCTGCGCTGCTTACGCAGCTTAATACTACCAAAGCCGATAATTCCAAGCTCGAAACACAGATTTTGGGATTAATGAAGGATATTGAGACTGACCAAGCCGAGTGCAATCGAATCCAGCAGCAGATAGACGAGCAAAAACAACAGCTCGAGCAAATCCGAAAGAAGTCCGAGTCCTTGGCAATTGAGTACCAGGCCGAAATCGAGCAAATCCAGACTGAATGGGACAGCCTCGCCAAAACCATACCGACAGTGCATCTGGAAATATTCAATCGCGTTGCTGAAACGTACGATGGACAGGCTGTGGTTGCGATCGAACAACACGGCAACAGATCGGATGCTTTTAGCTGTGGCGGCTGTTTTATGGGTATCACGGCTGAGTGTGTTAACTTGCTCCTGACAAGAGATGATATAATCCGTTGCCCGAACTGCACGAGAATCCTTGTGCTCGGAGCCGAAGAACGTGAATGAGCTTATGTATGCATGAGTGAATACGTTAATCCGAAACGGTTATGCTATTTGACTCATTCATTATAGCATTTTGAATAAATAATGGAGAAAACGTACTGTCACTCCTGCGCAGGCAGGAGTCCAGGAAACCCTAATAGAATAGTTAGATTCCCGCCTTTGCGGGAATGACATCTTTGCTTTGTTTGTACAACAATGTCCCATTTAATATTAGAAGGTCAATAAGTATTCTCATTTTGCATATCCACGAGATACGAGATGCCGGATGCGAGATACGAGGTAATCGCTTACGTAGATGGCGCCAGTAGAGGCAATCCTGGCCCGGCTTCGGCAGGTTTCATTTTAACCGACTCTGCCGGGAATCAACTATCAGCAAAGGCCTTTTTTCTCGGCCAGACCACGAATAACATTGCTGAGTACACCGCATTGGTAAGAGCGCTCGAAGCCGCAAAGGGAATTGGTGCTGAGAGACTCACCGTCTTTAGTGACAGCGAACTGCTTGTAAGACAGATTAACGGAATATACAAAGTAAAGAGCGACCAAATCAGACCGCTTTTTCAACAAGCTACCGATTTGCTGGCTCAATTCGAAGGCTACGAGGTCCAACACATCGTGAGAGAGAAAAACAAAAAAGCTGATAAACTCGTAAACCAAGCCCTGAATCTCGAACGAGACATCCAGGAGCCTGAAAACTCAAAACTCAAACCTGTCCCGAGCAGGGTCGAGGGAATTCAAAACTTAAAACCGAGAATACGCCTCGGCGTGCTAATCAGTGGCGGCGGCACAACGCTGATGAATATTCTCGAATACATTAAGCGAGGCGAGCTAAACGCTGAGGTCGCTGTCGTGATAAGCTCACGCTCAACGGTGGCTGGTGTTGAGAAGGCAAAAAATGCCGGCCTCGATGTCAAAATCATTCGCAAAAAGGACTATCCGAACATCGAGAAGTTCAGCGAGCGTATAGGAGAGCACCTCGTCACCGCAAATGTGGACCTCGTCGTGCAGGGCGGTTGGCTTTGTTTGTGGAAAATATCGAAGCGGTATGAAAATCGTGTTATGAATATCCATCCTGCTCTGCTGCCGAGCTTTGGAGGTCAGGGTATGTGGGGTCATCATGTTCACGAGGCAGTCCTTGCGGAGGGTTGCAAAGTGAGCGGATGTACAGTACATTTCTGCAGCAATGAATACGACAGAGGCCCGATAATCATACAGCGAGCCTGCGAAGTAAAGGATGATGACACCCCTGAAACGCTCGCCGTACGGGTTTTTCAGCAGGAGTGCATAGCCTACCCACTGGCTATAAAACTGTTCGCTGAAGGTAAAATTCAGGTTCAAAATGGCAAAACAAGAATTGTGAACCGTGATTCTTAAACCGGGTCACAGATGATAGGCGACGAACCATGAATAAACGTCAAAAAGCGCTCTTAGTAGAGGCTGGCACCGTATTGTTCATTACAGCGATTGCTGTAGTGGCGATGATTAACCTAAAAGACTACATCAATCGCTCCGAGGCGATGCGGGCAATGGACCAGCTTGGTCAGAAGGTAATCCAGTACCGAAGAACGCACGGCGCAGTGCCGCCGGAATCTTACATTGACAGCATTAAAGAGACTCTCGAAGGTTATGTTCGCCTCGGTAAATTATATTACAGAGCCAGGTGGGTCAGCATCGATGCGGGACCGGACCAGATTCTTGCTTATACTAAGAAAAGGTATCGTTCATCGTTTCTTGACGATGGATACGCCGTGCTTTGGCTGGACGGTCGCGTGGAGTGGATGCCGATAAAGGAATTTGAGGAACTCTTAGCCCATCAGCAGAGCCCGCTGGAAATTGAGCAAACCAGCCAGTAGCTGTAATGCCGAGGTTGTGTGTTTGTTCTATCTATTATCGGATGTGATTTCACGAGAGCTTTCGATGTGCATGCTCAGAGTGCTATTGTGGTTTTGATACTCTGACTTGTGGGGCTTCGCTTTCTTGTGGGGTTTTTGTCTCGGTGCCTTCAAACTTCAAGTGCTCTTCGTCCTGCACGGTGATATTGATGAGGTTTTTGCCCTTAAATTTGCCTGCAAGAACCGCTTCCGAAAGTGGGTCTTCTATGTAGTGCTCAATCGCCCTTCGCAGGGGTCTGGCGCCGAATTCAGGATTGTAGCCCTTGTCGATAAGGAATTCCTTTGCCTGTTCGGTCAACTCCAGTTTCAAGCCGTGTTCTGTCAGCCTCTTGAATACCTTTGCCAACTCATAGTCGACGATTGTTTGCAGGTCTTCTCTCGTCAGCGGCCTGAACACTATCGTATCGTCAACACGGTTCAAGAACTCCGGCCTGAAGTGGTGTTCAACCTCCTTTTGTAGGACGTCCTTCATCTTTTCGTAATTTGATTCCGGAGTCTTTTTGCTAAAGCCAAAACCGGCTTGGTTCTTAATCAGTTCAGCCCCGATGTTGCTGGTCATAATGAGAATGACATTCTTGAAGTCGACTCTTCGTCCGAAGCTATCGGTAAGCCTGCCTTCGTCCATTATCTGCAATAGCATATTGTAGACATCTGGATGGGCCTTTTCTATTTCGTCCAGAAGCAGCACAGCGTATGGTCGGCGTCTTATCCGCTCAGTTAGCTGTCCGCCTTCTTCGTAACCCACGTAGCCCGGCGGCGCGCCAACCAGTCGGCTGACATTGTGCTTTTCCATGAACTCGCTCATATCCAGCCGGATAAGAGCGTTCCTATCGCTGAACAGAAATTCCGCAAGGGCCTGCGCAAGAAGTGTCTTGCCCACACCGCTAGGACCAAGGAATATGAAGCAGCCCATCGGACGATTCGGATCCTTCATGCCGCTTCGACTTCGTCTAACCGCCTTGGCCACAACGTTGATCGCTTCATCCTGTGAAACCACAGTTTTATGCAGCTCAGCTTCAAGCTCCAGAAGTCTCTGCGTTTCCTTCTTCTCAAGTTTTGTCAGGGGAACTCCCGTCATGTTACTGACCACTTCCGCTATTACCTCGGCATCCACATGGCCCGTCGCCTCTTTGTTTTCCTGATACCACTTCTTCTGTAGTTGGTTCTTCTCGTCCAGAAGTTGCTGTGCTTCGTCTCGCAGTGCCGCGGCCCGCTCATAGTCAGCATTCTTGACTGCTTCATCCTTTTCTCGCTGCAGTTGTTCAATCTTTCCTTCAATCTCGGTCAAATCAGGCGGAGGAGTCATATTCTTCAATCGCACTCTGGCCCCTGATTCATCCACTACGTCTATTGCCTTATCTGGAAGGCATCTGCCGGCGATGTACCTTGTTGATAGTTCCACTGCCTGGAAGAGTGCCTCATCAGTGAACTGAACTTTATGGTGTGCTTCATAGCGGTCTTGAAGTCCCCTGAGTATTTCCAGAGTCTCATCTTTTGAAGGTGGCTCAACGATGATTGTCTGGAAGCGCCTTTCGAGGGCACCATCTTTTTCAATGTACTTTCTGTATTCGTCCAGGGTGGTTGCGCCGATACACTGAACTTCTCCTCTGGCAAGGGCCGGCTTCAAAACGTTTGAGGCATCGATGGCACCTTCGGCGCCGCCGGCTCCAACCAGTGTGTGAAGTTCGTCAATGAATAAAACAACATTGCCAGCCCTTTTTACCTCGTTAATTACCGCCTTTATACGCTCTTCGAACTGTCCGCGATATTTTGTCCCGGCAACCATCATTGCAAGGTCGAGAACCACGATGCGTTTATCCTTGAGCAGTTCTGGCACCTGCTTGTTGACTATCTGCTGACTGAGACCCTCTACAATTGCGGTCTTGCCGACCCCCGCTTCGCCCAGCAGTACTGGATTGTTTTTCGTGCGTCTGCACAGTATCTGCACTAGCCGCTCGATCTCCCTTTTTCTGCCGATAACGGGGTCAAGTTCGTTGTTGGCCGCCAATTCAGTAAGGTCTCTGCCGAAGCTGTCCAGCGCAGGTGTCTTGCTTTTCGGCTTTCGACTTACTGTCGGGCCAACCTTCATCCCGAGCCCGCTTACTTCGTCTTCCACTCCGGCGCCCAGCAGATTCAGCACTTCCTGACGAACTTCCTCCAGCTTCAGCCCCAAGTTCATCAGGACTTGAGCTGCTATTCCTTCGCTCTCTCGCAAAAGGCCCAGCAGAATGTGTTCGGTCCCGACATAGTTGTGGTTCAGTGAGCGTGCTTCTTCAATTGCGTATTCAATTACCTTCTTAGCGCGTGGTGTTTGTGGCAGTTTGCCCATGGTCACCATATCGGGCCCACTTTTAACCAGCTTTTCTATCTCAAGCCGAAGCTTCTTGATGTCAACATCAAGATTCTTTAGTACCGTTGCACCGACTCCGCTGCCTTCCTTGACAAGGCCAAGAAGGATATGCTCTGTTCCTATATATTCGTGGTTAAAACGCTGGGCCTCTTGATTAGCCAGCGCCATAACCTTTCGTGCTCGATCTGTAAAACGCTCAAACATTTTCCAACCCAAAACGCATTGTCACATTTGACCATAAATTTTTGTACTTCCGCAACGAAAAAGAAGCACAATTTTAAACACAAACCCCGATTGTTGATTATACCACTTTTTCTTTACCTGTCAACGCATCGTGGCCAATACCTTGCCAGCACGTCTTAGTTGGCCTTTCTTATTGGCTTATATGCTTCAAACTGACGAATGTTCGATTTTCGGACTATAGTTTTTTTTCTTCGGTTTTGATTTTATCGACAGGAAATGCATCCGACTTTCCGGTTCTGAGCACAAACTATCTTATCTTGGGCATAAAAAGGCCTGCTTATTTGTTTTTATGTATACTGTTGGTCAGCCGGAGCCTGTGAGTGCGTATGTGTTAGGTGGGTGGTGGAACTGTCTTAAAAGTGCTAAATGGACTACATCAATCAATTCCGTAGTAGCAACGCACGAGTTTCTCGCGAAACAGATGCAGCCCGTCTTGGTCTTTGACTCAAAAATAAGTATCTGAGTTAATTGCCTTCTTGCTCGTCGCTTTCTTCGAGCAGTTTTCGCAGGTACTCGTTTTCTCTGCGTGTGGCTTCCAGGTCGAAGGCCTGATACTTGATGCATACGCGAAGATAGTCCAGCAATTCCTGCAAGTTGTCGATGCTTTTTTGAAGCTGTTTGTGATTTTCTTGGGCTTGCTTGGCGAGCTTAGCCAGCTTGTTGTATTGCGGCTCAGCCGTCTGCCCGAACTCTTTGACCAACTCGTTGAGCGTGTCAGCCAGCTTGTTTTCGTCCATCACACCCCTCCTTACGGATGAATTTTGTCTGTGGCGGCTCGCCAAAGAGCCGACGAATGGTTCAGAATGATATTATATAGTGCAAAACTTATGCCCGAATGAGCAAAATGAAGGTCCTTGCCTGATTATGTCTGTGTGGCCAATAAAACAGACTAAAAAATCCACACGATTATATCGACTTTATGTTCTGCCTTTACTTTCATGGATAAGAGTATTGTAGGGGTAGGAATGACGTGTTGCAGCAAAGCGGCGCTTAATGAGCTGCTGATTTCTGTTATTGCTCGTAACGATTCTATCAGGCGCTACTTAGTTAAAATGTTGACTATCATAAACATTTAGGTTTGCCAATGACAACAAATGTGGAGGTCAGGCACTGAATACAAGGTCAAGCTTGCTGGGATTTGGCGTGTGCAATTGCGCTCCACAACGCACACAACCGACCTGGGCCAACAAGTCCTCGCTGAGATGAATGCGCATTGGGACCGGCTAAATGACAGCGTCCAGCATATCAGAAAAGGAACTCACAGATGACCGCCGAAAGTGAAGCCCCACGGGCACTCGTGCTACGTAGCAAGCTACTTTGCACATAGCCCGTGGCTTTCTGCGAAGGCGGGTAAAACATTGGATAGTATCGACATGATTTCACCAAGGTGCTGAAGGCCGGTTTCTGCCCTAAGCTCCTGGATTCGTCACCCGGCCGATGAACAAGATACTGCCTAATTGGTTGTCACGGATAAGGAATAGGAACGGGTGATCGGCGAGAAAGACCGGTGTATGGCTTGGACCGACCGATGTTAGCTTCATTGTTACCGCCGTTGCTGCCGCTGCCTCCGTGCCTTCTTCGTTCACGTCAACATAAGCCTTGTGAATGACCGCTGAGATGCAAAGGTCTCTGTTGCCGGTCATACCGGAGAAATCGGCTTTCCTTGCCGAAAAGGCATCAGTCATTCCCATCGATTTGAGCACAGAAGCCAAACTGAACTGACTTGTAATCTTGAACTTTGGAATCGAAACCACAACCTCCCGCTTATGAAGCTGACCGAGCCACGTTTTCAGATTGTCGAAAGTCAGTTTCTGCTCAAGCGGCGCAAGGCCATCGATTTGCTTTGGAAGCAAAATAATCATGGATAGCTCGTTCTCCACGTAAGGAAGCTCAAGAGCCTGGAAATCTTTGTTTTCCATATAACCAAATTCCGCTGTCTGGTTCATCATCGGAACATCGGTCTTCTGCCCATTTAGCAAATTAAACGGCGCATCTTTTGTTTTATTCTCTTCGAATTGTCTTTGCCAGTTGCCTTTGAAGTAGATGGCGTTTGTTAACACTAAGCGTGTCATCGCGTCGAGGACGCCTGGCTTAATGAGCTCTTTGATTTTGTCGTTGGTCTTTTCCTCGACCCAGGAATTTATGGTCTGCCGGGCCGATTCGGTCGCGGCTACAAAATCCACCTCATGGAGGTTTCCTTCATAGTGGCTCTTGATAAGTTCGAGATATTCTTTCAGGAAGCTGTAACCTTTTTGGCCCCAAAGGGCGTTAGCTACGCGAAGCTCATAATCGCCGGCTGCTGCTCTCTCGTTAAGGTCCTTTATAATCTTTCCAAATGCCGATGCAAAATCGTCCATGTTCATTACGGACTGCGCCGAGTTTGAATCGTCGATTGTGGGAAAATGCAGCACGCGAGCCATTTGCATTTCTGTTTGGCCTTTGGCTCCTGCATGGGCAAGTGCAAGTGCGGTCGAAATACTGTAAGGCGAGCAAAACAAATTGCCTTGGCTGCTGCAAAGCTTCTGATAGATATCCAGCGCAAACCTGTTATTTGCCTCCACGATAAGCTGTGTTTCTGCACAATTTGCTACCGTTGCTATTGTGGCTGTTAGAATAAGTAGGGATTTGATTGCTTTCATGTCTTGGCCTCCTGCTGAAAGGCGATGCGAATACATTTATTTTTTGCTCTCGAGTATTAGTACGTAAATTATAGCTTACCGGTCGATGTTTTGTCATTGAATAAAGGTATTTTACTGTTCTTTCACTTATATTTAGCCCGCGATTTATTGCGGAGTTCACTCTGCCAAATCCAACGAGGAAAATATGAGTTGACGGATGTGGCCTGCGGCAATAGACTTAGCCGCTTGTTCGGCTGGGTTTTTCTGGAGTTGTCGTTGTGGAAGAAGCTATTGCCAAAGCTGGTGCGCTGATCGAGGCGATGGAGTATATCCGCAGCTTTTGTGGACGAATTGTGGTCGTAAAACTCGGCGGAAGTGTGCTTGATGATACCGATTTGCAAGGAAAACTGCTCGCTGATATTGCCTTTATGTCCACCGTAGGGATGCGGCCGATTATCGTTCACGGCGGCGGAAAGGCTATTACACGCGCCATGAACGAAGTGGGCCTCGAGCCCGTCTGGGTCCAGGGTCGTCGCTATACTGATGAGCGAACCTTGACTATAGCAGAACATACGCTCGTGAATAAAATCAACACGCCGATTTGTCAGCAGCTTACCGAACTCGGCTGCACACCAATGGGCCTGCATTCGCTCAGCAGTTGCATATTATTTGCTGAACCGCTGCGACTTGTGGGTGAAGATGGAAGAAAAATCGATCTCGGCCTGGTCGGCCAGGTTGTGGATGTGAATGCAAAGTTGCTCCAGACACTTTGTGCCGACGGGACTATACCGGTCATTGCCTCAATCGCAAGAGACCGTGCCGGCAACAAGCTCAACATCAACGCCGACAGCGCAGCCGGCAAAGTCGCCGCCGCAGTAGTTGCGGAAAAACTTGTCATGGTAAGCGATACGCACGGCATCCGTAAAGATATCAACGACCCTGATAGCTGGCTCTCAAGTCTTGACGAGAAGCAGATAAAAGAGATGATCGATGCCGGCATTATCGGCGAGGCAATGTTTCCGAAGGTGGAAGCGTGCATGACCTCGCTGGACGCAGGCGTAAAAAAAGCCCATATTATAGATGGTAGAATTCCACATTCGCTGCTTTTAGAAATCTACACCGACAAGGGCATCGGCACCGAAATCGTCAGAAAGTAAAAGTACAAGATTTCTGTTAATCTATCCCCGTACTCTATACAGAGCAACAACGCAATACGAAATACGCAATACGAGATACGACACATGAATACACAGGAGACAATTGAATTGTTCGACAAATACGTTATTGCTAATTATGGCCGCGTGCCGCGCGTCATCGTTAAGGGTCAAGGCTGCTATATGTATGATGCAGACGGCAATAAAATACTCGACATGTTTCCAGGCTGGGCCGTCAGTGCGCTTGGTCACTGTCATCCCAAAGTTGTAGAAGCTGTCCGAAAACAGGTCGGCGAGCTTATCCACATAGACAACACCTTCTATTCCGAGCCGCAGGGCGTCCTCGCAAAGCTCCTGAGCGAACGGGCCTTTGGCGGCAAGTGCTTTTTCTGCAACAGTGGCGCAGAAGCCAACGAAGCCGCACTGAAGCTCGCCCGTCTGCATACGCCGCAGGAAAAGTACAAGTTCATAACCGCCGAAGGCAGCTTCCACGGCAGAACCTTTGCAACCGTCACCGCCACTGCGCAGCCGAAGTATCATGAAGGCTTCCTGCCGTTATTGCCGGGCTTTGTCTATGTCCCATTCAACGATATAGCAGCGCTGGAGTCTGCCTTCACCGATGAAGTTGCCGCCGTCATGGTCGAGCCCATCCAGGGTGAAGGCGGAATAAACGTCGCGACGGCAGAATATATGCAGGCAATTCGTCGGCTTTGTGACCAGAAGGGCGCCGTTATGCTCCTCGATGAAGTTCAGACCGGCATTGGCCGAACCGGAAAATGGTTTGCCTATCAGTACTTTGACGTTGAGCCGGATATTATCACAATGGCAAAGGCGCTCGGTGGCGGCGTCGCAATTGGAGCCATGATGGCAAAGGAAGATGTTGCCGCGTCACTTGTCCCTGGCAAACACGCCTCCACATTTGGCGGAAACGCGCTGGCCTGCGCTGCAGCCGTTGCTGTCATCGAAGCGATCGAGCAGGAAAATCTGTTGCAAAGCGCCGTTGAACTTGGAGACTACACTAAGGAAAAACTTCTGGCCCTAAAACAGAAATACTCCATCATCGATGGCGTCCGCGGCATAGGCCTTATGATCGGTGTTCAGTTATCGGCTCCCGGTGCTGAGATTGTCAGCAAATGTCTCGAAAAAGGCCTGCGCATAAACTGCACTCATGAGACAGTTATTCGATTTATGCCGCCGATGATTGCAACGAAAGAACAAATTGATCAGGCTGTCGAGATTTTTGACAGTGTCCTTGCGGAGAGCAAAACGTGAAACATTTTTTGTGCATAAATGATTTTTCCGCTGAGAAGCTGAACGAGCTATTGGAAGAAAGTATTCTGCTAAAAAAGCTCTACAAAGCCAGCGACCGCAATCTGTGCTTGGCTGGCAAGACGCTCGCAATGCTTTTTGAAAAGCCGAGCCTGCGCACGCGAATCAGTTTTCACGTTGCCATGACCGACCTCGGCGGCAGCGCCATCTACGTAAAGCCCGAAGATATTGGCGGCATTGGCAAACGTGAGCCGATCAAGGACATCGCGCGGGTGCTCAGCCGATATGTTGATGGCATAATGGCCCGTACCTTCGAGCACAGTGCCGTCACAGAATTAGCTGCTCACGCAACCGTGCCCGTGATAAACGCGCTTACGGACTGGTTGCATCCGTGCCAGGCAATGGCGGATGTGCTTACGATAAAAGAACACTATGGTCGGCTAAAGGGTGTGCAAATCGCTTTTGTTGGCGACGGCAACAACGTTGCTCGCTCACTGGCCTTTGCTTGTGCGAAACTCGGCATGAAGATGGTCATCGCATCACCATCGGGCTACGAGCTTGATTCCGATTCGGTTAATGTTGCGAACGCTGACCGTCCCGACACCATCACGCAGACTAATGACCCGCATCAAGCCGTAGCTGGCGCGGACATAATATATACCGACACCTGGATTAGCATGGGCCAGGAAGATGAAAAGCAAAAACGAATCAAGGATTTTACCGGCTTTCAGGTTAACGCTGAACTGCTACAATCCGCAACAGCCGGCGCAAAGATTATGCACTGTTTGCCGGCTCATCGCGGCTACGAGATTACCGATGAGGTCGCCGAATCGGCTAATTCCATCATCCTTGACCAGGCTGAAAACCGCCTGCACTTCCAACGTGCTTTGCTGAAAAAACTAATGCTCTGACTCCCCGCGTGCCGGTTGTTACACTTTCGCATTCCGGCTCACCGGCAGAAAATACTTCACATTTGGTGATAAATCACTACCATTAGGAAAAACGTATAACAATCTCCACGATGACGGACATAATTATAAAAAATAAAGTCCTCCTTGCACCGAAAGCCATACTATATGCGCTTCTGATAGTGGCGGTGATTATAGCTGCCTACTTTTTTGTTCCAGGCTCTGTATTGCCCAAGCGTAGCCTCTTTCCTGTTGTAGCGGTCTTGGCTATTGTTTTTGCTTTTCTTGGCGCAACATTGGTTTGTCTAACCATAATACTAAAGATAAGAGGAAAGCTTGGACTGTTTTTGGTTTTGACAGGAGCCTCTGCTGTTGGCTTTTTGGTCAGTGCCGTCTTACACAATCTTGTCTATGGATTGTTTATCTACTTTTTTGGCGACGACTTCTGGGACAGGATTGGCATGATGGATGAGCCATTCTTTTTTAGTTTAGCTGTATTTGTTTGTCCGGTATTGTTTCTCGTAGGCTCTTTTGGCAGCATTGTGTTATTCATCAGGACCAAACAAAGGCCGGGTATTACACAACTGTGAATATTGGCCGTCCACATACAATAACGTTTAGCCCCCAGGTTTATCCTGGGGGTTTTCTTTTTCCGTTTAACGTAGGATTTTCTTTGTCATTTTGGACTTGCCTGTCCCATCCGGGAATCCGGAATCCATAGATTAACTTATTATCTCCGTTCTCCTTTTTCAATATATTGTCACCGTCTATAATTGAGCGTAGTCAAACGACTACGCTGTCTGATTTTTCCCTCCTCTCTTCTGTATCCTGTCTTCTATATTCTGTCTTCTGATCCCCTCATTCACTCACCATTTTCCCTGCACTGTCCCATGCTAATAACGTTTAGCCCCGCAAGCCTGTCCTGAGCGAAGCCGAAGGATTTATCCTGGGGGTTTTGTTTGTCATTCCCGCGAAGGGGCTTGTTGCCAAAGTCCCTTTTCATTTCGATATTGCCCGAAAAGCAAGATGGTGAGTTCCATCAAAGTAAAAACCGAAAACGATGCACTTGAAATACCAAAATACTCTGTGCAACAATAAACCCCTAAAGTCCCTCACCACTCGGCAAGCGACAGCCTTTCTAAAAAATACCGCCCACAGCAGCTTCTTGATGTTGAGAACCATTGCGGTCAACAATGCCTGCATCTGCATCTTAACCAAACCACGCAGCCGTGCCCGAGCCAGACCATGCTGACTTTTGGCCTGTCCGAACAAACCTTCCATACACGTCTGTCTTTTCTTCAGCAATCGCTTTCCTTGAGCACTCTCACACGCCGCCTGTGCCAGCTCAACATACGGCGTATCAAATCGCGTCACCTGCCTCAACGCATCCACGTCCGTCGAAGAAATACACTTGCCACGAAGTCGACATCGACCACACACGCCGCGATCGCAACTATAGAACGCCTTGCTATCTTTGTTCTGTGTGCGGCGTCTGTGTAAAATCTGGCCCGCCGGACAACGATATATATCCCGCTCAGAATCGTACTCAAACTCACTCTTATCAAAACCGCCATGCGCGTTACCGCCTTTACGTTCGTGGATCACCGTCTCAATACCTTTATCCTGCAAATAACCTAGACAATCTTGAGAACCATACAAATGATCTGCCACCGCCCGCCGAGGCGTCCCGCACCGATGCTCATGTTGCTCGAGCAACTGTGGAACTGCCGTCGTATCATCCACCGCTGCGCTACTCGTGGCCACCGCCGTCACCACCCCTTTGTGCTCATCAGCCAGAAAATGCGTCTTATATGCCAGTTTCGACTCTTTACCACGCCGATGATACAAACTCGCATCCGGGTCCGTCCTGGAATACTTCTGGTCAGACGTCCGGTCTTTCCGTGGACGCTTCTGACCCAACCGGCGATCAGAGTCTTCCGAATCAGTCTCTGGCTCGGCCTGTTGCTCCAATTGCTCCCAGTACTGCGCAGGACGATACCGCAACGTCCTGACACTGTCCAACGAAGCATTGGCCTGCACAACCGTGCTGTCAATCAGGACATCCTGGCCGCGTACTAATCCAACGTCATGACAACGGCCCAGAGTAAATTCAAACAACTGCTCAAAAAAGCCCACCCCAAACCGACGCCGGGCCTTGCTTAGAATGCTGTGATCCGGAATCTCCTCATCCAAGTCATAACCCAAATACCAACGATAGGCCAGATTTACCTGGACCTCTCGCATCAGTTGCCGCTCCGAGTCAATGTTGTACAGATATCCTAAAAGCAGCAGCTTGGCCACAACCACCGGATCAATTGAAGGCCGACCGGTGTGTGAATACAGAGGCGCCGTCGCTGACCTAATCCACGAAAAATCCAGAACCTCAGCCAGTCGCCACACCAGATGTTGCTTTGGTAATAGCTCTTCCAAGGAGATCTGATAGAATAGCCGCGGCTCAAATTGTCTACATCCTTGCATGGACAATATGCTCCTTATATAATTGATGATCAAATCCGCTTATTGTTATAGTATAAAGCACCACTCGAGTTTGGCAACAAGCCCGAAAGCAGGAATCCAGAAAATAAGGGGCCTGGATTCCGGATCAAGTCCGGAATGACACCTATGAAAAACTATACTTATTCAATAGAAACTG
>Ga0315544_1002135_pt1 | contig 14299 bp, 12 predicted proteins | sample SalMarSW160130MG_2_FD_202543 | JGI IMG/M metagenome (GOLD analysis project Ga0315544, IMG submission 202543) | Salt marsh sediment microbial communities from the Plum Island Ecosystem LTER, Massachusetts, United States - Salt Marsh Sediment SW1601-130 ... | reverse complement strand
GGAAATTGGTTATCATGGCGCTGGCCAGGCGGAACTGGTAGCCGGGTAAAGCTAACAGGCTTACCCAGCCCTCAAAGGGTGCTACTAGAGAAACCTGGCTGGCTTGGGCCGCTTGCTCTACGATTCTCACTGTGGTGGTGCCGGCACAGATGATGCGCCGTCCTTCCCGCTTAGCCCGGGATAACTCAGTGGCTACCTCTTGAGTTAATACGCCGTATTCCCTATGGATGGGGTGATTTTGCGGGTCTTCCTCCCTGACCGGCCGGAAGGTATCCAGCCCTATGTGGAGGGTAACAAACAGCAGTTGAACCCCTTTGTCTTTTATCTGGTTGAGCAGTTGGGGGGTAAAGTGCAATCCGGCGGTGGGGGCGGCGGCGCTGCCCAGAACCCGGGCATAGACGGTCTGGTAGCGCTCGGTATCATCCAGCGGGGTATGTATATACGGGGGCAGTGGCACTTTGCCCATATGCAGTAACAGCTTTTCATCGGAAAACCGCACCTCCTTGATCCCTTCTTCCTTCAACCCGGTTATTTCAGCCCAGACCTTAAGGCTACCGGCATCAGAGTCGCCGGTTATCTCCAGCCTGGTGCCGATATCAACCCGTTTAGCCGGCTTTACCAATGCTTCCCAGACGGCGGTATCCAGCCGGCGCAATAACAGCAGCTCCACCCTGCCACCGGTATCAGCTTTCTTGCCGATGATTCGGGCAGGGATAACGCGGCTGTCGTTAAAGACCAGGACATCTCCGGCGCGCAGATAGTCGGTTATTTCAGAAAAGCGGCGGTGTTCTACTGAACCCCGGCTGCGCTTCAGAACCATAAGCCGGGAGTGGTCTCTGGGTTCAACCGGGGTCTGGGCAATAAGCTCAGGGGGGAGGTGGTAATCAAAGTCGCTGGTCTTCATAAATGGTTCAGCAATAGTATAACAATGCCGTAGCCGAGAAATCAATTAGGTGTTATCCCGCTTGATACTAATTTCCCCCTTATGATACAATTACTCACGGCCTGACTTCTTTAGAGGCACTAATGACACAGCAATCGGATTGGAAACCCAAACTGCTCGGTTTTCTCTGTAGGTGGTGCAGCTATGCCGGCGCCGATTTGGCCGGAACCAGCCGCAAGAAATATCCGGCCAACATCAGGGTAATCAAGGTCCCCTGCTCCAGCCGGGTTGACTCTCTGTTTATCCTTAAGGCCCTGCGCCTGGGTTTTGACGGTGTGCTGGTCTCGGGCTGCCACCCCGGCGACTGCCACTATCTGACGGGGAACTACCGTGCCCGCCGCCGGATAGCCATCACCAAAAAATTCCTGGAATACCTGGGCGTTGAGCCGGAGAGGCTTCAGGCGAGCTGGGTATCGGCTTCAGAGGGTGGGAAATTCGCCGAGGTGGTGACCGAGGTGACCGGGGGCTTAAAGGAAGTCGGCCCTAACCAGCTGTTTTCCGAAAGAAAGTTAGATGGAACAAAAGCTAAGGCAGGAAGCTAAAGCGCTACTAGAGCAGAACAAGGTTGACTGGATTATCGGCTTTGAGCCGGGGAGCCTTAAATTCACCGCTACCCCACTGATTACCCGGGACAAAAACGATACCGAACGCCTGATAATCAGCCCCTTTATGGTCAATAATCTGGCCGATTTCCTTACCGGGATAGAGGGGCGGGTGGGCATCGTGGCTAAAGGCTGCGACAGCCGTTCTATCGTCAGCCTGATACAGGATAATAAGCTGGCCAGGGAGAATGTGGTGATTCTGGGTGTCCCCTGCCCGGGGCTTATTGACCTGGCCAAAATAGAACGGCTGGTGGGCAAAGACCGGGATGAGCTGGATGACATCACCCGGGAGGGGGATAAAGTAGCCGTAAAGGTTGAAGGTAAGAAAAAGGAATTTGCCGCCCCCCAGGTCTTGTTTGACCACTGCCTTGCCTGTGAGCTGCCTACCCCGCAGGAATACGACATTCTCCTCGGCGAGCCCAGGCCACCGGCGCCCGAACTGGAGTTCAGCGGGCAAAATATAGCCAAGCTGATAGAGACGCCCCCGGCAGAAAGATGGGAGTTCTGGAAGAATGAATTCAGCCGCTGTATAAGGTGCTACGCCTGCCGCAATGCCTGCCCCGCCTGCTTCTGCCAGCGCTGCTTCGTCGAGGAGACCGAGCCGCAGTGGGTAATGCCGGTGCCGCGGTGGCAGGATAACCTCATCTTTCAGATAGTGAGAAATATCCACGTTGCCGGAAGGTGTACCGATTGCGGTGAATGCGAGCGCGTTTGCCCGGTGAATATCCCGTTAAGAAGCCTGACCCGGGAGATGTACAGTATAGTGGATGAGTTGTTCCAGTTTAAGTCGGGTATGGATAAGGAAGCCCTGCCGCTGATGGCCCACTACGAGCAGGAAGAGGCCGAGGATTTATTCAGGTAGAGATGGCTGATAAAAAAATAAGCAAAAAAGATATCGCCAGGCTCCTCGAACAGTGGGGCCAGCAGTTTGCCGTGTTCGCCCCGTCAAAAGATAGCGGCGTGGCGGCTATGGCCGAGTGGGACGGGCAGGATACCAGCTTCCTGGACTGGTACCGAAATACTATTGTTCCCCCCAAGGCCAGCTTCCTTCCCCCCATGGAGGAGATGTTCCATTTCCAGAAGGGCGAGGAGGGCTATAATATTAAGACACCGCCGAAAGATGAACGTAACCGGCTGCTTTTCGGCGTCCGCCCCTGCGACGCCAGAGCCATAGCCATACTGGATATGACCTTTAAAGACGCCTACGAAGACCCCTACTATCTTTCTAAGAGAAAAGATGCCGTACTGGTGGGGCTGGGGTGCACCAACCCCTGTGAAAGCTGCTTCTGCACCTCAATGGGCGTCAGTCCGGCCGAGTCAGCCGATGTTGACCTGATGCTCATCGATATCGGTGATGAGTTCCTCATTGAGGAAGTCACAGATAAGGGTAAAGAGCTAATCGCCAAGACTAAAGGCTTAAAAGAGGCGACTAAAGAGGACGAGGCTAAAGCCACACAATCTAAAAAAACAGCTTATGACAGGGTTACCCGAAAACTGGATACCGAAGGCATCAAGGACAAGCTGTTAGCCAGCTTTGACGACGAGGAGTTCTGGGAAAAGACCGCCGCCAAGTGCATAAGCTGCGGCATCTGCACCCTGCTCTGCCCCACCTGTTACTGCTTTGATATCAATGACGAGATGGTCAAACAGGAGGGAACGAGATTCCGGAGCTGGGATAGCTGCGGCTTCCCCAACTATACCAAGATGCCCATGGAGAACCCCCGGCAGGAGAAATGGCGGCGGGTCAGGCAGAAGGTATGCCACAAGTATGAGTTTTATCCGATGACCTTTGATGTCATCGCCTGTACCGGCTGCGGACGGTGCATCCGGCTGTGCCCGGTGAACTGGGATATTACCCGGGTTATAGAGAGCGTGCCAGACAAGACAGAGGCCAGAAAATGACCGTTAGTGCTACAAAATTCTTCGCCCAGGGCAATGTCTATGTGCCCCATATCGCCGTAATCGAGAAGATAGTTGAGGAGACGCCCGGCGTCAGGACCTACCATTTTAACTTCAAGGACGAGAAGCTGCGGAAGGAGTTCACCTTTGAGTCCGGGCAGTTTGGCCAGTACTCTGTCCTCGGTACCGGCGAGGCCACCTTCTGCATTTCCTCCAGCCCCACCCGCCCCGACCACCTGGAGTTCGCTGTACAAAAGGTGGGCAAGGTCACCAACGCTTTGAACCGGCTCGGGGTTGGCGCCGAGATAGGCTTTAGAGGGCCCTACGGCAACAGCTTCCCCCTTGAATCCTTAAAGGGTAAGAACCTGGTCTTCGTCGGCGGGGGCATCGGGCTGGCCCCCTTAAGGTCTCTCATCTGGAATGTCATCGACAACCGGGGTATATATAATAAGGTAGATATTGTCTATGGCGCCCGCACTCCCACCGACCTGTGCTTTAAGTATGACCTGGAGGTATGGGGCAAGGACAAAACGGTAAACATGGTAACTACCGTGGACCGGGGCGATGATAGCTGGAAGGGCAAAGTGGGCGTGGTCCCCAAGATATTAGAGGAGGTAGCCCCACCGGCCAAGGATACGGTGGCTATCGTCTGCGGGCCGCCGATTATGATACGGTTTACCTTCCCGGTGTTGGAAAAGCTGGGCTTTAAGCCGGAACAGATGCTGACCACGCTGGAAAAGCGGATGAAGTGCGGCATCGGCAAGTGCGGCCGGTGCAATATCGGCAATATCTATGTCTGCCGCGACGGGCCGGTTTTCAGCTACGCCCAGATTAAAGACTTTGTCTCCAGCGAATACTAGAGAAAAGGCTTAAACCAGCGCCCCTTCCATCTCGGCCACGATCTGCTCGTTGGTGAAGTGCTCCAGGCTTATAGCATGGCTGAAGCAGGCGGTGGTGCAGGCGCCGCAGGCCTTGCACAGGGCCTGGTTGACCCGGCAGACCTTCTTCTCCTCGTCAAAGTCAATAGCGCTGTAGGGGCAGACCTCCAGGCAGGCCTGGCAGCCGGAACAGATTCTCTCGTCAATCACCGCCGTGGCGGCTTCTATTTCTACCCTGCCCCGGCTAATCATGGCCAGGGCTTCGGCCGCTGCCGCTGACGCCTGGGCTACGGTATCGGGTATGTCCTTGGGGCCCTGGCAGCAGCCGGCCAGGAAGATGCCGTCGGTCATGGTTGAAACCGGCTCCAGCTTGGGGTGCTTCTCCAGGAAAAAGCCATCGCCGCTGCGGCTGATATTGAACAGGCGGGCGATAGCCTCAACGTCCGACTGCGGCTCCAAAGCACAACTGAGAATGACCATGTCCACCGGCAGCCGCCTCTGCTTTCCCGCCAGCGTATCCTCAAACTGGACGATAAGCTTGCCCTCTTCTTCAGGCGTCTCGGCGACATTGGTTATCTCGGCGGGGCGGCCCCGAATAAAGGTCGTTCCTTCGTTGAGGATGCGGTTATAGAATTCCTCGTAGCCCTTGCCGAAGCTTCTGATATCAATATAGAACTCGTAGACCCTGGCGCTGGTGTGTTCCTTGATAAGGTGGGCAAACTTCATGGAGTACATGCAGCAGACCCGGGAGCAGTACTCGTGGTATTTCTCATCCCGGCTGCCCACGCAGTGGATAATGGCAATGCTATCCGGCTCCGAGCCGTCCTTGAGTACGATATCGCCCTCGGTGGGGCCAGCTGAATTGACCATCCGCTCAAACTCAAGGCTGGTGATGACATTATCCAGTCTTTTATAGCCGTAGGAATAGATGGGGGTGGGGTCAAATACCTGGAATCCGGTAGCCATGATTATAGAGCCGACCTCCACCTCAATAATCTTGTCCTCCTGCTCAAAATCTATAGCCTTGGCCTCGCAGAACTTTTCGCAGGCACGGCACTTGCCGCTCTGGAAATAGGCGCAGTGCTCCTTATCAATGACCGGTATATTGGGCACCGCTTGAGGGAAGGGGGTATAGATTGCCTTTCGCTTGCCCATCCCGGCTTCAAACTCGCTGTCCACCTTCCAGGGGCACTTGGTCTGGCACAGGCCGCAGCCGGTGCACTTTTCTTCATCTACGTAACGAGCCTTCTTCCTTATTTTAACCTTGAAGCTGCCGATATAGCCGGAGACCTCCTCCACATCGCTGTAGGTCAGCAGCTCAATATAAGGATGGGAACCCACCTGCGTCATCTTGGGGGTAAGGATGCAGGCCGAGCAGTCCAGGGTGGGAAAGGTCTTGTCCAGCTGCGCCATATGCCCCCCAATGCTGGGGTCTTTCTCCACCAGATAGACCTTGTGTTCGGAATCGGCAATTTTTAGTGCCGCCTGGATGCCGGCGATGCCGCCGCCTACCACCAGGGTATTAGGATTGACCGGCACCTCCCTGGTCTCCAGCGGCTGGTGATAATAGACTCGTCTCACCGCGGCGCTGACCAGCGCCCTTGCTTTCTCGGTGGCTTCTTCTTTATCCTCGGTCACCCAGGAGACCTGCTCGCGGATATTGGCCATCTCGAAGAGATAGGGGTTCACCCCCGCATCCTGCGCAGCACGGCGGAAGGTTGGTTCGTGCATAGTTGGAGAGCAGGAGGCAACCACTACACGGTTAAGATCTAACTCCCTGATGTCCTTCTTGATAAGCTCCTGCCCCGGGTCGGAGCACATGAACTTATAGTCACGGGCGACGGTAACCCCTTCCAGACCCCGGGCAAATTGGGCGACTTCTTCGGTGTTGACCGTACCGGCGATGTTGCTGCCGCAGTGGCAGATATAGACGCCGATTTTGGGTTCCATATTGACCTCCGTTCTACAGCTAAATACTATCATAAATCAGCCTGCCCCAACAAGTTAAACGATTTAAATTTGTCGTTCCCGGCCCTATCGTGATAAAATTCAGGGTTAGAAAGGAAACCCTATATGAAGATACTGGTAACCAACGACGACGGCATCTTTGCCGACGGTCTTATAGCCCTGGTCAAGGAGCTAAAGAGTATAGCCGAGGTGGTGGTGGTAGCCCCGGACCGGGAGCTGAGCGCTATGGGCACCACCGTCAGCCTGCACCAGCCGGTAAGGGCAAGGAAAGCAACACCGCTGGCGGCAGGGGTGGAAAGCTACGCTGTGGAGGGCACCCCCGCCGACTGCGTTATACTGGCTCTGGGTAAGCTGTTCAAGGACGAGATAAACCTGATAATTTCAGGAATAAACCGGGGGGCCAACCTGGGTGATGATGTCTTAATATCGGGGACGGTGGGGGCGGCTCTGGAGGGTAGCCTGCACGGGCTTCCCGCCCTGGCTATCTCGGCAAGCTGGGGGGATAATTTTTACTTTGATGATGCCGCCAAGTTTGCCGCCTTGTTAGCCAAAAGGGCTGAATCGGGCGTTATGCCGGCTGATATCTGCCTCAATGTAAACCTGCCCAACCTGCCCCGGGAAAAAATCACCGGGGTAAAGATTACCTGTCCTGCCCGCTACAGCCATACTGATATTATTGAAGAGAGGTATAATAACGGGCGCCAGTACTACTGGTTTGTTCGCAAGAGGGTAAACAAGGCAGTAGATGATAACACCGACACCTGGGCAATAGAGCAGGGCAATATTTCCATCTCACCCCTGCTCACCAGCCACGCCAATAAACCCCTGTCTCCCCTACCCGATAACCTCTGCCCCGAACTCTTTAGCGAGTTTAAGCAGCTGTAAGCCTTCAGGTTCGGCCAAACTCCTTTTTCAACTGATTGGATGGGCAACCACTTTAGGCTCTAAGGCTTTTATGGACATGGTTACCTGGTCTTCTCCGTCTTCTCCAGATTGGCAAAGCTCAGGAGCAGTTTTTTGACCCCCACCCCGCTGGTGAAAGCCACCAATACCTCTTTATCATCCCTTACCGGCTTGCAGCTGACTACCACCCCATTACCAAACTGGGCATGGCGGACATGGTCTCCGGGCTTAAGCTCGGGGGTATCAGCACGAGAAACTGGAGCCTTATTCCAGGAAGACGAAGAGGGCATTAGCTGGCTTTCCTCTCTCTGCCATAAGTCGCCCTTGTTTATCAGGTGCTGGGGTATGTCTTTTAAGAAGCGCGACGGCGTACTCACCATACTGGAACCCATCAGGCTGCGGCGAAAGGCATAAACCAGATATACCAGCTGCTTAGCCCGGGTTATGCCCACATAGCAGAGACGTCTTTCCTCCTCCATCTGGGCCGGGTCGGTCAGTGACTTGAAGTGGGGCAGGATGCCATCCTCCACGCCGACGATAAACACCACCGGGAACTCCAGCCCCTTGGCCTGATGCAGGGTGACCAGGGTTGCCGCATCAACCGTCTCGTCAAGACCATCGACATCGGATACCAGGGTCACTCCCTCAAGAAAGATGGTCAGGCCCTCATCGGGTTTAAACTGACGGTACTCCTGGGCAACGGCGCGAAGCTCCAGTATGTTTTCCCAGCGCTCCTCGCCGTCCTTTTCATTCAATAAGTATTCTTCGTAGCCGGTTCGTTTTATAACCAGGTCGAATAGGTCAATCAGGTCAAGCTCCCGGCTGCGGGCGATAAGCTCCTGCATCAACTCCAGAAAGCCGGTCAGCGCTTTAACTATGCGCGAGTTAAACGGAGGCTTCTGTTCTTCATTTTTTTTAGGTTCGGCGATAAGCTTCAGTGCCTCATACTGAGAGATGCCCAGGGACTTCGCCCAGCTGGAAAGCTGGCTCTGGCTCTGCTGGCCGATACCGCGTCCCGGCACATTGATTATTCTGAGCAGGCTGACGCTGTCCTGAGGGTTCTGGATAAACCTCAAGTAGGCGATGATATCCTTGACCTCACGCCGCTCGTAGAAGCGGGTGCCGGCTACAAGTTTGTAAGGCGTCCCGTAGCGGATAAAGGCTTCCTCCAAAGCCCTTGACTGGGCGTTGGTGCGGTACATTACGGCACAGCCGCCCAGCTTAGCCTTACCCCCTTCCACCAGACGCTCTATCTCGCTGACGACGAACTGAGCCTCTTCCTGCTCGGTGTAGGTCTCTATGATATTGATCATCTCACCCGGCTCGTTGTCAGTCCAGAGCTTCTTGGGCTTGCGCTGCTGATTGGCCGAGATTACGTGAGAGGCCGTTTCCAGTATAAGCTGGGTGGAGCGGTAGTTCTGCTCCAGCAGCACCACTTTAGCCTCAGGGTAGTCCTTTTCAAAGCTGAGGATATTGCGCAGGTCGGCAAACCTCCAGGAGTAGATAGACTGGTCGGGGTCACCGACGACGCAGATATTGTGCCTTTTCCCGCCCAACTGCTTTATCAACTCATACTGGACCAGATTGGTATCCTGAAACTCATCAACCAGGATATGCAAATAGCGGGACTGGTATTTTGCCAGCGTCTCCGGGCTGCTCCGGAACAGCTGCACCGTTTTCATCAGCAGGTCGTCAAAGTCCAGGGCATTACTCTCGGTCAGCGTTGCCTGATAACGCTCATAGACCCGCCCCACCACCTCCTCAAAATAGCTCTTGGTGCTCTTGGCGTACTCCGATGGTGTTACCGTACCGCTCTTAGCCGCGGAGATAGCCGAGGATATGGCTCTTGGGGCATACTGCTTGGGGTCGAGCCCTATTTCCTGGATAGCCCTTTTAAGCAGGCTGAGCTGGTCCTCGTCGTCGTAGATGACAAAGCGGGGGTCAACATCTATAGCCCGGCCCGCCTGACGCAGGATGCGGGCGCAGATGGCGTGAAAGGTGCCGATGGTCAGGTCGCCCACCATCCTCTCCCCGATAAGGCGCTTGAGCCTCTCCACCATCTCTTTAGCTGCTTTATTGGTGAAGGTAACCGCCATAATGCGGTGGGGGCTGACTCCGCAAACCTTGATAAGATAAGCCACCCGGTGGGCAATAACCCTGGTCTTGCCGCTGCCCGGCCCGGCCAGAATCAGCACCGGCCCTTCAATCGCTTCTACCGCTTCCCTCTGCGCCGGGTTAAGCTCAGCCAGAATATCCATCTAGTTCATTATAACATTGGCGGGGCACGGCTGAAAAATAGTAGAATATAAGAGAACGTATGACTGACACTGAACCGAGAGGCATAGCCGGCCGGCTCTCAACGCTGGACCGCTTCCTGACCCTCTGGATTTTCCTGGCGATGGGGCTGGGGGTAGGGCTGGGCTATTTCGTCCCCAGAGTAGCCGATTTCATCACCTTCTTTCAGGTGGATACCACCTCCATCCCCATAGCTATAGGGCTCATCCTGATGATGTACCCGCCTCTGGCCAAGGTGAGATACGAGGAAATGGGCCGGGTGTTCCGCAACTGGCGGGTGCTGGGGCTATCGCTAATACAGAACTGGCTCATCGGGCCGGTGCTCATGTTCTTCCTGGCCATTCTCTTCCTCGGCTTTATCTGGCCATATCCCGAGTATATGGTGGGGTTGATTATGATCGGGCTGGCGCGCTGTATCGCCATGGTTATCGTCTGGAACGAGCTGGCCAAGGGGGACACCGAGTATGCCGCCGGACTGGTGGCGCTCAACTCCATCTTTCAGATAGTCTTCTACTCGGTTTACGCCTACGTTTTCATAACCGTGCTGCCGGCATGGTTCGGGCTGGAGGGGGCAGCGGTACAGGTCACCATCGGGCAGATAGCCCAGAGCGTGCTAATCTACCTCGGTATCCCATTCTTCGGCGGCATGCTCACCCGATTTGCCCTCATCAAGGCTAAAGGGCGGGAGTGGTACGAGGGTAAGTTCATCCCAAAGATAAGCCCGGTCACGCTGGCGGCGCTCCTGTTTACCATCGTGGTGATGTTCTCTTTAAGGGGCGAGACAATCATTCAAGTACCGCTGGACGTGGTTCGCATCGCCGTTCCCCTGCTCATCTACTTCGTGGTTATGTTCCTGGTATCGTTCTATATGGGCAGGAAGATAGGGGCCGACTACTCCAAGAGCACCACCATCGCCTTCACCGCCGCCAGCAACAACTTTGAGCTGGCCATTGCCGTGGCGGTGGCGGTGTTCGGAATCGGCTCCGGGCAGGCCTTTGCCGCCGTTATCGGACCGCTGGTGGAGGTGCCGGTGCTCATCGGGCTGGTGAATGTGGCACTCTACTTCCGGCGAAGGTTCTTTGCTGATTAACTGATTGGTGTTATGTCAAGCTATTTAAGGCCGAGCCCCTGCTCTACCGCCTTATAGTCGAAATGCTTTTCCATGATTTGGAGAAGGCGGGGCAGTTTCTTGGGCTGGTTGAAGCGGGGCTTGCCCAGAGCTATCTCCAGGCTGTTGACCACGGAACCGGTATCGCCCTTGGTTAAGATTATGGGAATGCCCTTGTCTTTAGCGCTGGTAATGACGGGATAGGTCGGCGCCACGCCGCCGCTTAAGACCAGGCACCTGGTCGATGTCTCCAGCGCCGCCAGCTGCATATCGGGGCGGTTGCTCCGCAATACCGCCGCCTTGTTAGCCTTGCGTCCGAAATAGAGGGGACCCTCATCGACAACCATCGCCCCCAGCATAAAGCTCTCCACCACCTCTCCCGACCTGGCGGTATCGTTTAAGATTTCGCCCTCGACCTGCCGGGCAATCTCCCCTACTGTCAGCCCGAAGAGCACCCTGTCTTCGGGAAGCACCCCCAGCACCGCCACCCCGCCCGCCCCGGAGGAGAGCTGTTCCGAGAGCATCTCCAGTCTTCTTACCGGCACCTTGTTGACCACGACGCCCAGCAGGCTTTCGCCGAAACCCCGGTACCTGGCGGATAAATCGGCTTCCACCAGCTCTTCGGAATACGGCTCGACGGCAATAACCCTGGCCTTAAGCGCCTTGACCACCTCGTAAGCCGCCTCAACCGGCCTGGCCCCCGGCCTCTGGCGCCAGACGCCCTCGATAACGACCACATCCTTGCCCCTGGCGACCCTGTCATATGCCTTCTTTATCCTGCCGGCCAGGCCAGCGCCACCGGCAATAACCGGGCTCAGGTCGGCCGCCGCATCCTTCAGCCTCAGCACCTTTTTAATAAACGCGGCGTCGCTATCCACCGCCGCCTTCTCTTTAATATCAGCCACCATCGGCTTGAAGTAGCCCACCTTCCTGCCTTCGCCATCCAGGTACTTTACCAGCCCGGCGCAGACCGCCGTCTTGCCCACACCCGCCTGTAACGAGGTCACATATAAAGCCGCCAAGTTACACCTCCAGCTACATTGTATATAGTGGCTTAAAAGGGATACCGCCCTATTATAACTGGTGGAGAGGAGATGGTAAAGATGGGGGGACAATTTGACAAGTGGTTGTATAATAATCTATGTGGATTGGAGAGTTGATTTTTATACTGATGAGGATGGCAACAAGCCTGTAAAGGATTTCATTTTAAAGGAATCTAAGGCAGCAAAAGCAGAAATAATACATGTATTTAAGTTGTTAAGAATCAATAACGTTTTACTGGGTATGCCCTATGTGAGAAAGATAGATAAGTCGGGGCTTAGGGAACTTAGGATACGTCATGGCTCTGATTTATATCGTATTCCCTTTTTTGCCCACACGGGGCGCATGTTTATCTTGTTACATGCTATTAAGAAAAAGGGCGATAAAATCCCTGAGGGTGATAAAAATTTAGCCATTAAAAGGATGCATGACCATATTTTGAGGCATAAAGACAAAAAAGACAATTAAAGCACTTGACAATTATAACATATATGTTATAATACTAAGTAGACTAAATAGGGTGTCAATAAAATGAAAAACAATAAGCCTACGAGTTATGAGGAGTTTGAGGCAGAACTACTACAAGACCCCGAAATTCGCAAGGAATACGAAGCCTTAAAACCCAAATACGACATGATACAAAGGCTGATAGAACGCAGAAATGAATTACGTCTAAGCCAAGAAAAACTTGCACGTATAATTGGTACTAGGCAACCTGCTATATCTAGACTGGAAAATGGTGGGCATGATACCACCGTAGGTACTTTGCTTAAGGTTGCGGCTGCCCTTGATTTAGATATCTCTTTCAAAGTTAAAAATAAAAAGCAAGGGACTTACACCAATGTTCCTGCTTAAAGATACCAAACTCAAATTTCCTAGTTAATCAAACTCACAGTCTCTTCAGTTTCCCACCACCAAAACCCCCCATATTCTCAGCAAGTTCTAAGGGCATAGCCTTTTGGGCGGGCGGGTATGGGAAAATAAACATTCTCTAAGAGATACCCAATGCCTGGGCAGCCTTGTCTTAAAAGGGCGGCGGGCGGGAATAGATATAAATGGGGATGCCTGATATTTACTTAGACTCCAACTTAGTAGTTGGTATCCTTTATTGGGTCAGCGCAGCAGAATCTACAGCTTCCTTCGAAATCCCTGCGTTCAAAAAAGCAGATTGAGGAACTCCTGCAATTAATGCTTCATTTATCTGAGGAACAATAAATACTAAATTGCCAGTACTTGGATCTACCGTTCCATACTGACTAATTTGATTTATTGCCTGTGCCTTATCTATTTCCATTTGAGTAGATCCAACAATAATTAATGACGATGGAGAAACCCCATTAGATAATGCTTCTGTAAGGTAAGTTATAATTTCACCGGTTTTAGAATCTATTGTACTATACCGCTCCAATGAAATTACTGCCTGTGCCCAAGCTATGGCAGAATCACCAATTCCTGCTTCTTTCAATACAGCAGCTGAAGTATTCATTCTTACTGCCTTAATTACATCAATACTTATTCTATAAGAATTTGGATCTTCAGTAACACAACTGCCAGATATCGAGTTTATTGCTATTGCCTTCTCAATATTATCTTCATCAATCTCTACCGTCCGTAAATCCTGTGTAAGTCCCGCTTTAACAGCACTATATAAATCAATATCAAACTGCGTCGAGTAGAAAATCTCTTCTGAACCAATACTATAACGAGGAATTAATCTGCTCAACGCATCATTATATTCCTTATTCGTACCCAAATCATAAACCAATTCAAGCTCCCCTTGAGATGAGCCATCAGCACCATCACCAGAAGGTTGAATTTTCCGCAGGAGCACAACAGAACCATAAGCTGTTGTGTAATATATCTCTAGATCATTATGCTGAGGCCTACTTAATAACACCTTGCTATCACAAGTATAACTAATATAATCTTTATTAGAACTGCATCCCATTACCAAAGTCATAATTAAACACAGAATTATTATTATAAATCTCTTAATCAATTTCACCCTCAGCATAAAGCAATATCATTTATATTCCGCTAACCAAAAATTCGCCCTCTCTTCTCATATTAACCTTGTATTCTACTCAGCTGTGATAATGATATGACCTTTGTGTGTTGAGGTCAAGTTTCCGATTTTCTCCCTACCTGCCGGATTTCATTCATAAAATTCTCCTATCAATTAAACTATTCATTTGACAATAGATACTATTTCAAATTACAAGATATACGTATATTATGAGTAAAAAATAGATAGTAAATTTGCTAACATTTTTGCTAACGAACTTTTCACCACCATAAAAAACAAAGTGGTACTAAAAAGTACCACCTGAATCTATACCATCAATAAAAAGGTACTAGGATTTACCCGCTTCCATGCTCAGGGACAAACCTCTTGTATCTTTTAATCAGGGTGTCACAGGTTCGAGACCTGCACGGCCTACTTGAACCAGATGATTTGTAGCTAACCCAAAGCTGGACAAAACCACCCGAAAATCAGGGTGGTTTTTCTTTTTCCCAAAAATTGACGCCCTGATTCGTCTTAAAATTTGCCCGGTATCGCCGCTCTTACTTGTCCGCTGGACAATTTACAAGAAAGGCAGGCAAGTATATGTTGAGGGTAAGGAATCAAAATCGCAAGTGGACAGACATCAACGTAGCTGAA
>Ga0315544_1002134_pt1 | contig 14301 bp, 9 predicted proteins | sample SalMarSW160130MG_2_FD_202543 | JGI IMG/M metagenome (GOLD analysis project Ga0315544, IMG submission 202543) | Salt marsh sediment microbial communities from the Plum Island Ecosystem LTER, Massachusetts, United States - Salt Marsh Sediment SW1601-130 ... | reverse complement strand
AAGACTGTAACTTGACGCGAATGAACGCTATTTCAGGGTCAACGCCTTCCAGATTCGTAATGTTCCACAGTTGGGATGTTTCGGCAGGGCTAAGGGTACCGGAATAGAAGCCATGTTTGCAGGCATTTCGGTTGCCTTTTTGGCCACCGCACTTCCTTTTAATCTGTGTTTGGTTTGCAGTCAGGTTTTGAGAAACCTCACCCGCGGGATTTGATTTATCAGGGTAACACACGAGTTCTAAGCAGAGATTAACATGAATTCATTATTCGAACAAGGGGAAAATGGCGCTTCGAGGGACTAGGGGCACCTCAAAATGAGCGGGTGGCTGAAGCATCACTCCGAGCACATAACCCGCGGCACAATGCCTGATTTGTAGTAGGCCTGACTGGTATGGTGTCCCTGGAATTGTTACAATAGAAGTGAGGGGGCATGGAAAAAGAGTTTGTGGAAGCTACGGATAGAGCCATTGCTCGCCTTGTTGCAGACTTTCAGGTTCAACTCTCCAGATTCTGGGATGAAAGGGATATCCATTGGTACCTTTTCCACTACCTAAAACTGGATCCTGTGTTTCTACGTGACTACGGGACCGAGCCTATCAGAGCAGAATTCCCTACAAGGCGGGTGTACACAGAAGGTGCAAAGCCTGCGAGAGGACATTACGATCTGGTGATACTGGACCCAACTTCAGTCACAAGTCCCCCGGTTAGCCAAATGCCTGCCTGGGCACCTTGGGAGGGATACTTGCCTCATGTGGTAGTGCTGGTTGCCATAGAGGTGAAAACTTGGGTAAACAGGACAAAAAACATTCCCAAAAAGGCGGATTGGGACATTGATAAGCTCACAGACCCTTTAAACGCAGTGAGGCAAGGTTACTTCTTAAACTTTATCCAACTGGATTTTAGTCGGAAACATATGCTCGATTTCTATCAAGACCTTAGAGAATACTTGGTGGAAAAGGCGAAGAAGTGGACGAAGCTCAGAATCCTCTGTGTGCCTCATGATAAAGGAATTCAGCCAGATCCAAGGCAAAACTGGATTTAGGAGTCATGGTATTCTGGGGACATAATACCTGATTTGCATTAGGCCTGATTGATATGGTGTTCCTGGAATTCGCTGGAAAGAACCGTCTAGGTTTAATATAGATATGAAATCTAGGCGCTTATGCCATGTTATAATAAGAACAAATCTGGTGAGGTATTGATGTTATGCATAGGCGAAATAACGAATGCTTTCTTTGTCACCCAGATAGCGATTTGGTCTATTTAAGAAATGGACAATTTTATGCAATGCTCGGAATTGGCGCTATTCTAGAAGGCTATTCAGTATTGTCTATTAATAGCCACATTAGAAGTTTTTTTGATATACCCTTAGACCAGGTTGAACAGTTTCAAGACTTTCGATATCAGGTTCGAAGATTATTGAGTGAGCTATATGGCCCTGTGATTATTACTGAACATGGACGCGTTCCTGCCAGTGACTTCTATCAAGCTAATCATAGCCTGCATTGTTATCATGCTCATCAGTTGGTTTTTCCTATAGATATTGATCTTGTGCCAGATTTAAAGGAATCTTATGGAGATAAAGTAATGGCTTACAGTGATTTCATTGAAGCACGTAAACTCTGTGACTCAATCGGTGAGTATTTGTGTTATGAAAAGGTTGATGGTGCTTGTTATGTAGCACATGACGTCAAATATAAACGACAATTTTTTAGGTTTCTAGTTGCTGAGAAGATGGGGTTCCCCAACAGAGCTGACTGGCGCAAATGGCAAGGCTGGGATTTAATTAATAGCGCCAAAGATAAGTTAAGAAGGAAGACTTTCTCTGATGTTTCGTAGATTCCAATCGAAAAAGCTAGTTGAAAAGTGTAGCTTAAGCCTCTCCTATATCCGACAAACGATAATAGATGCATCGGAAAAAGTAGGAGATAATCAAATAGCCTGGGGGCAGTTCTTAGACTACGAACGTTCAACTGGTCAGATAGGAGTTTACGGTACGACAACTGCAGTAAAAACCTTAGCCTTACTCGGTGAACCGGATGCCTCTGATTACATAAAATATGGTATCAACTGGCTTCTCGATAGTCATAGCAACCAGAAATCTATAGCTCATAGGAAAATGGATTGGGGTGTTGTTTATAAATACTGCTATTTTCTTGAATCGTTAGCCCCGAATGATTCCGAAATAAACGCTGGGTCCCCGTTTATGGACCATTTTCAAACACTTATAAATAGAAGGTTACCAAATAACGGCTGGGGAGAATATTATTATTCGCCTGAATATAAAGACTCCGACCACAGTGTTGTTGCTACCGCAATGGCTTTGTACGTTCTCCGTCGTTACATACCATTTTCCAAGAGTCAACAAGGAACAGAGGCTTCCTCATGGTTTTGTAACAAATTGATTAATACACCAGATTTAAACAACGTTGAACTCGCGTTATCAATTATTGCTTTAGAAGAGTATTCACGAGTACACCATGATTTATCAGAGATTTTCCCACAACTTGTAGACAGACTTGAGAAAAAAGTTAAAAACCTGGGTAGAGTATCCAACTTGTCAGAATGTCCACATCATTTTACCGTACCACATGAGGAAGTTGAAAAAAGGCGTAATCGATATATATTTCTCCCTATAAATGCTCTTGTCGCATACTCTCTATTAATCACTGACAGATACCAAACGGCTAAGGACTACATCGAAATAACAGTTGCTATGTACCAAGATAGTGTCTCTGTTAACAAGGCTTATTGTAATCCAGAGGAATCACCGCGGAAATCTACAGTCAATCAATTTTGGGTTACTTTGCTGTTAAAAGAATACATAGAAATCAGACCGGTAGGGAAAATTGAGTCTGCTTTCCTTAAGCTTAAGTCTAGGCCAAGACTTTATAAAATATCCCTAGCATTAATTACAATTGTAATATTCGTGATTACATATTTTCTACTTAAACATTTTCAAAAAAATCCAAGTCTAAGTTTTATTTCTCTTTTATTGTTTTTCTGTGTAGACAGGATATTACCTCTTATCTGGAAGGGTAACAGATGATAGTAATTGATGAAATCTATGGTGCAATTGATTTCCCAGATTATTTGATTCCCATTATTACGTCGCCTGAGCTTCAAAGACTTCGTGACGTGAGGCTCATTAATATTTTTTCAACTTCTTTGGCAAGCCTTAGTGACGTTAGAAGAATAACTCATACACTTGGCGTGGCAGGATTATTCCTTAGGCTGAAGCCTAAGTTCTTAAAAGCAGCTAAGATGGACAGCCAGTTATGCAAAACTATCGAAATAGCTTGTCTAGTCCACGACGTTGCGACTCCAGCTTTTGCGCACCTGTTTGAGTATGAATTAAAGAACAAAACTGGCTGGAATCATGAGGATCAATTGGAATCCATCATTAGAGGTACTTATCGACCAGAAAGCAAGTATCATCAAATATATTTTGGGAACCAACTCAGTCTGAATGCAAGGATTTTAGAGTTAGGTGTTGATCCAGAACAGGTATGTCGTACAATAAGAGGTAAGGCTCCATACAGTCAATTAATAAGCGGAACCATCGACCTGGATAACATTGATAACGTTTTTAGAATGTATAACGCTTTAGGAATCAAAAAATGTCAAAACGTAGTACACGAAATTGTAGATTTGATAATACCTAATCAAGAAGACTTGATATTTCGCAAAAAAGCCTTGCCAGCGATTCAGTTTTGGAGTGAAGCTAGGAGATCTTGTTATAACCTACTTCTATTTGATGAACAGACCCTTAGTTCACAAGCTATGTTGGGAGAGTTACTTTGGCAAGCCGTAGAAACGGGATTCTTAAATGAAGAATACTGGCATCTTACAGATGACCAACTACTATATAAACTATTTGAGGGTTACAAGCCAGGAAGGGAGATAATCAAGCGCTTAGTTGTTGGCAACCATTTTGCCTCGCTCGGCATTTATTGGTACGAATTTGAACAAGAAATAGCAGACGCGTTGCGTACTCACATTTCTCGCGAGAGGCTTGCGAGTGAACTGCGTACTAATTTGAAGGTTCCATGCTACCTATATTATTTCGAAGATAGGGGTACATTTGAAAAAAACTTAAATATAAAAATCGGCAACTCTGATCAAGATAGTAAAACAGTCAACCTTGGCAAGCAGTCGCACAGTATAATAGTAGCAATATTCACTTCTAGTAATAATACTCAAGCCATAGAATCAGCAAAAAGGTCGATAACAAAATTGTTTGAATCAATGCTACCTAGCACTCCATCAGTTAGGAGGCTACCTTCTGCCAAAGCATATTATGGAATCAATCGTCAAGAAGAATTTCCTATCTGAATTACAGACAATAGACTGGGATTTTGTTGGTGAAAACACTTCAGATGCAGGTGTTGGCCTTCATTGGTATCCAGCACGCTTCGTTCCTCAAATTCCTTCAAATCTTGTTGGATATTTTTCCGAAAAGGGTGACACGGTATTAGATCCATTTTGCGGTTGTGGTACTGCACTTTTGGAATCATTCAGGTTAGATAGGAAGCCGATAGGCATTGACATTAATCCCGTCGCTATACTTATTACGAAAGCTAAACTTGCAAACATTAGTATCGAACAAATTGAATCGTTTACTACAAAAACGACTTCTTCCATTGCCCAGAAGTTACTTACAAAAGGCGATATCACACTAACAGCAGTACCTAATCTGGAGAAAAATAGCAAGTGGTACCACCCTGAAACATTGGCTGAGCTCGCCTCTATTTACAGTGTTATTCTTGACCTCGATGATAATTCACCGGAAAAAATAATAGGCAAATGCTGTTTTTCCGCCATATTAAATAGAGTTTGCAGTCAAGACCGCCATTTTGGGTGGATTTGTGATGGTGTTCATCCAACTGAATTGAAATACAAAAAAGCTTCAGAAGCCTTTAATGAGAAACTTGTTCAATTTGCCAATTTCGTCAGTTATTTTCGACAAAGTTTGAAAGCTACAGAACCACGGGTTACCAGCTATGACGATATAGATATCCATCAAGCAGACTCTCGTGATTTAACCAAGTTTGTTAGTGATAATAGGGTCGACCTAATAATTACTTCGCCTCCCTACCTCAGCGTAACCGACTATAATAAGTCATCTAGATTAACTATGCTTTGGTTCGGCCCAGATAACTGGGAGGAGCTTAAGCAGTCAGAAATCGGAGCTCGTTTTAAGAGGGCTAGAAAAAGCAGCCTTGAAGATTACGTTGAAGACTCCCATAAGTATATGACCGAGTTTCATAGAGTATTAGACAACGAGAAATATCTATGTCTGATAATCGGAGAATCTTCGAGCCACCCTGCATATGTTGAATTATTACTAAACATTGCCCAAGAAATAGGATTTGACAGAATGCAAAATATAAGACGGAATATCTCTGTCAAGAGAAGAAGATTATTCCCCAGGGTGCAGACGGAAGAAATAGTAATACTACGGAAGAGAAAGTGATTAAGAATACATTATTATCACTAGGGGAACGCCTGATAACTGATACAATTCTGTATCATAGATATGGCGAACAACAAGGCTTCGGGGATGATTGCTCTATTATTCCTATTACGAAATCAAGGTGCTTGGTTGCTACAATTGACCCCTGTCCTTATCCTATGAGCTGGATTCTTGGATACAATGACTATTATTACTTTGGCTGGCTCTTGGCGACAATTAACCTAAGTGATATTGCGGCTATGGGAGCAAAACCAGTAGGCATATTGGCATCTTATATTCTTCCTAACGAAACAACAGTTCAAGAATTCAGCCGATTACTCGATGGCGTAGACGAAGCTTGTCGACAAGCCGGAACGAAAGTTATCGGCGGTAACATTAAGGAATCAAAAACACTTTCCTGTGAAGCCGTTGCTCTTGGATATTGCGCGCCTAACAAATTAATACGAAGAAAAGGAGCCAGTGTTGAAGATTTAGTAGTAGTTATAGGAGACATGGGCTTATTCTGGTCAGGTGTATTCAAATCCGAACACGGGATTCGACTATCTACAGGAGAGGAAGCGAAGGTGATGTCTAGCATATTAACTCCCCGCGCCAAAATCAGAGAGGGACAAATAATCTCAAAATATAAGCTACTATCATCGGGAATGGATAACTCTGATGGATTGTATCCTTCTGTAAAGGAACTTGCAGTCAGAAATAGTGTGGATATTCACTTGGATTTTTCAAAAATAAAGTGGGATACTACAACACTGAAAGTCTCTGAATCTATGAAAATTGACCCCCTTCGTCTGGCCATTGGTTGGGGCGATTGGCAATTAATAGGGACTGTTCCTGAAGAAAAATACGACCAACTTGTTAGTAAGATGTCAAAAATCAACACACCCGTTCACACTATAGGGAAGGTCGTGCCTGGCTCTGGAAGTGTTAAATTGCTCTATGAACAAGAGCTTGGAGAAATGTCACCTATCGACTCTGAACGGTTCTCAGAGAAATCATGGTTTACACAAGGTATCGATACCTGTATTAGTGACCTATTGAACACTCCTTTAATCATCCCGTCCCTCAACAACAGATAAACGCAACGCTGTGAATATGTTGTGGTATGCTGGGGAAATAATACCTGATTTGTAGTAGGCCTAATTGGTATGGTGTCTCTGGAATTCTTAACTGGAGGAAAATCAATGAAAAATCAAAAGCAGACCATAAGGAAAATTGTCGGGTTTCTTAATAATGCGGAGGAGGATGGTGGTTTCTGGCTACCTAATATTCAACGGCCTTTTGTATGGGGAGAGGATCAGATTTGCAGACTTTTTGATTCTATATTGAGGGAATATCCTATCAGTACTTTACTAGTATGGAAGACTACGAGTACAATTCGTCATCGGAAATTCATTGATAACTGGAATGACTCTTTACGTCTGAGCGATTTTTATGTACCGGAGAACTCTAGAAAGAAGTGTCTCGTTCTTGACGGACAGCAGAGGCTGCAGAGTCTTTTCATTGGGTTATGCGGCAGTTATGATGGCAAAGAACTCTATTTCGATATTTTGAGTGGAGAGATCGCTGCTCCCGACGATATCAAATACAATTTCAAATTCCTCAAATCGGCCGATAGTGAATTCCCTTGGGTAAAATTTAAGGATCTCATCTATACATCATTGAGAAAACGAGAAATCCTGGATATGTTGGAGTCTTCAGCCGGAAGGAAATTGGAAGAAAGGGAATGCAATAAGATTGAAGACCATCTTGATATTGTCGATCGGACCTTTAAAATGGATGAGTCGATCACTTATCAGGAGCTTGATAGCATCGATGACCCTTCTCTTTACAGAGAGGATGATGTTGTGGAAGTGTTTATTAGAGCCAACTCAGGTGGTACAAAACTCGGGAAGTCCGACCTGCTCTTTTCTCTTTTAAGTGCGAGTTGGGATGTGGCGGATACCAAAATGGAGGAATTACTCGATTCTTTGAACAAACATGGTTTCGACTTCGATCGAGATTTTGTGTTAAAGACCTGTCTTGTATTGTTGGGGCAGGGAGCCCGATATGAGGTGGAGAAGTTTAGGCAAGAAGGAGTGCGCGAGAATATTGAAGCTAAATGGGATAAGGTAGCCGGTGCCGTACAGGGTGTCCTAGATTTTGTGCGCGGTAGAACTTATCTCCAATGTGATAAAGCCCTCCCTACCTATCTGGTGCTGATTCCGCTTGTTTATCTACGTTATCATTTTAAAGATGCCTGGACTAGCGCGAAAGATATGGATGCCTATCTGTTACGCTGTTCTCTGGCAGGAGCGTTTGGCGGCGTACCAGATAACCTGATCGATGCGTTGGTCAGGAAATTGATAGAGATTAAGTCATTCAATATTACCGAAATGTTCAATGTTATCCGTTCCCAGAATAGAAGCCTGGAAGTGCCTGAAGAAAAGTTCTGGCAAATGGGCTACGGGTCAAGCACAATCCACCTACTCTTTAATCTCTGGTATCGCAGCTTAACCCATACTCCGGCTTATGAGAACAACCTTCCGCAGGTGGACCATATCTTCCCTCAAAGCTCGCTGAAAGGAATTAGGGTGATGAACCCCGAGACGGGCAGAATGGTTATGAAATACGATGCTTCAATACGTAACCAACTGGCTAATTGTATGCTGCTCAGCCGCGAGGAAAATGGAGCCGGAGGCAAATCGGACATTCTGCCGGAATTCTGGTTTGTAGACAAGGATCAAGATTACCTCGATATGCACTTGATTCCCCTTGACCCATCCCTCTGGAAACTAGACCGGTTTGAAGATTTCATTAAAGCGCGCAAGGAACTCATCCGTGAACGATTCCGATCCCTAATCGTACCAGTCACTGCGGGAAACACGCTCTAAAGGAATGGATGCAGATGAAGGTATTCTGGGGACATAATACCTGATTTGTAGTGGGCCTGATTGGTATGGTGTCCCTGGAATTCGGGTCTATGCTACTGCCTCCAGCATATCCTCTATGGCATCGAACCAATATGGCGAATGCTCGGGAAATCTCTGCTTTACAGTAGCAGCATCTTTTGCGCGCAGCAAAAGCCTTATTCTCACTGCTAGCCCGTTAGATTTAATCACCTTTGCGTTTCCGTTTTCCACGAACAGTTCCTTATACCCATTTACCTTATCGGCCCACTGGGGGTGTTCAGTACCCTTGGGGTCAACGAAGAGGATGAGGTAGTCATTTCCTTTTGCTAGCCAAAAGATGAAGTCGGGATAAAAAGGGCTAATTTTATTGGCAGCTGGGTTGTAGTATGGTATGTAGACTTCGTCTAGGCTTTCATCCAGTTTGCTGAAGAACCACCAGTCGAACTCATTCAGTTTGTTGTTGCTTTTAGCAAGATAGTCTTCCAAGTCATTGATGAACTTCACCTCACTTGTTTTCTTGATTACGTGCTTGATATAGTCGACTTTCTCATTTTCAGACAAAATAAGGGGGATATAGTAATGATTAGCAATATACTTAATCTCAACCTTCTTATGCTCATGTTCGTAAGTCTCTGTAGCTTCCTTAACGATTAAATCCTTAACCGTTTGCTGGGCTTCAGGACTTAACTTAGACAATTCACCTTCAAGCTGTTTCTTTTTCTCCGGGTAATCCTTTACCCTATCAACTTTCTTCTGGATTGCACTAATGTCGTCTAGCGTCACAGTGATATTTCTAAAGTGCCTTATCTCCTCCTCCAACTTCTTCAGCTCCTTGAATTCTTCCAGGGTAATACCAAAGTAGTCGAATATCCTTTGAACGAGCAGGTCCACATTCTTGAAGTTCTTATCAACAAGCCTAAAATTACCCTGCTGGTTCAAATTTTCTCTTAGAAGCTTTGTTTTTATTGGCTCGGTGTTATATTTCATTAGGAGCACTCTATCGTCGGGTATAAACTGGACATACCTATTGAGAAGCTCGAAGTCCTGCTGGGAGATCTCAAATTTGCTTCTCTCCTTTGAGTTGTAGATAGGCTGCTCTGCCGGTTTATATGTGGGTACCAGCAATTTAGCTTGCTCAGCTTCAGGGTTGAGGAAGAGCGATAGTTGAAGTCCGCTTCCCTTCGTCTTCTCGGTTTGGAGTTCCTTGATTACTGTCTCCAAAGCATTTCTGTTTGTGCCAAAGATGAATAATGTCTCCACCGGCAGGACTTGGTCCTTAACTTTGTCAAACAGTTCTTGGGGTATTTCCTTAGCATTACATAGATACTGGAGTCGCTTCCTTTTGTCTCTTATAGGCTCAATTCTCACGCCTCTGCCAGTAGACTGAAGGATGAATTTCTTGGCATCTTCGCCAACACCGATATTGATATAATTTATGACATTAGGTCTGTTTGAATCCCAGCCTTCATAAAAGCTGCGGGAGCCCATCAGAATATTGATGTTGGAATCTTCCCTGTTCAGGCTTTCGAAATAGCTTTCGTCTTCGAATTTCTCATTTATCTCATAGCCGGCAAGCTCATCCTTGAGCCAGCCTGAGATATCACCGATTTTCACAAGTGCAAAGGGGCTATCGCTGGTCTTGAGCTTGAAAGCTAGCTCCTTTCTGTTAGACGGTTTTCTCAAAATCTCAATTTCGCCGGCTGTGCGTGAGTTATAAACATGATTTAGAACGTCATCCAGGTTGATACTTTGTAAAACTGCCTCATCAACTATCAGCTTTGTGCTATCTTCAAACATAAGATTGGGCTCGTGCTTTAGCTCTTCCCAAAGTTCCTCCAGTGCTGACTTCAAAACGGCTGGCTCAACATCTCCTTTGCCAATTTTCTCCAGCTCGCGAAAGAAGAGCTTGAGGTCGGCGTCCTCGGTATTAACTGAATTGACTAATGTCAAAAGCAGCGGGATGTGGTACAAGCCTGGCTGGCTTTCTATTACCTTATGATAGAAATTTTTGACATAGGTGAGCAGAATAAGGGATTTTAGGACTATCTTCTGCTTTTCCTCGTCAGTATAATTTTCGTCATCTCGAAATGCTCTAATCTCTTGTTTCAAAATGGCGATATGTTTTCCGTAGCCGGCTTTTATGAAGCTAGAAAGATTGAATTCATAGGCGCAAGTTATGATATCTCTCGGGTCGGTGAAGGTTGCTGACGAGTTAAACAGGAAGCCATTTCTGGAAAGGATGGAATAAATGTGTTGTCTCTTTGATTCTTCCTTATCTCCTTTGTGCGCCTCGTCCAGAAAAATATACCATCTTCCTTCGTTATCGTAGTTTCGGAAGTCAATAATCTTTTCTTTCTGCTCATCGCTGAGATTATCTGACCGGTAGTAGAAGACGGTAATCTCTTCAGCCTTGAACATGACCTGTTGTCTTTTAACTTCTGGATATTCTTTAAGCTCTCTGAGTCGAATATAGATTTCGCTGTTGGCATAATTGAAGTCGTCAACATGCCTCTTGAGTTGCTGTATCAAATCATCCCTGTGGGTTAAAATTAGAATATCCCAGGGTGGGACTTCGATGCGTTTGATTAAGCTTTTCAGAACTTGAATGAGCTTGATGATAACCAGGCTCTTGCCGCTGCCTGTTGCCATCCAGAAAGACATACGGTTTATAAGGTGCTGATATGAAATTTTGCTATCCTCTTGTGGGTAATAGTCGGTGAGTAAGTTGTAGATACTTCTTTTCCTCTTGTCTAGCTTTAGGGACAAGTCTTCGGTCAGCCCGTTTTCTTTGTACCACTGGAATAGCTTCTGCTTTCTCTCTTGGTTTTTGCCCAACGGCTCACCTGTCTGGTAATCGACGAAATCCTCAAAGTATTCCCAAAGAACCTTTATGGCGTTTTCAACGGCTTTTTGTTGGTAATCCCAGAGGGTTTTTGTTTTGGAAAAGCCAGTTAGGTCAAAGGTGCTCCAGTTGGCAGGTAGAGCATCAAAGGGTAGGCTATCTATTATATTCCTCAGAAACAGGCTAGCCACAGTCTCACCACCAGATTAAAGCTTTTATCAGTTTGTAGTCCAGGTTTGCTAGGTCTAACTTTTCGCTGTTCTCGAACTCCACCTCGTTGGGCTTGATTTTCTTGATGTACTTTCCTAGCAGGTTGGATAGGGTCTCCGGGATATCTATATTCGAGTAGAGCTTCTGCAAATCTACCTTCACTTTGTTATTCTCGTAGTCAACTTCTAATGCCTCGAGCATTTTGGGGTCTCTCAGAAAGATATACTGGTTATAGGGTTCCTGAGAAAGAGTATCAAAGAGGTCTGCGTCTTCATACTTCACTTTCCGCAAAGTGTCCTCATATTGCTCCAGTTCATAGTATTTGAAGAAGCCGCCGCCTTGCCAGTTCACCTCTGTTGAAATTTCCGACTTATCTCCACCCAAGACTCTTTTCATTCTCGGTAATGCTTCCGTGTAGAAGTGCTCGCCCATTTCTATACCCATCCATTTTCTCCCCAACTTGTGGGCTACTGCTGATGTCGTGCCTGATCCGAGAAAGAAGTCCATGACCAGGTCATCATTGCCTGTAGAGACCTTTATGCTTCTGGCCAGCAGTTCTTCAGCGTTTCTAGTAGGAAATGTTGAGGCAAAAGCGTAACCTCTTAAATCAGTCCAATTAGAATCAACGGGAGTCTCTGCTGTTTGAAGATATTCAGGTAACCCCTTTATCTTATTGCCTTCAAGATCTACATAGCTAATCTTGGAGTTAATCCTTATCCTACCCTCTTTTTCCATCTGCTCTATCTTTTTCTGTGAAAAAGTCCAATGCCTGCCCTTCGGCGGCAAGTATTCCTTTCCTAATATGATCCTCTCCGGCGGTTTTCTTAACCCAGGAGAACTCATCGACCTCCAATCTGGCTGAATTTCTTGACCGCAAAAAGTGCAGATTCTTTTTCTGTAATCACCTTTGAATAGTGCAGTTTGAGACTTCCCATAATAGAACAGGCTGTCCGTCGCAACATTCAGTTTGGTTAGTTCACCCAACTGCCTCTTGAATCTGTTAACAACTATCTCACTCCCGAACTTATCTTCTCCAAAAATTTGATCCATTAGAAGCCTCACACACATGTTGCCATTGTAATCACATCGCACAAAGATACTTCCAGTGTCTTTCAGAATGTCTTTTCCTAACGGCAGCCTGTTTTCCAACATTGTTATCCAAGTCGAATCTTTATATTTAACCGAATAGTAATAATCGGCATCCTGCTCCTTATTGAACGGGGGGTCAATGTATATTGTCTGGACTTTTTCCTTGAATTTGGGGAGGATGGTATTTAGAGCTTGATAGTTCTCGCTCTTGATGAGCCAGCCGTCCAGCGCATTGTCCAGGTCATCGAAAATCCCGATGATGTTTAGCTCAGGATCTTTGAAATATTTGGTGTCGATGGGGAGATGAGCATATTTCGGATTCAGAGTAGGGGACTTTTTGCCGCCGGTCATGATAGTAGCTGAGTCAAAAGCGTCATTGACAATGCCCAGTTGCTTCCATTCGGCGACCTGCTCATTGAAGCCGGGATGCTTTATGAGGGCGCTAACTAAGTTAATGTCTTTATCTGCTATTCTGTCGAGTGTTATTACGTAATTCGAGTTCAAAACGAATTTTGGCTTATTCCAGATTTTTACCAACTCATCCTCGAACTGGGAGATAAAATCGATTATCTTATAGGCGATGTCTTTGAGAAACTGCAATTGCTTTATCCGTGTTTCCGTCCATTGGCTTTCGCCGCTGAAAACATACTGGTAGAGCCAGAGGTCAAACTGCTCTTTCAGGAAAGCACTGGCGTTCTTGTTGATGAAATAGTCGACCTCGTTTTGCTTCTCAAAGACTCTGAAGGCTTTTTCCAGGGTATCCTCAGTGATTTTCACTTTCGCCTTAGTCAATGCCCTCAAAATATCGTCGGTATTCGTCTTTTTCCCTCTCTCTGAATAGTAAACATTAAAGACAAGCACATCATCCTTTATCTCTTTAAGCTCATAGACAATGTCTCTTTTCTCATTGGCTTTTTTATGTTCCAGAGTGGAGACGTCGAAGTGAAACTTGGAGCCATCTATCTCGGTTTCCAGTGGTTTGAACAAGCGGTCCGTTTTGACATAGTAAAGCATGTGCGTTTTCCAGAACAGCATAACGTCCCTGTCGTCAGTATAAACTTTCTCATAAATGTTCTGGTCGACAGGTGTGGAGTCGAAGTAGATGGAACCGCTCTTGGAAAAGTACCTCTTGAAGAAGGTGTAAAGTTTTAAGAAAAGCTCGTCGCGAAAGTCAGGGAACGGCTTTAAGGCTTCTTCTATGTCCTTCTGGAGCTGGGGGAAAACTCCAGTTTGATAATATCTTGATTTGATGCGCATCAAGTTGATATAACCTGATTCACCTTCTACCGGTGCGCCTATAAAAATGCTTTCTAATGCCTGGTAGAATTGTTCTTCCTTGGTCATGTGCTGCCTCCCACCTGTTGATTTCCCCAACAAATGCGTGAGCCTTTTGTCCATTATATCACCATGTTTGGAGAGGAGGTAGACGCACTTTTGAAGAACAGGTGAAATACTTTAGGCTTGGTGGTGGATGTCTTCACAAGAACGCATGTTGAACATCCCGGAAAAAAGTTTAGGCAGGCGCGGTGTCCTCAGGCTTCAGGCAGATGCTCCTGTTAAAAATACCGGCAAAACAAAACGAATAGTAAAAATTAAAGATAAAAAATAAAAATGACAAGTTAAAAGGCAAAAGTTAAATAAGTCCAAATGACAAACGAAGAACAAAAATCAAAGACAAAATGACAGATCAAAGTGCAAAAGCTGAAAAGCAGAATCGGACTTCTGAACAAAACCGAGTAATACGCACTCCCCTTTCGGGGATTAGTTACCTCATTTCTGCTCTAAATCTTTTATGAG
>Ga0315544_1002132_pt1 | contig 14304 bp, 11 predicted proteins | sample SalMarSW160130MG_2_FD_202543 | JGI IMG/M metagenome (GOLD analysis project Ga0315544, IMG submission 202543) | Salt marsh sediment microbial communities from the Plum Island Ecosystem LTER, Massachusetts, United States - Salt Marsh Sediment SW1601-130 ... | reverse complement strand
GGATTAAAAGACAGGCTGGTGAATAACTTGGACATCTGGTTGTGCCATCATTGCGGGGATTGTACCACCATGTGTCCTCGCGGTGCCAAACCGGGTGAAGTGCTGGCTGCTGTTCGTTCTTACGCCATTATGGATTATGCCGTGCCCAAGGCCATAGGAAAAGCGGTTAACGATCCCAGAAAGCTTCCCATTCTTATGGGGATTCCTGTGTTGATTTTTCTGGCTCTGGGTCTGATAACGGGTCTGCTTGATTTTTCACCGCCTCTGGGGGAACACGGGATAGCACATCATTTGTTCTTTTCCTCATGGCTGGTCGATATGATTTTCGTACCGCTGTCCATATGGGCTGTGGTAATTTTTGGCATTGGATTGAAAAGATTTATCAATGATATCCACGAAAATGCCCTGCTGGAAGGAAAGACCGAAAAAAAGGAACTCGATTTCGCTGGGTTGATCAAGGCGTTATTGAGAATATTACCGACCATATTAAAACATGATAAATTTACGGAATGCGATGAAAACAGCGATCGGGCTACCCCCCATTTGATGGTATTCTGGTCATTTATCGGACTTTTTATTGTAACCAGCGTATTTTTTGTTGTACTTTACGTTTTTCAACAGCATGGTCCCTACTCACAGTTAAATCCGGTGAAGTGGCTTGCAAATATCAGCGGTGTTGCCCTGGTTATCGGCAGTGCTCTGCTGATCAAAAACCGTTTGGCCGACAAAACCGATCAGACCTCAAGCTACCAGGACTGGCTTATTTTGGGACTTGTTCTGGGTCTGGGCGTCACCGGTTTACTTACCGAAGCAACACGGCTGGCAGGTCTGGCAGGTGTGACCTATTTTATGTATTTTATCCATCTTGTCTTTGTATTCGACCTGTTCGCATTTTTGCCGTTTTCAAAGCTGGCCCATATTGTCTACCGAACGGTGGCCATGGCATATGATGAGTATTCAGGTAGAAAATAGCCGCTGATTTAAACATAGTATATTTTAACGAAAAAAAGGAGACCGTTGTGTCTCCTTTTTTAATTCTACGAACTAAATCACTTCCAATAGGCTTTTCATATCAACCTTTTATACAAAAATTTTTCTTATATTTCTCACAATCAATTCTATCTCCTTATATTTCAAGTAGTTATGACTAAATTAAATTATTAAAGATCTCGGTTCAAGAAAAATTCGGCATGGCGGTCTCCATCATGGCAATGACTTCCTCATCTTTCAGATCTCGCCATTGTGCGTATGCGTCGGCCACCGCGAAGATGCGCAATCCGCTCACGTCCGGGCATACAACTCTGTCCACCAGGTCGATCAATCGCCGGTAAGCGGTCATGGAAGATGTGGGCACGGCCACAATCACCATACACGGTTCGTGGACTTTAACCACTTTTATCGCGGCCCTCATTGTAAACCCCGAGGCCAGGCCATCATCAACCAGGATAACGGTCCGTCCTTTGAGAGGGGGTAATTGGGCCCTGTTTCCATACATTGAGAGACGCTCTCCAATGGTTTTCAACGCCCGTTCACTCTGGATTGCTATCACCTCGTCACCGAGATCGAATTTGCGAACCAGGGGCTTGTTAAGGAGTACACTGCCGTCGGAGACCACCGAACCGAATCCGGCCTCGGGCTGATCGGGAATCACAAGTTTTCTGACAACAATGAGATGTAGCGGGCACCCCAACTTCCGGGCAATGGGAACGCCCACTGCTACTCCCCCGTTGGGTATAGCCAGAAGGATGGGATTTTTCGGTTGATACTCGGCCAACTTCCCGGCCAGCACCAGCCCGGCTTCATGCCGATCAGCATATTTTGGCCCTTCCCAGTACATCTCCATCACAGACCTCGCCCAATTCCAGGTGGTAAATATATTGCGAAATTCTCTTTTTTTCTATACACGAAATTAGTTCGCTTCACTCCCAATTGGAATCCCGAATCATTTGGGCTCAATCCGTTTCCACCCTTCCTGCCACCGAAAGATCTGTCCGCCACTTCTCTCCGCATCCCAACTGCCGCACTTACCCTGTATTCTTATTACGCCATCTATCATTCCGTCCCCCACCCAGCCCCCGGCGTTGCCCTCGACGATTATTTCGCCCCCCGTCATCTTTTTACCGATGATATCCTTGGCATTTCCTTTGATTCTTATGACGCCGCCGCTCAAGTGCCAGCCAACCCAGTTGCCAACGTTACCTTCGATGACTATCCTCCCTCCGCCCATCCATGTGCCCACATGGCTGCCCGCATATCCCTTCAGCAGAATCTTGCCATCTCTCATGTTCAATCCAAGATAGTAAGCTCGATTGCCGGCAATTTCGAGTTTTCCTCTTGGATGTCGATAACCCAGACCGGAAACTGCACACCTGTATTTGGTGAGATCGAGGAGGAGAGTATCGGCCTTTCTGATTAGGGTATGGTATGTTCCGGAGACGAAAAACCCCAACATCGCTCCTCTCATCCCTTGTGGCAAAACCTCATTAAAAAGTTTGCGCACTTCATTAAGATTCAAATCGTATTCTTCAGCGATTTCCTTGCCGAAATGAAAGACCCTCTCTCCCGTTTCCGGGCGCCAGACAGGTATTTTTACGACCCAGCTTCGGTACTCCCCGGCGATATCTTCAAGCTTATCGTAACTATCTTCAATAATACGACTGTATTTGTGTATTCTCTTTTTCTTATCAAGATCAACAGAGCCACACCTTAGTAGATCAGGGTTATTTTCTATCAGTGTTTTAATTGATTTCATAGACTTCACGGATTATTTTCCCCACTGCTATACGGAGGATATCAGGTTCATGGGCAATGTCCACAAAGGTGACATCAGAAGAGAGTTTATCTTTGAAAAGCTGAAAATTCTCTTTGAATATTTTGTCAGGTTCTCTTTCACTTTTGAGCCAGATAATGGTCAGCCTACCTTTAATTCCAGTCATGTAGTCCACAACCTTACGAATGTTGTCGATGCCTGCATCCGTAATAAGGATATAATCTTTTTCTCTGCCGCGTATGCTGCTCAGATACTGATGCAGGTCATCGATGTGAAGCGTGGTTCCATGGCCCTGGTAAGTTTTGAGCATTTCATAAACGGACTGCCTGGTTCTCGTTGGTTCAAGTTCCAGGTTGACATTGGAAAAGTTTATCACTCCAACCTTTGCACCCAACTCAAAATAATTTCTGGCGATGACAAAGGCACCGAGAACGGCATAAGAAACAACTTGTTCCGGATCGGGCATGCTTCCCGAGGAATCTATAATGATTACCACGTCGGGCACCAAGATCTCCCCAAACCTTTCAAACTCTGACAACTCATGTTTTTTTGCGAGGGATGGAAGGAGTTTCCCGTAACTCTCGATGGGATTAAACGTATCAATACTATCATCAATCTCAAAGTCGGTTATCTGGTCAGGGTAAAGTGATCCCTTGTTGATGAGAGATTCGATATAGATTGAGTAGCGAACCGCCCTGTTTCTATACCATCCCACGTCCGGTTTTTCCAGTTGGCGAATTAGGTCTTTTGTCCCCGGGCTGATCCCCCTCCCTTCTGACCGGCTCTTGAGCGGTGGCCCCCAGGAATCTTCGAACCGGTTCCGCACTGTTTCAACAATTTCCCGGTATACCAGTGGAGTCACCTCTCTGGCAATGTCCTCCATGGCTCTGATGATACCCTCTGCGCCAAAGTCATTAAGGGAAAAGAAAACGGTCTGCAACTCGATTTTTTTATCAAGCAGGTCTTTCAGGATCTCGGCAAACCGTCTTATATTGCTCTTCAGCCGAACCCTGCGCCGATCAAGAAAATCTATGGCAAGAAGATTGCTTATCTCGCATTCCAGTTCCGCCCCAGGCCTGGGACAACCGAAATCCATACCCGTCACCCGAGAGTAGAATGCCCTTAAAAGTCTATCAATCTTGTTCCTGGCCGGCTGCTCGCGATAGGCTCTGGCGATCTGCCCCAATCCCCTATTGATTATGAGGTCCAGGTTTACAACAACGTCATCGAAAAGGTTCCTTATCTCTTCTTTTCCGGCAATATCTCCGAGCCAGTAATTCTCCAGAATGAGAGTTTTTATATCATAGGGATGTTTGACCCAGTGATTCAATTCATGGTGAAAAATACCAAGCAGGGCTTCCCGGCTAAATTTATCGACCATTCCTTCTCCCACCAGTATCTTATATTTTGGAGCGGAAAAGGCGATCTCAATTGTTTCAATTTTTGCGGGCTCCAGTTTCACAATGGGAGGATAATACAAGTCTTTCCTTGCCCGGGCAAAAATCGGCTTAATTTTTTCTATGAAGTGTTCATCCATAACTCTTTGTAATGACATCCTTTGGCTTCGCTATCTTAGACTATGCACAAAAACTTTTATATCAAAGTGTGTTACATCTCTCTTACGAGGCTCTTGAAAAAGGGATGTCCAATTTCTTCCGCCATCCTGACAAGTCTTTCCGAGTCCCCTTGTTTCAGGGCCTGATATGCCTCCACCTGATAATCTCTATGCTCCTCCCATCTCTTTTTCACTTCCCTGAGAACCTCTGCAACGGCGTACAATCCGTCCGAACAATTTTTTTCTGAACCTTTAACTTCACTACGTTTTTTATCGCTTACTCCACTCCGGTGCCAGAGGACATAGGGCATTATCGCACAGATATGCTCGAGGGTCACCTCACCCTCACCCATTATCCATGCCAATGCTTTGGCATATCTAAATAAACTCTGCTCTGCCCGGTTGGAAATGCCATACAGATCGGAGCAGATATAATTTTGGTAATGGCATCCGTCACATCTGGAAAAATCTTTTTTCAAGCTGTGCTGACAGCGAATTTCCTGCCCCAGATAGTCGGCAAATAGTTCAGAGTCCTCTGAAACCGCCATCTCGTTGATTTGGTCTCTGATGATTTGGATCTCTTCGTCCCTCGGAATTTCTACGTAAAACCCCTGCCGCCTGAACCTGGTCTCCAGTTCAACTTTGAACTCCTCCGCTCTCAGATTAATATAGGCAGATACCTCATCGGCAGAACCGGTCTTATTGTTTTCATAAATGTATTCGATCAACTCTTGAGCAACTTTTCTATCTTTTAGGACTTCCTCGTCAATTCCTCTCCTGATGATTCTTTTTCTTACCGGATGCATTGGCCCTGTCTCAACCGCCAGATCGAATCTATCGGCCAGCGGCGTAATCAATTTTGTCGCTCCGGTATCGGTGTAGTTAATGGTCGCAAAGAATGACTTTCCCTGTTTCAACATCAACGTTTCACCTCTGTAACTCCATATGTTTCTGTCCACTTCATTGAGAAGCATGTTTTGCTTGCCAACGGGCAGGCGATTTATCTCATCTATGATAACTACTGGAGAAAAGGGGAGGATTTTCCACTTTACTATTTCCCTTCCCTCCTTTTCCAAAGCACCCAGGTCCAGGGTGGCTTTCATCTTTTCCTCAGTTTGCTCGGGATGAGCGTGGAGAGTTGCAGCCTGAATAAACTCCAACGGCAACCCTTTGACCAGACTGGAAATTCTCTCACTAGAGCTGGTTTTTCCGCTTCCATATTCGCCAAGGACGAGTTCCCTTCCATCGAGGATTAAGCTCAAAATCCCAAATAGTGAAACCGACAGGTATTTTTTATCCCCGATCTCAAAAAGCTCATCACCCAGATAAAAACGGTCCCGAATCAACTCATAAAGCCTGTGGATTTTTTCATTAAGCTTGACCATATATCTATACTCTGGTTAAAATTTAGCATTCCCGGGGAATCACTCGAAAAATAAAAAATCATAACAGGTTATGGGCTTGGATTCAACAAAGATTCTTGACTGGCTTGCCTGACTTATTGTAATATTTTTAATGCTATAAGGGATTGAAAGAGTAACGTCTCCAGTCTTGGCTTGAGTTATTAGTTTTGCTATGTTCTCTTTTAAGATACCTACTTTCTGGCACACTTTAAAAAAGCCGTTCAACGGGAAAGGAAAAGCTATTACCGTGGTACAATGTTTAATTCACGGAAAACTCGCTAAACCCTATGCAATTCCCTTTGCCGTTGTCACCAATGGGAATGATGTTCACATTCTTGAGACCGCATCAGGCAAGGTCATTGGCCGGGGTCTGGAGTCCATCCCCTCAAGAGTCGATATGGCGAGGCAGTCTCGCATATTAAGTTTAATAATGTTGCAGAAAATCGACTGGAAAAGGAAAAACGAATACTTTTTATGTATGAGGCGGTAGCCACCTGCTCACTGCCGGGTTAGATAGCCGCTATTACCGGGGAGTAACTTTTTTTCCGCAAATTTTGGCCTGAACGATTATACGGGAAAAGCATGCTGGAAAAAATTACCTTTTCAAAAAAAGGCTATAACTCCAAAATGATGGATGTGATTGCTCTTTGATACACAACCGTAATTTTTCTGAACTTGCTGCAAGAAAAAGGGAGATGCCGCAAATGGCATCTCCCTTACATGGTAATGGTGCTTATTAATATGCGCTCAGGAAATCATCTAAAATATCTATGTTCTGTTTACCGACAACTTTATCAAAAATCTTATCTTTTACATCCCTTGGAAGGAGTTCGATACTCTTGGTTGTCGCACTATCGAATTTAGCGGTCGGGAAAACCTTTAGTATCTTGTCCCTCTGCGTATCATTGGCATAGACCCTTATAACCTTCAGACCGGCCAACATTTCCTCACACATTTCAGCCAATCCGGCTTGTTGTAATTTTTCGAACCGTTCCTCATTAACCCATATATTGATTGGATATTTTCCTTCGGCCATAATGTCACCTCCTATTACATTGGCGGAATTTCAAAAACAGGGATTCTGTTTTCGAGATATTCATCTGTCACAAAGGGCGAACCGAACCCGTATTTATCAGCACATTCCAGAACCAGATCAAAGACCTCCGGTCTGAAAATCAGACGAGGTGGCTTGACGCCGTCTTGCACGATACTCCTGATCAGGGTTCCACTGAATTTTTGCCACTCGTCCCTGTGGTTACACAGTCCCTCAGATGTAATTTCGCCACAATGCGGACAGTATAGCCAGTTCATGGAATATACAGGGGTAATGTCCAGATCATCCTGGACGCTGGCAAGCAGATGATGGGCATCATATGCGCCGTAATAGGTTCCGACCCCGGCATGGTCCCTACCATACATGTGATGGGTTAACCCCAGGTTGGTCCTCAGCATGGCATGAAAGATGGCTTCCCGGGGGCCGGCGTAGCGCATATCCCAGAAGGTAAGGGAAGTCAGGTGGTTATGATCTCCGAAATAGCCTGATTTCCGCAACTCATCCTGGGTTAAGATAATGGCCTCGTCAATATAGTCCCCTTTACGTTTTGCGCCGATGATCGCATTTACCAGAACACCTACAACCGGTTTTTCAATGGGCAGTTCGGCATAGGTCTGGAACCAGGCTCCCTTCATAAGCCATTCATGACCGGTATGAGGCACGTTTCTGGTCTGATGGGCCACAACTCTTTCCCAGCCCTTTTCTTTGAAACGTTTTCTCATTTCAAGAGGCGGGATAAAGTATGGATCATAGGGTGGATTAATTTTAGGCCGATTGACAAGGGTGATCTTGCCACCGATGAATTTGTCCTTGTACTCATAGGTTCGGGCGCATCCTGGATGCTTATCCTCGTCTGTCCCGTAAACATCCTGGCACATCGCCTTTTTATCGTAATCAAAAATTTCCTCCACCTTAAAGATAGCCATGGGATTGCCCCCATAAGTTAAGAGGAGCGAAACACCCTCTTTGACTCCATAATCGGATATTTCATCTTCTGACAGATCAAAAAGAATGGGAATGCTCCATACGGTTCCGTCGGCAAGCCTCATGTTCTTGCATACAGAATCGACATCGGCTTTTCCCATGAATCCTTCAAGAGGCGTAAAATAACCGTAAGAGATATCAATGACCTCATTGGCGATCTGGCTTCGAATCGGAACCTCTGTGAGTCCTTTAATCTTCTCGGCAGCTTCGGCAGACTCCATAATCCTTTCTTTAATTTCTTTGCCACCATGTCCTATTTCACCCATATTCTTTCTCCTTTCCTTTACCATGTTTTTACTCCTTAATGACGGAAAAACCTTTAAGCATTAATTAATCCAATGAGTTTTGAATAACTGATTTGGATTTCTCCTCCTTTCAATTTTTTATTAAAATAAATGGTTTTTGTAGCACCATTTCAATTTCCACAAAGACGGACTATTAATAAGGAAAAAACCATTTGTCAAGGTTAATCACCGTCTAAACGATATAGTAGACCAATTTATTTTCTTATTTGTAAACTTTGTGCTTTTCGTGGCAAATAATTGAATATTTTCAATCCGGTTTGGTTCCTGTGATGGTCACTTCAATAGCCCGTGTCCGTGGACGATTATCGTGATTGATTGCAACCACCTGCTGCCAGCTCCCCAGTTTGAGGCGACCGTTTCGAACCGGCAGGGCAATGGAAGGCCCCAGCAATGCGGCCTGGACATGGCTGTGTCCGTTGCCGTCATGCCATGCCTTTTCGTGTTCGTATTCCATATCCGGTGGGGCCAGCCGGTTTATGGCATTTTTCAGATCCTGCACCACACCGGGTTCGAATTCAATGGTTGTGATTGACCCTGTTGATCCGACGATTGTGGCGAAAAGACTCCCGAATGCAATATCAGATTTGCTTACCAATTGGTCGAGTTCTAACGTAATGTCGCAAATGTCCGGACCGGTTTGCAAGCTGACATCGATTAATTCGTAATATATTAATACTGGTTTCATAATCATCCTCCAGAGACCTTTGAAAAACGTCCCTTTTTGCCCAATTTCTGCGTCAGGCTCAAATTTTAACCCGCCACCGAACTTTGGCGGGTTAATCCTCGAAATACTCAATGTATGTCTGCGGTTAAAATTTTCGCGTTGACTCGGGACGTCCATGTCTCTCGCCCTCGCGGGCAGCTTGACAGCTGTCCAATTCTGCTATCCTGCAAAATTGCTCTTGAACTTGAACCCCGGTTAAATATTAAATACGGATTTAACTGGGCAGGCAAAAATGAACATTTTTCAAAGGTCTCACTTCATTATTTTGGCATTACAGTTAATTGAGGGGTCGGGGAGTTTTTTCGATTCAATAGCTCCATGAATAATCAGCGACTACATCATACAAACTCAACCATAAGGGTTCGTAAAGAAAGAACAGAAAATATGGCTCTAAATAAATTAAGAAATAAAAATATTATCTGTGTATATCTGCGAAAATCTGCGTCCTATTAAAATCTGCGTCCTATTAAAATCTGCGTCCTATTTAAAAAGGCGATTACAGACTACAGAAGGTCCAGGTTCCAATTCCACAAACCGGGTCTGTTTTTCAGGGTCACCTCTTTTGGAATCGGTTCCACAAGATATACGAACAGACGGTATCCCGCTTTTTCAAGCTGGTTTTGTTTGGCACTTATATCGAGTTTCCAGTTGGGATATACCCAGTAGTCGGATTCGAATTTTTTGACCCAGGCCTCTTCGCCTTTGGGGCTTATCAAAGGCTTTTGGGTATCCAATTTTTCCGAAATTATGCGCGAAACACATAAGGGCCAGTTGCCCGAAATTACGATTCCCAGCGGCAGAGGGCTGTGTTTGGGCAGCATAACATAATCTTTACGGCCCAGTTCCGGGCTGACAATGGCTCCTTTAAAGCCGAGTGATGCCAGTGTTTTTATAGCCAGCGGATTGGTGATATTGCAAAACGGTCCTGCCCAGAGGTTCAATTTTTTTAGCGTACTGAAAAATGCCAGTTGCCAGGGAGCGTTGAGCACGAAATTCCGTGCCCCCTTTTTAAGGACACGGTTCACGAGTTCCTTGAAGTTTATTTCATCTTCAGGCCAGATAACCGGCGGAAGCCACCACCAGAGCCGGTTGCCGGGGCCTTTTGGTATTTTATTTTTGACCTGAGATTGCAGCCACAGTCCTGTCAGCCCCCTAAATTTTGCCTTTTCGGGTTTACGAAATACATGAAGATCAGAAACCGTTGCTTTGGTCCTTGATCTTTTTGGCAGCCTGACATTAAAGGCTTCAGAGGTCATTTTCAATACCGGTTTCTTGTTTAGCTCCTTTTCAAGCCCGGACAGCATGTCCTCAAGAGATTTTTCCCGCCGGTCTGTAAGGAAAACCGGAGTTCCTTTTGCAGGACTTGTTTTCGAGGAAGTTTTAAGAAAAAAATGCCCTCCTTTGGGTATGTATTTACCCACCCTTTGGGTGCCGTGCCATGACTCGTCCTCATATCCCAGGCGGAGGAGATCGCCGGGCAGCAAATCATCTCTCGGGATTAAAAAAGGCTTTTGTTGGGTTCCTTTTACCTTTCCCACAAGAAGACCGGAGCCGGTTTGAATGTCAATGCCTACCGGATTCTGAGGCCTTTGGGGGAGAAAATTATAATGGGTCCCGGTTCTGCCCAGAGCATAAGATAATAGGGTAAGCGCCTGTTTCTTCATTTTGGGATCGCTTCCATGATCCCTTAAGATCCGGTAAGCTTTAACCGTATAGAAAACGTAATGAGGACCTTTTTTCCGGCCTTCAATCTTCCAGGCCCGGATCCGGGGAATGGTCTTAAGGACTTTGACAAGTACATCCAGGCTGAGATCCCGGCATGAAAAAAATCTTTTGGTTTGGTTATTTTGAGCATAAACCCTTCGGCAGGGCTGAACGCATCTTCCCCTGAGCCCGCTTTTACCGCCCAGATAACTGCTCCAGTAACACCTTCCGGAAAGACCGTAGCAAAGCGCCCCGTGTATGAATAGTTCCAGGTCCAGGCCGCTGGGGCAATCCAAAGCCATGGCCTTGATTTCGTCTATGTTCAGTTCTCTGGGAAGAACGATCCGATGGACCCGGAACTTGCTTTTAACAAGTTTAAGGGCTGATGCAAAGCTTACGTTAGACAGGGTCGATAAATGGAGTTTGCCCGAAAAGCCGGTTTGTCTGGCCAGCTGCAAAAGGGAAAGATCCTGAATGATGAGAGCGTCGGGCTTCACCCACCGGTGGAGCAGCTTAAGAATCTTTCCTGCTTTGTCCAGTTCGTCGGTTTTTAAAAGGGAGTTTATCGCCACATGGACTTTGGTTCCTTTATCATGGGCCAACCGGGTCAGAGCCGAAAGTTCGTCAAGTGAAAAATTCTTGACCTCCATGCGCGCTGAAAATTGCTTAAGCCCGCAATATATTTCATCGGCTCCGGCTGCCAGGGCAGCCAGAAACGAGGCCTTGTTCCCGGCCGGCGCCAGAATGGCAGGAGGATTAAATTCTGATGGTTTATCTTTCATGCCGATTATCATAAAAGATAAACACTATAAAATCAATCCACCCAGGACGTATTTTAAAAAAAGTAAGAGACCAGATAAATTCTTCATGGGAATTCTAAGCTGTGCCCGGTCCAAACACTTAATGCCGGGGGGGCATACCAAAATACCCTATTCGGAGTGATTTTGATATGTAGAGTCAATTGAAGTATATACGCAATAAACAATATCTCCTCTTGATTGAACAACACGATGTGTTATATCGTTAATTAAATGAAAGAAATACGGGACCTGGCGAATAATTAAACGTTCTGAAATTTCTACCCCGATGCCATGGGGAAAACTAAACATATACTCAGGGGCTTGGCCCCGTTTGGAATAACAAACACCCATCATCCCGGTTGTACGTTTTTGTTCAAACGGGGTTAAAAAAGGAAGGATATATATGAAACTCGCAGTTAGTGGTAAAGGTGGGGTTGGCAAAACAACATTTTCCGCCCTTTTGATACGGACATTAAATGCTCAGGGAAAGCGTGTGCTGGCAATCGATGCGGATCCGGATGCAAATCTTGCAGCAGCACTGGGTATTCCCGATGCTGAAAAAATTGTACCCATTGCCGAGATGAAAGAGCTTATTTTTGAGAGAACCGAGGCACAACCGGGAACCATCGGCGGTTTTTTTAAACTCAACCCTAAGGTGGATGATCTTCCGGATTCGCTGTCCGCAAAACTCGACAATATCAAGCTGATGCGGCTCGGTGGTGTTAAAAAAGGGGGGGGCGGATGCATATGCCCGGAAAGCACTCTGTTAAGAGCGCTCATGCTTCATATTGTTCTGGCAAGGGACGAAGTGGTGGTCATGGATATGGAAGCCGGAATCGAACATCTGGGCAGAGCCACGGCCTCTGCAGTGGATAAACTTATTGTGGTTGTGGAACCGGGACGTCGAAGTATGGATACCGCAGGTCACATAAAAAAGCTGGCATCCGAGATCGGCTTAAAAAATATCGTTTTGGTCGGCAACAAAATCCGCGGCGAAAAAGATGAGGAATTTTTAAAAAAACACTTGAGCGATTTTGAATTCCTCGGTTTTATCCGGCAAGATGAAGCGTTGATAGAGGCGGATCTTGATGGTGTTTCACCGTATGATGTGGATTCAATTGCAAAAACAGATGTCAAAGAGATGATCGCTAAGCTTTAATGAATCGAACAAGACGATACGTCTTTAAACCAAAACAGAGAAAGGGAAAATTCGGCTACAGACTCCGGGTTCTTAAAATCAGACCCGGGGCGGATGCGGGCTTGAAAAAGGTTTTCGCTTCCATCGGAGTACCGGATAAAAAACCGTTTAAACCCGATCCGTTCCAGTTGAAAGCACTGTCGGCAATCAGAGATACAGACTGTCTTGTCACCGTCCCGACCGGCGCCGGCAAAACCTGGATTGCACAGCAGGCCATGGCCCGGATTCATAGAAAGGGGGGAAGATCTTGGTATGCTTCCCCTTTAAAGGCTTTGAGCAATACAAAGTACGGTGAGTTTTCAGAAATCTTCGGGGCGGAAAATGTCGGGATTTTAACCGGTGACAGAAAGGAGAATCCTGATGCACCGGTTATCGTCGGGACCACCGAGATTCTGCGCAATCAGCTTTACGATGCAATGCATAAAGGGGTAACTCTTTTAACCGATTTAGTTATCCTGGACGAAGCACATTTTTTAGGAGATGAAGACAGGGGGGTGGTCTGGGAAGAGATAATGATATATCTTCCCGAAAGGATACCCCTTCTTTTGCTTTCGGCCACAATAGGAAATGCAAATATTATCGCAAAATGGCTTTCGTCAATTCGCTCAAAAAAATGTATCGTGGTCGAAGAAACAAAAAGGCCGGTGCCGCTTTATCCTCTGTTTTTCCATCCTTCAGGGACGCTTTTCCCCCTAACTAACACCATGAGTCCTGGAAAAGGCAGGCTTCATAAAAAAGTCTCTGATTATGTTAACCGCAAGCGTCCTCCTGTTCTTGCCCCTCCACATAAGCTGCCCCCTTTCGGGGAGATCATGAGTGTTTTTAATAAATACCGTCTGCTGCCGGCTATATTTTTCCTTAAATCCCGGGCAGATTGTGATCATGCACTTGATCTATGTGAAGAGATCCCGACATTCGATGAAGATCGAAAGGCAAGGCGCATCCAAAGAATCCAGGAACTTGTGTCACAAAGCCCTCATATTGCCGGACACCGCCAATTGTGGCACCTTGAACACCTGGGCATGGGCGCCCATCACAGTGGTCAACTGCCGGCATGGAAGCTGGTGCTGGAGACACTGATGACAGAAGGGCTTCTTGATGCTGTTTTTGCAACATCCACCGTTGCGGCAGGTGTAAATTTTCCTGCCAGAACCATCGTTCTTCTTAATTCAGACAGGTTTAACGGCAAAGATTTCCTGCCGCTCAGCCCCACTGAATTTCATCAGATGACCGGACGGGCAGGACGAAGGGGAATGGATCATATCGGATTTGCAGTAACCGTTCCGGGAAAATTTATGGATATACGGCGAATTGTAAAACTAATAACGTCGCCTTCTTCTGATGTGTCCAGCCAGATCAAAATAAACTTTTCCATGGCCCTTAACCTGCTTTTGTCCCATACTCCCGACCAGATAGAAGATCTTCTTAAAAAGTCTTTTGCAACCTACATGATCGTTACGGCGAGAAAAAAAAGGGGAGCCCGTAAATCTCTCAGAGATGAGCACAAGCAATTGTGGCGAGATTTTTTACACCATCTTAACTTTCTGAAAGATACCGGCTATGTAACGGAACAGGGCATGCTGACGGCTGACGGAAAATGGGCATCACAGCTGAGGGTGGATCAGCCGATCATGATCGCCCAGGGGTTCAGACTCGGGATTTTTCCTGAATCTGATCCCGCACTCCTTGCCGCAATCATAGCATTATTTGTCAATGAGCGGGAATCCGATGACAGTATTGAAAAAATGTTCAAGCCAAAAACGCTGTTGACAACCTTTCGAAAGGTAAAAACAAGCCTGGAACCGTT
>Ga0315544_1002130_pt1 | contig 14314 bp, 10 predicted proteins | sample SalMarSW160130MG_2_FD_202543 | JGI IMG/M metagenome (GOLD analysis project Ga0315544, IMG submission 202543) | Salt marsh sediment microbial communities from the Plum Island Ecosystem LTER, Massachusetts, United States - Salt Marsh Sediment SW1601-130 ... | reverse complement strand
AGCGGTTCGTAGTTTAGGTTGAGGACAAGGACTGGTGAATCTAACAGGCCGCCCAACCGTGCCTCCTCTGGCTCTCAGGTCTATGGCCGATTATAACATGACCTTCCAATTAGGTCAAGATTTGCTTTGCCACAGCCGCCCCCCCCTAACCCCCCAACCCTGGGGGGAAACCTTGCTATCCCCCCAGGATTGGGGAGGGGCGTGGGAGCAGGCGCTACTGACGCCACAGCCGCCTCAGGCGCAGGTACATCACCAAAGTGTAGTAGGCCATCAACAGGCTCAAGATCAACCCGTGAAAGCCGTCCCTGTAGCCTTCCAGCGAGACGTAGCGCCGTCGGAGCTCCCTGAGGGGCTGCAAGATGAAATTGTGGGGTCGGGGCCGGACACCCTGGTCGAAGAGGATCTTAGCCTCGTAGTCAGTGTAGCGCTTTTGCCTCTCGATGAATTGCGCCAGAGTGTCGTAGTTGTAGTGGATCAGGGGATTCTCCAGATACCCCTCTTCGCCGTCCAGGATGACTAGCTCGTGAACCTCCCGCTGGGGATCGTAGTGGGCCTGGCCATGCCGCAGGAGGCGTAGTTGATAGTCGGGATACCAGCCGGCGTGGCGGATCACTCGCCCGAAGATGTAATTGTGGCGTGGCACCCACCAGCCGGATCGCGATTCATCCTGGATGGCACGGCGTATTTCGGACGCCAACTCCGGCGTGGCTCGCTCGTCGGCGTCAACGAAGAACACCCAGTCGCTATCAACCGCGTCCAGGGCGGCGTTGCGCTGCTGAGCGAAGTTCTGGAACTGGTGCTGGAGAACCGTCGCCCCCGACTCTTGCGCCAACTCCACCGTCCTATCCTGACTGAAGGAATCGAAGACCACGACCTCATCGGCCCAGCGCACGCTGGCGATACAATCGGCGATATTTCGCTCCTCGTTCTTGGTGAGGATGATGACACCTAGCTTCAGCTTACTCATCTCGGACTCGGAAAAAGGCTGTCAGAGTTCCCCTAAGTTCCTATGAGCACAGGAACTCGGGGGAACTTGCAGGACTCCTGCTCATGACATTTCTCTCACCGCCTGATAGGCTGCCAGACAGCTCTCCAGTTCCCCTTCGCTGATCTCGCCTCGCTCGTGAGCCGCCAGCGCCCGACGTTTCTCGGCTCGCAGCCCCAGCCACACGATGCGGCGCACGGCCCACTGATAGAAATGGCTATAGTGCTTCTCGAAGAGCAAATAGCGGCTCTTCCATAAAGCTGCGAACATCTCGCCCCGCACCTGCCTGGTGCTCTTGGCCTCGTGGTGCACAACCTCGGCCCTGGGCACGCAGTAGATACCCCAGCCAGCCTGCTTAATCCTCATGCACCAGTCTATCTCCTCGCAATAGATGAAAAACCGCTCGTCTAAAAGCCCCACCTCCTGGATGGTCTCTCCCCGCGCCATCAGCGCCGCGCCAAGGGGATGGTCAATAGCGAAGGGTTCTTCCCGTTCGTAGAGTCGGCGGGGATAGCGGCCGTTGAGGCGGGAGTTCAGCAGGCGATGGTGGAGGGGGAAGAAGTCGAGGAGGGCCTGGGCCAGGGACGGGAAGGCAAAAGCTGAGTGCTGCAGGCGGCCATCGGGGTAGAGGAGCTTCGCTCCGGCCACGCCGGCTTGGGGATTCCCGTCCAGGAAACACACCATCGTAGCCAGCGCGTCACCCAGCACCTCCGTATCGGGGTTCAGCAGCAGAACGTAGCGGGGCAGATCGTGAGACTCAGCCGAGAAGAATCCCATCGCCCGCAGAGCCTGGTTGTTGGCAGCGGCGAAGCCCACATTGGTCTCGTTGGCCATGAGCCTCGCCTGAGGGAAGCGCTCCCGCACCAACTCCGCGCTGCCGTCCGTTGAGGCATTATCCACCACCCAGACCTCGCCCCTCAGACTCAAGCCCCTCAGACTTTCGTACACCGAGGTCAGGCAAGTCTCCAGCAACGTTCGCACGTTCCAATTGACGATGACAATGGCCAGGTCCGAATTCAACCTTACCCCCTGTAAAGCGCTGCGTTCTGCTGAGGTAATTATACTTGCGGCTGGGTAAAAGGCAAGCCTCGGTCGGGGCAAAAAGAAAGAGGCCATCCTGGTGGGTGAGGGGTGGGATGGCCCGCGTGGTTGGCTTAGGGCGAATTTGACCAATTAGAACAAATGTGCTACAATCAGCCCAGAACAACCGTTCTACTACTGAGACATCTTAGCACACAGGAGGGCACGAAATGGGACTGGACGTTTGGTTCAAAGAAGACATCAGAAATATCCTGTTGGGTGTGGAGCTAGCCAATGCGCACCTGGCAACTCATTACAGTGATGCTGAAGTGCGGGCTTATCGTGAGGGGTTCAAGGCTGCTCTGGCGGCGGCTGCGGTGAGTTTTGGAATCTACCCCAGAGAAATCACTGCAGGGCTTGCCAGGGGCCAGCACAGCGTAGCACCATTGCCCCACTCAATAGCACGCCGACGATGAAGATGCCTGTGTTAGGGGGATCAGCGGGTTAGCCTGCCACCAATGGAGACCAGTTATCTGAAGCACCGCAGCACGCCGACGAGCTTGCCGACAACGATTGGGGTCGTGCCAACGATGGGGCTTGTTTTTGTCTTTCTCCTGGCGTACAGTTGTAGTATAGCCTTTTCGTCCTCTGGATTGGGGATCACAATGATCAATGGTTCCTGGTCGTTCAGCGGGCGCAAGCGATAATGCCTGCCTTCCTCATCAGCGTAGAACTCCTTCAAGGTCGCCTCATCGTCCACTTGGGGAACAACAATTGCTGCAATCTCGTTGTTTTCTACTCTTTCCTGGGAGCGGATTAGCACATAATCACCGTCAGCAATGTGAGCGTTGATCATGCTGTCGCCTTGGACTTGCAGGGCATAAGTCGCGTTCCTAGCATGGTCCTCATCCAACATGATGATTTCATCGGTGATGTTCTCTTCGGCCAAAGTGAATTCGAGGCTGGCGGCGATCCTAGCAACAACGGGAATCGAGCTAAGGCTTGGCCTTTCTCGTGGCTCGAAAGGAATCACGCGCCCCCTCGCGGCCATTCGTTTTCGTTCTCTTTCCGCTCTGCAATGGTCCTCCAAGTCCCTTTGATATTGCTCTCTGACCATTGATAGTCTGAAGGAGACTTCATCACGGAGGGGTGCGCTCAGCTTCTCGAAAACGCTCAGACTCCGCTGATACGCGGTCAGTGCCTCTCTCCACCTCAGGAATTTGTCCGCGTGTCCATCCTGCGCTCGGATGTGATGGGCTATTCCCAGGGCCATCCAGGCAACCCCTTCGCTGTATGGTTTGCTTCTCTCCTTGAAAAGCGTCTGGCTCTGCCGATAACTGGCAACTGCATTGTCAAGATCAGCGCTGGTGAGATATACAGTGCCCATGTACAACTGGATGAACGCTTCAGAGTATTTGACGTCGAAGTCGGTGATTACATCCAGTTCGGGGTTTCTGACCAATTCCAGTGCTTCCTGACAGCATCGGATTGCTTCCGGTTCCTTTTCCTTTCCTTCTGCCCGGTAGCCGTCAGCCATTTCCGTCAGAGCCAGTATAGTGGCACCTACATTACCCTCAACTTCACGTTCGTGGATAGCGCGCAGTACTTCGTCAGCCCAGTCTTTGTAGTTGAGCCGCGCAGCAGGCATCACAACCTCCTTTGCCAACTACCACAAAAGTAACCCATGAGTTGAATAGTGGGCGCGCTTCCCCCGGTGCTGCAGATTCATAGAACTAAAGCGCGCTCAGAATACCCGGAGATACCCCTTGTCAACAGATCGGCTTGCTCCCGAAGGGCACAGCGGCTTTCCTCCTTCCCTTGCCGAGACAGCAAAGAGGCCGTTTCGAGCAAAACAGCAGCCAGCTGGTATCGAATGCGTGTTAACATGTTGCCCGCATTTCGTCCGTAGCTAACAGTCTCAGGGCATGACAACCGTTGGACCTCCTCTACTGCTCCCACCCAAACCGAATTCGCGAAGTCTCCTCTTCTTTCGTGAAAGCAGACTTCGAACATCTTCCTGACATACCTTATCATCCGCGCCACTTCACAGCAATCTCTATTGAGTATCACCAAGGCATCTGTCATATGCATAATCTGATCCCAGCGCCACGCCTCAAAGTCAAGAGATATCCCTGGCAAAGAAGACTTCTCGGCCGATTCGAGTATCTGGAGTGTCTTAATCTTAGCTTTGATCCTGCTGATGTTCTCGTTTTCGCGATCAATGCTGTGTAATAGCTGAAGGGGTACGTCCAGGTCACCATGCAGAGCCTTCTGTTCTTCCAGGTGGCGCAGACTCTTCCGATGAATTTCCAGTTGCCGTCGGAGCGACTCGATGTCGGCCTTTACTGACTCCATGTCTTGCATCGTCTATACCTCCTGACCACTCCGCTCACTCTCTCTGTCTTGTATGTAGTCCTCCTATACAACCTAGGTTCAGGTACTTCCCTCCCGACGTTCCATACCTACTTGAATAGCGTTCATCAACTGTGCCCAGCCATCCTCTTCGAACAAATCAACCCACTGGAAATCACACAGGCTTTCTGGCACCTCACAATCTCCCAGCCGTACTGGAATCAGATAGATGTCGCTATCCAACTTCTCCTGCCAAATATCTAGAGCATGCCTGATTTCCTTCTGCAGGAAACTCCTTTTATTGACCGAGTTTGCCGACAGGCACGTCAGGAAGAAATCCGAGCGACGGATAGCTCTCTGGATGCTCGATCGCCATGTTTCGCCTGGTAAGATGTCTTTTTTATCCATCCAAGGCTTGAACCCTGCATCGGACAATGCCTGGTAAATCTTCTCTACCTGCTCTTCATCCTGTCGCGCATAACTGAGGAAAACTTGAACGGTTGCCTTCCAGTCTCGCCCTTCACTACGCAAGTACTCTGTTCCCCACACCTGCTTTCTGACTGTTTCAAGTGCTTCAACAGTATCAATGTTGACAGTCCCTACATTAACCCCCCAGTGGTGTGCGATATTCGTCACTTCCTCCTTGGTCCGCCTGCCGACTTCAGCTAGGTCGAGGCGGTATATATCCTGCAGCTCAAACTCCGCTATCACCTCGCGCAGTTTTGTGATAGTGGCTCCTTTGGTAGTGATTTTCCAATCACCTGCCGGTCCATAGGCGGCTTTAAAGATTGTGCGCTTGCAGACAGGATACTCTTCGCTGATGATCCCAGGGAACCGCCTTCCCTCTACCATCTCCCTGGGATCCTCCCCCCGTTCTGCCGTCTGTTCCCGAGACTCAATCCGATAACCCAGGCCACACTTGATGTGCAGCGGCACCTTGTCTTTAGTCAGTACCTCCTCCACCTCGAAGGACTCCCACTGCGGCCGCAGGTCAATGATGTGTTTGGGAAATTCAAACCGCTCGATAAGGAACGTGCCAGGTCCCTCGACGCGGGTGATATTTCCACCCTGTTCGAACACCACGGCGTTGTATGGCTTGACTACTGCCACTTTTGGCTCTCCTAACTGGTCCAGCACCCCCGCCGGCTTGACGAGGGTCAACTCGCTGTCCTCAATGAGATAATAAGAGGAGTTCACAGAATACACCATGTCCTGTTCGAGCACCTGGAGTTTCTCTCGCAGTTCTTGAATCTCAGCCTCGATTCTCCTTATCTCCTCATTTTCGTGATCGATGCTGTGTAATAGCCGAAGGGGCGCATCCAGGTCACCATGCAGAGCCTTCTGTTCTTCCAAGCGGCGCAGACTCTTTCGATGGATTTCCAGTTGCCGTCGGAGCGACTCGATGTCCGCTTTTGTTGACTCGCTGTCCTGCATCGCCTACACCTCCTGAGATCTGTACTTACGCTTCCTCTGTCTCTGTAGACCCTCTCCTTAATCTCAAGAATCGCTGGTCTTCCCCTATATAAAGCATCTTGGCCGTCTCACTTTCCGCTATTCTTTCTAGCGCTTCAATGTACCGCACGGCCGTCAGGTCATCAGCGATTAAGCTACTGGACAGTCGTTCCACAATCCACACAAACCGTTCGACAACTTCCGGCTTGATGTCGCGCCCTTCAATATCCCGCAATCCTCGTAGAAGCTGATTGACCATTTCCTCCACTGCTCTGGCTTTGATCCGTTCGATGCGGGCTAATGCTTCTGCCTGCCCCTCCCCGCGAGTGACCAACACCTCCCTCTCCCCTTCAGCCCTTTCGAGCGAAGCCTGCCTTTCTCCCTTCGCCCTGACCATCATCGCCTGCTTCTCCCCCTTTGCCTTCTCTACCATCGCTGCACGCTCTCCACTGGCTATCTTCAACAACGCAGTCTCCTCACCTTCAGCCTCTTGCAGCCTAGCCGTTTTCCGAGCTTCGGCTTCGGCAACAATGGTTCTTTTCTTGGCTTCTGCCTCAATCTCCGTCTTTCTGCGCAAATACTCTGCACCCCACATACCCCACACTTGCCCTCTTACTGCTTCAGACACTTCAATAGTATCAATGTTGACAGTCCCTACCTTCACTCCCCAGTAGTGCACGATCTTCGCTACTTCCTCCTTGGTCCGCCTGCCGATTTCAGCCAGGATGAACTCTTTGCTCTGCTCGTCGAAGCGGTATATATCCCGCAATTCAAACTCCGCTACCACCTTGCGCAGTTGTGTGATAGTGGCTCCCTTGGTAGTGAATTTCCAATCGCCTGCCGGCCCGTATGCAGCTTTGAAAATCGTGCGCTTGTAGACAGGATACTCTCCACTGATGATCCCAGGGAACCGCCTCCCTTCTACTACTTCCCTTGGATCTTCCCCTCGTTCCGCCGTCTGTTCCCGGGACTCGATCCGATAACCCAGGCCACACTTGATGTGCAGCGGCACCTTGTCTTTAGTCAGTACCTCCTCCACTGGAAAGGACTCCCACTGCGGCCGCAGATCAATGATATGCTTGGGAAATTCAAACAGCATGGTTAGAAACACACCAGGTCCCTCGATGCGGGTGACATTCCCGCCCCACTCGAACACCACGGCGTTGTAGGGCTTGACCACTGCTACTCCCGGCCCCCCAAACAGTTCCAATACTCCCGCAGGCTTAGTCAAGATGATCTCTCCGTCCTCAATGATAAAATAAGGGGGGTTCATGTTGAACATTACAGTGAACAGCAACCGCAACGCTTGCCCGCGGGTCACCCCGAAAGTCTCGCGCATCGCCAGCAGCCACTCTGAACTGACGTACATAACGGCCAGGAGTGGCACCCCTATCACACTGATCCCGGCCAGCAAGCCGGCCACGGCTGACCAGAACACTCTGGACCAAGTCACGCCGATCAGGAAACGCAACAACACGTTGTTGGTGATGGTCATATCCGGGGTGTTCAACCATCGGTATAGAGGAATACCTACCGCCAGAGCGATGGCGAGGATCATCCAGATGGCTGTGAGCAAGCGCCGCCAGCCAGGCGGTGACCGGAAACGGACAATGAAAAGAGTGAGAGACAGAAAGACAAAACAGCCAACTCCTGTCTTCCACCGCAGGCTCACAAACGTGAAGACAACGACCAGTAGTAATAACACCACGAGCTGGCGGTAGCTACGTCTCTCTCCCAGTTCCATCACTTCGACTATCATTTCCGATGGTTCGTTCACTTCGACTGTCGTTTCCGATGTTTCGTTTGTCATAACAATCTCCTATGGGCCTCCAAAAGCAAGAGGAGGCCTCCCTCTTGGGGATAGCCTCCTCTCACCGCCGCCACTCCGCAGCTCTCGTTTTTAACCTTGGCTGCTTGGTGACAAAATACACTCTGTGTTATTGTCCTGGCGGAGGAGCTATCCCCCCAAAGCGTCTATTGATCTGGCGTAGCGTTGCTCGTCCAAGATATCCATCACTACTCTAGCCTTGTGACTAAAGCGGCTTAGCGGCTGAGTGCCTTCAAGAGCTAACTTCCCCGGTGGCTCTTGTGGTTTGGTTACCACTGGCTTCCCAATGAGGGGGTCTTTCTCCAATCCCCGTAGCATGGCTGTCGCCTGGCAGCCTCCACGACACATTGCGAATTCTCTACACCCCAGGCACTCAACGGGGGTCATTCCTCGCCACGCTTCCATCGCCGGTGAGTGCCAAATCTCTTCCAGTGATCGCTCCAGCAGATTGCCGCACATCAGTGGGGCATGATTACAGGGGCGCACATTGCCCCAGGGATCAATGGTGGCCTGCGCGATGCCAGCTAGGCATCCATAAGAACCGTTAGCAGCGAAACAATGCGGAATGGGCGTACCGAAGCGCACCGGTTCGCCATTTCCCTTCGGCCCACGCCCGTTGCCACCTATTCCATTTCCTCCGTTAGCGATATTCTCAATCGCCTCCACCGCTCGTTGCAATTCAAGCTCGCCCGGCTCAATTTCGGGCAGTGACGCGCCGATAAAGCGCTGAAATGACGCATGGTCAGCACCCAGTTCCTGGCCCAAAGAGACGATGGCTTCGACTTCAGGGCAACTGTAACGAGTGAGAACCGTGCTGGTAGTTACCTTGAGCCCAGCATCAACTGCCAACCGGATGTTGGCGACCGTCTCATCGAAAGAGCCAGGTGTGCAAGTGAATGCTTCGTGGGGTTGAGCCTTGGCGCCATGGAGGGAGACAAGCAGCCCATCCAGTTGTGGGATGCCAGCCAGGAAATACACCAACCGCTCAGGTTCTAGCCAGCGGGCGTTGGTGAACAGCGTGAAAGGAATGCCCAGGGCTGCGGCGTGTTCGATAATTTCTTCGAACTCCGGATGCAGCGTTGGCTCTCCGCCGGTGATCTTCAGCCAAGACGTACTTGGTGCAATGCGGTCGAGGACAGTACACCATTCTTGCATTGACAATGGTTCAGGTAAGCGATTACCGGCAAAGACATTGCCGCAACCGATGCAGGCATTGTTGCAAGCGGGGGTGAGTTCAACGAAGAAGAGTCGTCCTTCAAGTCCAGTGAAGTGGCTGGGGTCTACAGTACAAGCGCAGTCGCCCATGTTTCACCTCCCCAGGCCAAATGTTGGCTCTGCCAGTATCACGTCGTCAATCCATCCTCGTAGCGTTCCGCACTCCCATCCTTCCCTTTCTCTATCATTCAATATTCCTTTCATCACTGCGGCCAGATTCCTCACTTCGTCTTCGTGAGGGAGTTCGTCTAGCCATCCCTGAACGCTAAGCTGCAATTCATTCAATTGGTCTACTTGCTTTGAGTAACTCTCCAGGTATGTTGCTGCCAGGGCGTAATTTCTGGCTGTCTCCTCCCACTCCGTGCTAAACTTCGTAAGTAGACGAGCTCGCTGATAACAAACTTTGCCCAGGATAAGATAAGCTTCTTCCAAGCCCGGTTCCACCTTGCCCTTGAAATCCTCCAAGGCTTCCTCCGCTTTGTTTAGCTTGTCTTTTGCCTCTTGAAGGAGGGCTTCTGGATTCTTTTCTTCCATTTGATCTCGATAAGCGTATCTCAGGTGAAAAACCCATGCCCAATCCTCTAGGTTATCGGCTTTCTCCAATACTAACTCCATTCTCGTAGCGATGTTATCAGCTGATTTGAACTCTTCATTAGCTTTCTCTACCAGCTCATAATATCGCGTCTTTTCGGCCTCGCGCTTGGTAAGAAAGTCGGCCCAATCTTTGTAAGTGCATCCCAGTTCGTTATGAATTTCTAGCTGATAATAGGGCTCGAGCTTATCCTCCTTTTCCCTGGCCTGCGCGAGGAATTTCTCGGAGAGCTCAAAATATCTCTCTATACCTGCTGTAGTTCTCCTCGTGTCACTTAAACCCCGACGCCGATATGCCCATCCCAGGTTAATACTGGCCAAGGCGATGCCCACTTCATCTCGCCGCCTCTGAAAAACATTCAGAGCCTTCGTGCTATCCGTCGAGGCTCCCAAGAAGTTCCTTTCCCTTTTCTTGAGGATACCCCGTGTATTCAACCCAAGGGCGATGCCATAATCGTCGCCTGTCTGTTGTCTGAGCCGCAGGGCTTTCTCACAGTCCTCCAACGCTTCCTTGAGCTTGCCTTGTCGGGCTAATACATACGTCCGGTTGTTCAGAGCCCGTGCCTCACCAGATTGATAGCCGATTCCCCTGTACAGCGAGGCCGCTTCAAAATTTGCCTCACTTGCCCTTTTCAATTTCCCTAAAGCACGTGCCATAAGCCCTTCGTAGATATGAGCGGTTGCCTTCCAGTAATCCACCACCCACTTATCAAATCCATCTGGCGTCAACTTGTCTAACATTCTCAGTGCTTCTTCGATATCACTTTCCGTCTCATCAAGACGCCCCAATCGTTCTTCTACCGCTGCTCTGGAAACAAGCAATCTGGCTTGCCAAAGCTCGTCAGCCTTGGGATACTTTTTTAGGAGTTTATTGGTTATCTTAATTGCCTTTTCATATTCAAGGCGGGCCACAAATCTATACACCCAACGTGCTCGGCAATTCATGTTAACGGAATCGGCTATCTTGGGCTTCTCATCTTGGACCGTGACCCAACCGCCGTATTTTGCTCGCTCAATTCGTTGGCGAGCAAAACGGAGCGCCTCTATGCGCAGAAGATTGTCCCACTCCAAAGCTCGTTCGCTGCAAGCCTGCGTATCCAGGCGGTCATACTCCGTCAGTCCTTGCCGTGGAGCCAGATCGAACTGATAGTATAGCCGCTCGGTCAGCAAGATGTGACGCTGGTGCTGCAGATCGCTCCTCTCCCTCTCAGCCTCTGCTCCCTCTATCTCCTCCTTCACCTGCTGTATTTCCTCATCGTAGTAGCTAATGATATCTCCTGCTATGCGCTCCTGTTCCAGGTAGTCAGGCCAGAAGGCTTGCCATACATGTTCTTCTACGAGATCGTACATCTCATCGTGCAGGAAGAACCTTTCTTTTCGCCATCTTGGCGATCTGTACGGCCGTTTTACGAAGGAGAGTTCCAGGAGCTCCGGTACTAGCTCTTCAGCTTCCTGGACCGGGATGTCCATCATGCGTGCTAGAATCTCCGCGTCGCATCCTTTGCGCGCCCGGGCGGCATAATAGATCGCCTTATCCACCGGTGTATCCCACTCACGGATTTTTTGAATCAAGGCTATTTCGAACCTGTGTTTTGCCTCCTTCCACTCTTCACTATCTTGTTTGCGCATCTCTTTGAGTTCTGCTACATCAACGGGATAAAAACCCTCATCCCATATGCCCCGCAATCTGTCCCGTCTCAGCCAATCCAGCGCCAAGGAGACAAAGATGGGCCGCCCGCCGCTGAGGAACCAGACCTTCTCCACCGTTTCTGGTGAACTCTTGAGTATCTGCCCACCGAAATCGCTAGCCTCTCGGAAGTACTCCTTCGTCTCCTCGAGAGTCAACCCCTCGAGCTTTACCGACTGCAAGTTCTCTCCGTACGCACCTTCGAGACGCTTGCTTAGGTGTTCATCAGGACGGCTGGCAATGATGATCGCTGTGTTTTGCAACTGAGGGGCTTTCTCCGCCAGCCATCCCAGCGTCGGGGCCTCCAGCCCCTTAACCTCGCAATCATCCAACACCTCTTGGTCGTCACGTTCGTATTCTAGAAGCTCGGCAGTGTCGAAACGAAGTACAACCCGTTTATTGCGGCAGGCTTCCTCATATCCTCCCTTAAACACTTCCCACAATTGGTCTTCTGAGATTCGCCCCTCGCGACATTCAACAAGCTTCGTCCTGAATTCCTGAAAGACATCTTCCACTCCACGCTCCATCAGATCTTTGACGATAGCATCCTCTATGGCAATCTCAGAGTGCATTGCTGTATCGTAGAAGTCCAGGAGCCCTGGGCATAATACGTCCATCTCCTTCTGTTCGTCTTCTCCGACCTCAGCGGTGACGATACGCTCAACCTCCTCCAGAAGGCGGGTCTTCCCGATGCCCGGGTCGCCCATGATGAGCAGAACTGGACGACCGAGGCCGGTAACTGCCTCGGAGATGAGCCCAAGTTCTTTATCGCGGCCAACCAAGGTAGGTAGACGTCTACTTAATGACTCTCTCATGACTCTCTCCTTTTTAATCCATTGTGCTTTCCGAGGCTGCTTCTAACTATATCCTCTGCCTCCTCGGAAGGGCAAATCTCTTTGTCCTTTGTGGCCTCCTCAATGAACCGCTCTACCACATTCTCACCTAATGACATCAGTTTATTGCGCACCTCTTTCGAGGCTTCTTCCAGAGGGTTTTCCGGCTCCCCAGGAGTTATCAAGTACTTTGCTGCCAGGCGATGATATATCACTTCAATCCCATAGGTGATGATAGAGTATTCTAGCTCCAAAAGGGAAGTCTCCGTGTAAACCTTGCATACCCTGTCCAATGAGTCCGAGTAACCATCCGCCGCCATCTGATTCAGTTCCCTATATCTTTCCCTATTCCTCGCAATCATTTTCATTTCCGCTACAACAACCCCTCGTGCGATAGCATCCCCCCACATGCCAGGTTGTTTCTCCAGAACCAGATTGCGTCTTACTAACCATACTAACAACTCCTCGCCCTTGGTGAATTGATGAATTGCTCCGTTGTCTATCATATGTTGTAATACAGAGGCGTTGAATCTCCTCAGAACGCAAACGGTTTGGAAATCCTTCCACCGTTGCTCTCCAATTCTCGCTGTAATCTCATTAACTACATCGGTCATGTATGTTGTGAAGAGCCTCTCATTGGTTTCGGAGGTGAAATAGAAACGTCTCATTCCTGGTCTCTTGCCAAATGTCCATCTTCTCTTCTTATCCAGATCTTTGGTCACTATATCAATAAGCCCTTTTGGATGACCTCCCGTTATATCCAATAAGCTACTACTCATCGCCTCGTATTCCCAAGGCACAAAATCACACTTCGAAACTCGCCTGATCAGATCCACTATTACATCTTGACCGAATTCAGAAAGGGGTATCTCTGTGTACCACATTCCTGGCTGCCCGAAGGGCAAGGACCCTTCACCAGAGATTCTTTCTCTCACCCAGTCCAGGTCATCTCCGATACACCGTCCTGAGAGCACAACACGGCATTCGCCTCTGGCTTCTCTGACGCATTCATAGACGGTGCTCAAGCCCACAAGTGCTTGGCGGCGTACACCTTTCGGAAGCCAGTCAATTCCATCTACCAGCAGGGCTACTCTGTATGGCCTCTGGTCAGCTATCCTCCGGCCAAGACACGAGCCTATCTGTTCCCAATCAGTCACTTCATCGCAACCGAACTCAGAGGCCAAGGCATTCATAACAGCCCTTGTATCCTGATCAGCGAACCCCTCACATTCTAACAGAGCGCAATCCCATCCATCCCTCTTGAGATCATCAGCTGCTTTACGGAGAAGATATGTTTTCCCGTAGCCCATAGGCCCACTTACAACGGTCACTGGGGGATATCTCGGTAGAGACAATCTCGTTTCTAGATCCCTAAGCTCCTCCCATCGATCGAGGAAGCCCACTGAACATATCATCATAATAGCCTGCCCTCCCCCATCAAAGTGATTCCTGTCTCCTCGGAAGGGCAAATCTCTTTGTCCTTTGTGGCCTCGTTGATGAACTTCTGTACTATCTCGTCACCTAGTGGCACTAGTTTAGTGCTCACTTCTTCCGTGGCTTTTTCCAGGGGGTTCTCTAGCCTCCGGGGAAGTGGCAGGTACTTCGCTGCCTCCAGCCGATGGTACATCAACTCGATCCCATACGTAATAAGAGGGGGTTCTAGCTCGGGAGTAGATGTCGTCTCATAGACTTTGCATATCCTGTCCAATGATTCGGCGAAGCTGTCCGCCGCTATCGCGTTCAGCTCTTCATACCTTTCCCTGTTTTGGGCAATCATTTTCATTTCTGCCACAACAACCCCTTGTGCGATAGCATCCCCCCACATGCCAGGTTGTCTCTCCTGAACCAGATTGTGTCTTGCCAACCATACTAACAACTCCTCGCCCTTGGTGAATTGATGGATCGCCTCCCTGTCTATCAGGTGCTTCAGCACCCCAGCGTTGAACCTCCTCAGAATACAGATGGTTTGGAAATCCTCCCACCATTGCTCTCCGATTTTGATCTTTATCTCATTAACTACATCGGTCATGTATGTTGTGAAGAGCCTCTCATTGGTTTCGGGGGTGAAATAGAAACGTCTCGTTCCTGGTCTCTTGCCAAATGTCCATCCTCTCTTCTTATCCAGATCTTTGGTCACTATATCAATAAGCCCTTTTGGATGACCTCCCGTTATATCCAATAAGCTACTACTCATCGCCTCGTATTCCCAAGGCACAAAATCACGCTTCGAAACTCGCCTGATCAGATCCACTATTACATCTTGACCGAATTCAGAAAGGGGTATCTCTGTGTACCACATTCCTGGCTGCCCGAAGGGCAAGGACCCTTCACCAGAGATTCTTTCTCTCACC
>Ga0315544_1002127_pt1 | contig 14323 bp, 12 predicted proteins | sample SalMarSW160130MG_2_FD_202543 | JGI IMG/M metagenome (GOLD analysis project Ga0315544, IMG submission 202543) | Salt marsh sediment microbial communities from the Plum Island Ecosystem LTER, Massachusetts, United States - Salt Marsh Sediment SW1601-130 ... | reverse complement strand
ACCTGGCAACATTAGCTGTTTGCCCTTCGGTGTATTCCGAGCCAGATTACCAAAGGCGGAACTGAATTTTTTGTTTGGCGCTTGAGGCAGAGTTGAAGCACGAATATAGCCACGGTGGGACTTGACAATCTTAATAATCGGTGTATGATATATTTAGTAGTTTAAGTTTAGGTTATTACAAGCTTCTTAGGATTCGCTTAGATTCATATCAAGCATTGGATGACCGGGACGCAAGCTAAAATTATTGAGAAAGGAGGTCATCCAATGAGTTTTCAGGACAAAACCATCCAATGTGCCGATTGTGGGACTGACTTCAGCTTCACTGCTGAGGAACAAGAGTTCTTTCAATCCAAGGGCTATACTAATGAGCCCAAGCGCTGTCCGTCATGCCGACAGGCAAGGAAGACGGAGCGGAATGGAAGTCGTGGTAGCAGCTACGGACTCCCACGGCAAATGTTCCCTGCCGTATGCGCCGACTGCGGCAAAGACACTGAAGTGCCTTTTGAGCCTACTAACGGCAGGCCCGTCTATTGCAGCGATTGCTATAAAAAAGTCAGACTGACTAGATGATGCCGGTTTGACCGTAAACACACATGGGTCGGGGATACCTGGCCCATGTATGTTTACGGGTGGAATTCTGCGCGGGACAAAGTCCCACCGCCATTTGCCGGCCAAGGATTACGAAATTAAGCAAAAGGAGGAGCATTGGCATGAAGATTTACGTCGGTAACTTGCCTTATGATGTAACTGAACAAGAGTTACGTCAGGAATTTGAAACTTTTGGAGAAGTGACGTCTATAAACATCCCAACAGATAGGTACAGCGGGCGGCCCAGGGGATTCGGGTTTGTGGAAATGGCAGTAGTGTCTCAAGGTCAAGCTGCAATTAATGGCCTCAACGAAAAAACGCTGAAAGATCAGACGCTTAACGTTAGTGCTGCTCGCCCACCTTCTGAGAGCCGAGGGAGTGGGTCTTACGGCAACAGGAGAGGCGGCTGGTCTGGCAGGGGAAGACAGAGGAACTATTAGACTCGTTTTCGTTCATTTCCGCCTGAGACAAAGAGCATATATTCATTACTTTTGAGGCTGTTCTTTGGATGCTGGTGCCTCTAATTGATACGGTGTCCGTGGAATTGCGGGTTAAGTCCATCCATTGGCGCTTAAATGCAGCTGGAAAACTTCACAATCCATCAGAATGTTTAGCGTCTGCAGGTCTCGTGTGCTTATCCGTGACTCTGACAGGAAGCTGCTGGCGAGATAAGGCAAGAGATGATGAGTTCCCAGTCCTAGCGCGGTATCTTTGACAGGAACAATGATAAGCGGGCACTGCGCCCTTATCTCTTGAGAGCAGGCTACAAGTTGTGGTGCTTTTTCTAACTCGTAAGCCGCTGGAGAATCTGCTCCTTCTGTTCTGTAGTGAGAAATCCTTCATCCACTGCCTTCTGTAGCCAGGCCTCAACACTGTTCAGGACTTCAGCCCTACGCTGCCCAGCAAGCCGACCTTGCTCTACCACCTTGTCAATCCGAGCCTCAACCCGCTCGAGGATTTGTGCCTTATCCTCCTCACTCAGGCTGCCCTCCAGCGACATCGTGACATGCTCCAGGACCTGTGCCCTACTCTCCTCAGCAAGCTGACCTCTTTGTATCACCCCGTCGATCCTAGCTTCAACCCGCTCCAGTATTTCTGCCCTACGCTCTTCACTTAATCTGCCCTGCTCTACTGCCTTAGCAGTTATCTCCTCAACTCGCCCCAGGATTTGCGCCTTATGCTCCTCAGCGAACCCACCTCGCTCTATTGCCTTGTCAATCCGAGCCCCAACCCGCTCAAGGATTCGGTCTTTCTGTTCCTCACTTATGCTGCCCCCTAGTGACATCCGGACGCGCTCCAGGGTTTGCTCTCTACGCTCCTCAGTAATCTGACCTCGCTCTATGGTCCTGCCAAGCCTTTGCAGAACCCTCTCAAATAGCCGAAACCTACGCTGCACCAGAGTGGGTAGGGGTGATTCTTGTGTGGCGTTTTCAGCTAGAGTCAGTAGGTCTGATTGCTCGGTGGCGCCTTCTGCTAGAGCTAGTAGGTCTGACTCCTCCATGACACTTTCGGCCAAGGACAGCATGTCTAGTTCCTGTGCGTGACTCTGAGCTGGACTTGCCCCTGCGCAACCCACGAGACAAAACAGCCCAACCACCGCTATGCTCAACAGAATCTGCCACTTTTCTCTAATCACGTTACTCCTCCTACTCGTCTGAATCTTCCGGTCCCAATTTAGAGACTATACTATCAGCAAGATCTAGTACTGCCTCTATTATATCATGTCCATCACCTGTTCCAATTCCCTGATAATACACTCAGCTGCCGGGATAGTGCTTTCCTATCTAAGAGATGCCAGCCCCACTCCACATTCTCATCAAGCTTACGGAACTCAATAGGCCCGAGACAAAGGGGCAGGGTGACTACGTCAGCATAACTCCCTTCTTGCCCGCCGCGGATAACTGCCTAACCGCAAAGAAATGTAAGGAGCTTCTCTATCATCAGGTCTATGGTCACAATTCTGACTATTGTGCAGTCTGACGGGATTGAACATTTTGGAGTATCATAAATGCAGAAGGCGTGAAGTACAGACGCCAATAAGAGAAGGTGAAAAATGAGTGTCCCGAAGGGAGAAGTATCACAGCAACTGTTACCTAGACGATTTGCTGGAAGGATCGGTTTCAAATTCATGAACATGAGACACAAGTCCATATATGAAAATGTGGCCAAAGTCCTGGAACTCAAGCCAGAAGATGACCTTCTTGAAGTTGCTTGTGGAAACGGCTACTTCTTGGAGAGGTACGCTTCACATGTTCATAGTGTTGCCGGTTTAGACCTTTCCGAGCTTGCGGTCAAGCTGGCAACCAAGAAGAACAAGTACCGTGTCACAGCAGGAACTGCGGAATTCATGTGCGGTGAAGCATCACAACTCCCCTGGAAAGACAACAAGTTCAGTGTTGCTACTTGCATGGGTAGTTATCCTTGGCTTCCCAAGCCTTTAGACACACTAAAAGAACTCTATCGAGTGCTACGCCCCGCAGGAAGAGCAGTTATCAGTATTGATTGGAACGCTGAAGACGGAATTGACCGTTCGAAGGAGATCGAACGGTATGGTCATCAAACCTGGAGCGAAGCCGATGTACGAAACATGTTTACAGCAGCTGCATTCTCGGATATCTCCGTTACCTACGCAGAAGGACACAGGACGTATAAGATGATGATCGCGCATGCAGCCAAACAGTAGAAGCGCACCTGAACATATACTCAGAATGTTAAGTCATGTTCTTTTGGATCCTATTTGTGGTATGCTTGAGATGGGCCTCTAAGTTATGAGATAGAAGCACAACCATGACCACTGAAATTTATCGCTTCCAAGTAGGGGATTTTCAGTGTATAGCCGTCAGCGATGGCACCCACACGTATGCACCTCCGGCCTTCCCGCCGCCCGCTATATTCCTTTTCGATAACGCGCCAAAAGAACGACTTGAGCAAGTGCTTCGCGAACACAAACTACAGCCAGAACAGTGGCTGGAGTGGACAAGTCCATACATCTGCCTGGTGGTTAACACAGGCAAGCACCAGGTGCTGGTAGATACCGGTGCCGGCGGTCTTGCCCCAAGCACGGGGAAACTCCTCCAGAACCTGCGGGCTGCAGGAATCGCGCCTGAGGAATTGACACAGTCGTCTTGACACATGGGCATCCAGACCACATTGGCGGGAACACTGACGACAAGGGCAGCCTGGTTTTCCCCGACGCTCGGTACGTGATGTGGAAAGACGAGTGGGACTTCTGGACCTCAGGACAGGCGGAGGCGAAACTTGATGAACATGTCAGAGAAGTCCTCCTAAAATTCGCACGCAAGAACCTGCCTCCGACCCAAGGACAGTTGGAACTTGTTGACCATGAAACCAAAATCGTACCCGGTATACGCGCCCTGGCAGCGCCTGGCCATACACCGGGGCACATGGCACTGGCCATTTCCTCGAGAGGCAAGCAGTTGTTATGCATCTCCGATGCGGTGCTCCATCCCATTCATCTGGAGCAGCCACAGTGGCATGCAGCGGTCGATTTTGCTCCTGAGCAGGTCGTGGTCACTAGGTGCCGGCTTCTAAAGAGAGCTGCGACTGAGAAGGCTCCGATACTTGGCTTTCACTTCCCGTTCCCGGGTCTGGGCCATGTTACGCAGAAGGATGATACATGGCGGTGGCGGCCTGTTAGCACAATCGGCTAGAACATCACCGAAGTGGTTTTTCCCCCGAGCGTTGCCTCAGCTTTATCAGGCTCTCCGGATTACACTTTTTGGCGATTTGTTCAAGCCTCAGATAAACCCTCAAGCCATCTCAAACTTCACCTCAGTACATCCTTGAAGGGTATTGAAAATTCCCTCAATAATGTAGTATTGTAGTCTCCGCTAGACATAGTGCTTTAAGACCAACATAAGGTCTGTGGTCAAGCGGGCGTCAGAGGGTTGTCTCAGTTCTCACCATAGTCGGTTCAGCACAGAAGGAATGATAATGCCATGCCTAAGGTTTGTCGAGGCCCAAGGAGCAATATGAAGAATGCACAGGGAGGTTGCAGCAATGAGAAAGCGCGAATTGATAGGCAAGATCTTTGGGATTGCACTAGTGTGTCTGCTAATTGCACCGATACTTGGAAATTCATCGGTGATGGCGCAACCTAGCTTCACTGGAGATGTGGAGGCTGACTTCACCGGACCGGGTGTCCTGGTAATTCCGGACCCAAGTGGGGTAGGAGATGTTGGCCTGCCATTGAATGCATCACCTGGCATAGTCAGTGGCTGGGACATGGTAGACCTTCGGCTTGCCTATGACGCCGCTGCCGACACCCTGTACGTGGGGATAAACACCTTCGGGATAGCTGGCGATGCCGATGGCGATGGCAGCCCCGGCGGGGCTTCAGCATGGTTGGTGGACTATGGAGGGACAGACAATCCCGGTCTCGGCAGCACAGAATCCATTGCCGTCTACTTGGACCTGAACCAGGATGGTACCTATGATGTGATTGCCGGTGTACCAGCCACAGGTGACATCACTGGGTTCACGGTCGCCAACTTCTCGGGGTTTCCGGGAAGTCCTGGGTCTGCCTTCGGCACGCCGCTTCCAACTCACACGGGAACCTTACATGCCAATCCGAGCGCAGGCGACCCCGATTTTGAGTTCACCATACTGAACTTCTCCACCGTCCCAGGACAGGATGCCTCACTGGGTGGATTCATTGTCTCGGCATTCATGGGCTCTCTACAGGATGACGGCATCGGTGAGGACTACATCCAATACGACCAGAGCCCCTCTACCATCACCAGCATCAGTTCCTCGGCGGGCAAGGTCGTGGCTGGCGGTAGTGTCAATCTGACCGTGACTGAACACAACGACGGAGATGTTGACCTGGCCAGCCCGCAGGTAGCAGTCACCAAGGCTGGCGCGCCTTCTGTCACGCTGGAATGGCCACCCACCACCGGTGATACTGCTGATCCCGGTGTCCTCAATGTTGGCGAGACCTGGAACTGGACTATCAATCTCGTTCCTATCACAGTCACGACCACGTTCGTTGCCACGGGCAGCGGGATTGCCCCAGGAGACTTTCTGGTTACCTACCCCGGTGACCTGCAGGAGCGGGATGATCTGATCGTTAACACAGATGTCATAAACAAGGTGCGCGCGCTGCTGCCCTGGATTGTGCTGCTTGCAGCCATCATAGTCGGTGCCAGCCTGTTTGTGCTAAGGCGTCGCCGGGCTCAAAGCTGAACCTCGTGAGCTAGAAAGGGCAAACTTCTTCAAGGGGTTTGCCCCTTTCTTGACCATTTATCTATCCAACAAACGTCAATTGCTGAGTCTCATCCGACCTTGCAGCCATGGAAGAGGTTGATATAGAGATGAGGCACGTGGCAAAAGCGCTTGAATAGTGGAGTGACAGCGTCCAGTGGGCAGCATACAATAAAGTAAGATCCTGTGTATGCATACGTGAACTGAGGCAACGGAAGTGAGTGTCCGTTAGTAGAACTCAGGCAGTTGGGCCGAACCTACAATATCACTGGGGGCGGCATTGCACAATTGCATGTTCTGTTACCTCACTGCACGAACTGACGAATTGTGACCTGACACACAATCGGTCAGAAGATATGATCAGCTAACCAGATTAGCAAGCTGTAATTCATCTACAATGATGACAGATGGTTCAGTAGGACCGCCCATTCTCTTGGCCACCTTCCCCTTTGCCATTTCCAACAGCTCATCAAGGTTACCAAACTTAAGAGCTTCAGTAGGGCAGCATACCGCACAGGGAGGCTCTATGTTCATGTCGGCACAGAAATCACACATTTGCATGATGCCGTCGTCACCAAATTGGGGCACACCATAAGGACATGCCGAGAGGCATTCCTGGCAACCGTTGCATTTGTCCCTGTCAACGACGACAATACCATCCTCATCCCGTTTGCTTATAGCCCCGGTGGGACACACTTCAATGCAGGCTGGCTTACCACAGTGCATACAGGCTAGGACGAAGAAATCTCTGGTAACATTCGGATAGACACCACCCCAAATCTCAACGACTCGCATCCAGTTTATTCCCGGTTCTATATTACGTACGCTCTTGCATGCCACCTCACAGGCGCGGCATTGGATACACCTATCTGCATCAAAGTAAAAGCCATATTGCTTTGCCATTACCTATATCGCCTCTTCGTTTATTATGATCGGTACTTCTTAGCTACCAGTCCACAACTCTATGCTTTTCGTACCTCGACCAGGGTTTGCTTGGGCATAGCGGTTACCATTGGGTCAAAGGCTTTATCCGGGTCAGTACTGTACAGTACGTTTACGTTTGCGCCTCCATCCAGTATCGGATAACCTGGCAGTCCCAGCTCATCGCAGCCCTGCCACCATCCGTGGAGGCCCATAACCACGTCTGGCCGTATACCGTGGAAATACAGAGCCTTTACCTTTATCCAGCCATGTGGTGATTCGACAACTACCCAGTCACCGTTCTCTATCCCACGTGCCTTAGCTGTCTCGGGGTGAATGTGTACCCATGGTTCAGGTTGAATCTCGCGTAGGTAAGGCAGATTACGTAACCACGCGGCGTTATAAACATCTGAGGTGTGTGCGTCAAAAAAGACAAGAGGGTACTTCGCCAAGAGCTCCGGGGTAGCCGTTGGACTCTCGGGCGGCTCTATCCATTCTGGAAGTGGATTGAACCCATTCTCTTCGAATGTAGTATTATAGATTGCCACTTTGCCCTGAGGGAGGTAAGGAGCCCTCGAAAGCCGAGTACTGGGAGTGGTGAATATTTTCTCATACTTCTCGTAAACCATCGGTTTTGGCTCATAAATAATACCTGTAGGATGTGCTCTTAGCTCTTCTATGGTCATCCCAAAGTTCTCCAGCTGGTAGTTCATGCACTTCTCAATACTTCCGTCCCAGAAATCCTCCCCATAGCCCATCTTGACCGCCAGGTCAAGCCAGAACTCGTAGTCCGACTTGTAGTCTCCCAGCGGCTCAATAACCTTGTTTCGCGCCATTATCCAGTTACCCGTTACCTCAAAAGGATGGTCGCATTCATACATAGTGGCTACAGGGACAACGATATCAGCCCAGGGCATTGACGAGTTCTGCATTACATCGATAACCACGAAGAATTCCAGTTTCCCAAGCGCTTCTACCACCCTCTTGCTGCCACGAGTAGTTACCGTGGGCTGGGTCCCGGGAGCGATTATTGCCCTGATAGGATATGGCTTTCGGGTGAGAACGCTATCAAGACAGCGGTAATAAGCGGAAGATGTACCTTCCATGAAGGGCTGAAAACAACTGGCTATTTCCGGGCCTACCAGCCTGTCTACAAAATCCTGGGTATATCTCTCCCTGAGATGTACGGATTTAACCATGGGCATGGTAGTCCCGGTGGATACAACATTGCCCCCGGGTCTGTCGAGGTTGCCGGTTATGGCTATTAATATTGCCACAGCCCGTACTGCGTTATTGGAGTCTGCCACCTGGTCGAATGCGTTCCCGGCAAGAATACATGCGGGTTTTGTCGTCCCGTATATCCTGGCCACCTCTCTTATCTGGTCGGCTGACAGCCCCGTTATTGGCTCAGCCCACTCTGGATTATATTTCTGTATATGAGGTACGAGCTTATCGAAGCCGTAGCACCACCTAGAGACGAAGTCTGCATCGTAGAGGTTCTCATTGATTATGACATGTAGCATTGCCAATGCCAGGGCACCATCGGTGCCGGGCCTGATGGGAACCCAGATATCCGCCTTGGCCGCATCCGGCTGCATCTCAGGCTTAATCACCATGAGCCTGGCACCTCTCTCCTTGGCATCTAAAATTCTTCGTAGATTGCCCAGAGGTGCTGCAGCATATGCGGGGTTAGCACCCCATACCACAATCAGGTTAGCATGCTCAAAATCTGCACCGTCTCTATTGAGCCAAGGCCATCCCAGAGTATAGGCAAACCCGAAAGCTGCCTGTATAAAACAGAGGCCACTATGGCCATAATTTGGGCTTCCGTGGGCGATTAGGAATCGCTGTAAATAGTCACAATAGCTGCGTCGCGCTGGCGCGAGGATAGCTAGAGATTCAGGTCCGTGCTTTTCTTTGAGTTCGCTGAGCCTGCTGGCAATAGTATCAAGAGCTTCATCCCAGCTGATTCTCTCGAATTTACCTTCACCCTTCTTCCCGATACGTTTCAAAGGGTATTTGAGACGTTGCGGCGAATAGACCCACTGCACGGAGGCGAATGCCTTGGGGCACAATGTTCCTTTGTTTGTAGGAGCCTCCTTCATGCCCTCGACTCTTATCAACCTGCCGTCTTTAACATAGCAGTTTAGTCCACATCCGGGCATTGGGCCGCATAATGAACAGATGGTTGGAACCATCCGTTCCTCAGACTTCTTAGCTTTCACTGATTCTACGGCTTCTTCCAAACCATCTCTTTTTTTACTCACCTTTTGGCTCGCTCACAATCTCATGGTTTCAGAGTAATAGTAATACAGTCTTTACAATAAGTAGTATTTTCGCAATAGCCATGCTTGTATTGGAATTTCGTTAATTTATTTAATGATTATTGGGGTTATCTCTCGAATACATAGCCTGCAGCTTAACTGCAAATTATACTACTCATACGGTAGACTAATCAACGGCTGCAAACATCGCCATAGCAGCATGGTCGGTTGAACCTTGCGCCATTTTGTGATCTTGGCGAAATCAGTAAGGTTCGATACAATGACTGGTCAGGGTTAGAGCTAATCATGCAGGTAATTGAGATAGTCAAAGAAAAGGCGTTGATTCGGAGTCTTATATTGGCGACCGGCATATTTTTTGTCAGTCTTGTATTAGGTACGCTTATTGGTCGGAACACCGTTGAGGGGCTTATGAGACAGCTCGGTGCTGTACTAGAGCCCCTGGTATCGACGGGTAAGCTGTCTATCCTATTGGTCTTTATAATATTCATCAACAACGCGATCAAGGCTCTTGCCATAATTTTCTTAGGCATCCTACTGGGACTTCTGCCTCTACTTTTTGTGGGCCTAAACGGCTTCATCCTTGGAGGCCTAGGTTCCGCGCTTGAATCAGTCAAAGGATGGGGATATGTTATGGCTAGCTTTATACCGCATGGTATCATCGAGATTCCGGTGATCTTGCTAGCCACCGCTCTGGGCCTCACGGTAGGTATGGAATCACTTAAGTGGCTAGTACGAAGAGAGAGCCGAGTTAGATTACAGTTGTCAGATTGCCTCAAAGTTTACTTGAGGTGGATTCTTCCTGGGCTTGCCGTTGCAGCCATCATAGAGGTCTTTGTCACCCCCTTGCTAATCGGGCTGGTTGATGCTGGTTAGCTTGGTCTCTGTAAATATTCCCGCAGACAAATGTGAACAGGCTTGAGGACATGTTTCCAGTCTGTTGAGTGTTCTCAATGGAGATTCAGGCGCTCAAAGAATACTGAGATGGCTTCCTTTGACGCTCGAGAAGCCTGGCCACTACACGCCTTAGCGAAATGTGTATAGGCAGGTAGTATCTTGCTTGCCTAGCGCAATTGTCGTCAAAGTCAAGTTGAATGATAGGAGCTTCTTCCATGCCGCCGTGGTACAACGGGCGTTTGAAAGGAGGGGGCAATGTTAGATGTAAAAACGGAGTTCTTGTTTGACCTCAAGGCCGATTTGGACTGGGCAGGTGCGGTAGACGTTGGAACCACGCCGCATGGTATGAGAAGAATTGTGTACGTGACAGGCGGTACGATCGAGGGGCCGAAAGTAAAGGGTGTTGTGCTTCCGGGAGGAGGCGACTGGCCCATCATCCGACCTGACGGAGGGATAGTCTTGGACGTACGCGTTGCCTTTCGAACCGATGATGGTCACATAATCTACGCCTACTACCGCGGTTTGTCTACCATATCAATCGATATGTTGGGACGAATTTTGATGGGCGAGGCTGTAGACCCTTCAGAGTATTACTTCCGCACGACCCCAGTATTCGAGACTGCGTCTGAGAGGTATGGCTGGCTGAACCGGGTCGTGGCAGTGGGCATCGGTCAATTCCTACCCACAGGGGTCGCCTACAAAGTATATGCTATTCTTTAGGCTGGCGAGCATTAGGAAGGCTTGCTTCCACACAGCAGGGCATCTATTCAACTTAGGAGATAATAGCCTATTTTGTTACTCAGTTGCACAGAAAGCAACAATGCTTGATAAACAATAGGACAATTCAGTCTGCTTGCACCGATAGCGATCTCACGCCATCGCGATGCATTCGATCTCGACCAGCATGTCCGGCAGCGCTAAGGCACCTAGGACAGTGGAGCGGGCCGGCATGTCTTTCGGGAAAAACGTCCGGTAGACCTCGTTCATCTTGGGGAAGTCCTGGGCATTTCTCAGGAACACGGTGACCTTGACTACCTTGTCCAAGGACGAACCGGCGACTTCCAGGGTATCCTTGATTACCTCCAACGTCTCTCTTGTCTGAGCCTCTACACCCTCAAGCAGCGCTTCCGTCTTGCGATCTCGATAACCAGGGAGCCCGACACAAACACGAAGCCCCCGGCTTTGATGGCCGGTGATAAGGGCAGTGACATCTTTCTCGCCCAGCGCGGCAAGTTGGCGGGGATAATGGCTTCCTTCTCCATGATAGAACCTCCTCCTGGATTTATCGGGCTATTGAAACAGGGCGGGTCAACCCATTAGCCACCCGCAGGCGAAGAAGCCCCCTTCGGGTTGGCATAGGCATGACCTCCCTTTCGGTGACTTATAATTCTAACCAAAAGGGCACCAGCAACCTCCGAATTTCTTCTAACGTTCTGGTGCCCCTCTATCATCACCCCATCACAACATGTGATCTTAAGAGAGCTTCAGGTGTCAAAGTCTCGGTCTAGTCCTCATTCATACGGCTGCCAATACGTGACATGCGAATGTTTTTACGCGTTGTAGGAACATACCAAAAAAACAAAAACCCACCTGCCTGGCTGGCAGCCAGTTCTATTATTAATATGATGAGGGCGAGTTGGTGAGGTCCTTATTCCAAAATCGCCAGCTCTACTTACCTATGCGAAAAACCTTAGTCCCGCACCTCGGGCATAAACCTTGAGTCGCACGACGTTTGTTTTTCATTGTGATAGCCTTTGGATTCTTGATCTCAACCTTTTTTCTGCATTTCACGCAATATGCCTGCATTTGAACCTCCTCGCACTTAATATTTGTTTCTGAGAATAACATCAATATGATAACTAGTCAATAGCCTGTCTAAACAAAACGTCGAATGGTGACCCAACAATTCTGACTTCTGTGCAATGGTTTGCAGCGTCTAGAAATCTTCGCATATAGGTTTCCCTAGGTACAGCTTGCGCGAGATTCAACCTACAAGTTTGACTATGGTCTCTTCTTGCATAATGTGGGATAATGACCTCAACACCTCTTTGCTCCTCCGGTCGATTAAGGAAGGAGCAGAGAAGTAAGTTAACCTGCGATATCCTATGAAAGCGATCACGCCTATCATAATTGGCATCATGCTTCTATTAAGCATTCTTGTGTCAAGCATTTGTGCCACCTCGAAAGGGGAAGGTTTTGCCATTTACTTGACCAGAGAAGATACTCCTCCCGAGAAGATGGAGATGTTCAGTCACGTCGACATCGCCGACCAACCTATCGTGTCAATACAGGATATCATCACCTATAATGCCCAAACTCACGAGATAAAACTTACTGACGAAGCCTTTGAACGTATCGCTAATCTGGAAGTGCCCGTCAGGGGAAAGTCACTTCTGATTTGTGTTGACGGGGCACCCATATATTGGGGAGCTTTCTGGACACCGATTTCTTCTATTTCATTTGATGGGGTTATCATCTGGAAGCCGCTGAGCTCCCAAGAACCAAAGGTAATAACAATCGGACTTGGTTACCCTACCTCATCTTTTTTTGAAGGTGAAGATCCCAGGAATAATCCAACAGTATTGCATTCGCTCGAACAGGCTGGCAAGTTAATCAACAAGCTATCAATTACATCCATGGACAAGCTACCCCGCTCATTTAAAGGATATGAACTGTACTCATGGGAAGAAGAAAGCCAATGGCACTTTGCTTTGATTACAGGTACCGATCGTACTAAGACGATAGAAGAAATAACTTCCAACGAGGATTTTATCTCTGAAACCGGGTGGGTGAAAATCCATGTGGTGGGTGCAGATGCGATTAAAGATGTTCTCAGCCGCTTGCCTGATGGTGAGTCAGTCTTCTGGTGTGATGAGTTGCATATAGGGCAATCGACAGAGACGGACCTGCAGTTACCACCTGAGCAGATTGCAGATGCAATCGAGGAATATGCTAAGCAGTGCGGTTTAGATTTTGTAGTTACAGTACATAGCTGTTGAAAATAAAGGTCACGAGAAAGTATATTGTTGACTAGCCACTGAACAAATTGGCGTTTCGTGACTGCCTAACTCTACAGTATGTTTTGGACGCCCCAACCTATTGATAATTCTTTCACTAGTGATATAATAGTGCTGTGAGGCTCATATACGTGACGAGAGTTGGCGTCTTTTTGATTGCGGTAGCCTTGATTGCCGGCATGGTAGGCTGTGTTTCCTCTCCTACTGAGTACGACCTCACCATCTCCAGCACCGAAGGCGGCGTGGTAACCACCCCTGGTGAGGGGACCTTTGCCTATGACGACGGAAACGATGTCGACTTAGTGGCTGAGGCTGAGGAAGGCTATCGCTTTGTCAACTGGACTGGCGATGTGGCTAACATAGCCAATGTCGACGATGCCACAACTACCATCACCATGGACGACAACTATTCCATAACAGCCAATTTCGTAGTGATAGCACCCACCCAGTACGATCTCATCATCTCCAGCACGGTAGGTGGGGAGGTAACCGCCCCCGGCGAGGGGATTTTCGATTATGATGAGGGAACAGTCATCAACCTGGTGGCAATTTCTGAGGCTGGCTACCAATTTGTCAACTGGACCGGGGATGTGGCTGATATCGCCAATGTCGACGGTGCCACAACTACCATCACCATGAACCGAGACTGCTTCATCACGGCTAACTTTGAGGAGGGAGGGGCAGTGACTTTCGCCGACCCCAACCTGGAGGCAGCCATAAGGGAAGCCATCGGCATACCCGAGCGTCCCATCTACCCTTCAGACCTGAAAGGACTCACCTCTTTTTCTGCTTCAGAAGGGAATATCTCCGACCTCACCGGTCTGGAGCACTGCATCAACCTGACACACATCGACCTTTCTCATAACCAAATAGACAATATCGCGCCTCTGGCTAGTCTCATCAACCTGGCGTACCTGCAGCTCGACTTGAACCGGATAAGCGACATCAGCCCTTTGGTGCAAAATGAGGGATTCGGTGAAGGGGATACCATCTACCTGCAGGGAAATCCATTGAGCTGGGGCTCAATCAATGCATACATTCCTGAACTCAAGGGGAGAGGCGTAACAGTTGTGTATGACGAGCAGGGGATCACGGGAAATGTCACCGTTGTACCCAACTGTGAGGGGATGACGGCGGAATATACGATCACGTTTGATATCCAGGCTAGTCTGTCCTCTGGAGTCCACAGCATCACCATCCTGTTTCCGGAAGGCACTACCGTCCCACAAACCGGTTGGCAGACGGGCGACATTACCATCAATGGTCACGACGTTTTCGGAGTTGACGTCACAGTTGTCGCCACAAAAGTGACCTTCCTTGTGCCGCAACATATAGCGTCTGGCACAGTCACAGTGGTCTTCAAGGAAGACGCTGGCATCGTAAATCCACCCGCTG
>Ga0315544_1002121_pt1 | contig 14349 bp, 10 predicted proteins | sample SalMarSW160130MG_2_FD_202543 | JGI IMG/M metagenome (GOLD analysis project Ga0315544, IMG submission 202543) | Salt marsh sediment microbial communities from the Plum Island Ecosystem LTER, Massachusetts, United States - Salt Marsh Sediment SW1601-130 ... | reverse complement strand
ACGGGCGTAGAATCGGGGCTGATGCGGAAAGAAAAGGAAAAAGCCGGAGGTGGGGGAAATCAATGAAACGCTGGATTGCTTTCTGGAACATCCTCGCCAAGGATATGCAGGCATATTACCTCAAGCCTCCCAACATCAGCTGGGGTATAATATTTCCTATCGCATGGACAAGCATGTTCTTCATCAAATCGGGGAGCGGGCTGGAAAGTATCCTGGCGCTCCTGCCGGGCGTGGTGACTATCTCAATACTTTTCGGTACTACCTCGATGCTATCCGTTACCATCACCTTCGAGAGGCGGAGCCGGTCATTTGAACGGCTGCTTCTGGCACCAATCTCTCTAGAGCTTCTTATGCTGGCTAAGACCTCCGGGGCTATCCTCTTCGGGATTGCTAATGCCTTCGTCCCGATTATTATCGCTGCGTTTCTGGCAGACCTTTCAGGTGTAGCCTGGTCACTAGCGGTACCAGCTATCTTGCTTATTGGTATCGTGTCAACATTCCTCGGACTCTTCATTGCGGTTTCGGTAAGTGAGGTATTTGAAGCCCAGACTTTTTCAAATTTCTTCCGTTTTCCGATGATATTCCTGTGCGGGTTATTCTTTCCCATCATGTCACTGCCCGTATTTATCCGCCCGCTTTCTTATGTATTGCCCGTGACCTACGGTGTTGACATTCTCCATGGGGCAGTCAATGGTGAGCATATCATGTCCTACACGCTTGACCTCATCATTCTGGGGGTCTTTTGCATAGTCCTGTTCCTGCTGAGCCTGCGCAACCTCAAGCGTAGATGGATTCTCTAAACGCAAACCATCTCCGATAATCCTATCTAGACACTTTATGAACAATTCATGGAGTAGCTTCAATGGATTCATTATCTGGGTGACCCTCGCCCTGGTGAGACCTTCATTCTAGGCAATCTCACTTAGAGAATTTAATTCTTCATTATCCAACATTCTCTGCCATTGGATTGCTTTGCGTATGATATGTTTTGGGGCCTGTCTTACAGTTCACTTTTCCTATGGGTTGGTTTCCTTGGAATTTCAGGCTTGTAACCTATTGAGGCTATTGCATCTGTTGGTCGTAAATCATGTCCGAGGGGGAGCCATTTTAGAATCGAAATACGGTTACGCAACCTAAGGTGGGGTTCAGGTATACTGCTATAGATCTGAAATCCCCAACATATTCAAAAAGCTAAGATATGATGTTTATATCTTCAGCGTCGCGATTAAATGAATCATCGTAGAACTCCTCTCATAAACAACCTTACCAAAATGTAATCTTCCTGAAAGGAAAATGAAAGGTTTGGTGCTTATTGTATATTAAAATACCAAGAGGGGCCAGTGACAGAAAATCTACTCAATAGGAAAGAAAGAAACCTTATAAATCCAGTCTTAAAGGAGGAATTATCAATGAAAAACAGAAACGCAACCGCACGAAAGTTAGTTGGATACCTTTTCATAATTGTAAGCATAACGCTTTTCTCGGTCCCGCATTGGGCATTTGCAGCCGGTCCCGGTTTTTGGAAGAAGGCCCCGCCATCTTTTGCAGACCTGGCCGAAAAGGTCAAACATTCGGTCGTGAACATCTCAACTACCCAGGTAATAAAGGGATCGCCGCTCCAGCCCTTTTTCGGGCCCAACGCACCATTTGGCGATTTCTTTGGGAGGGACTTTTTTAAGCACTTCTTCGGGAATGTGCCTCAGGGAGAGATGAAGACCCACGCCTTGGGATCCGGGTTTGTAATCAGCCAGGATGGTTTCATCCTTACGAATAACCATGTCATTGACAAGGCCACAGAGATCAAGGTGAAGCTTGAAAGTGGGAAAGAATATGACGCCAAGGTGATCGGGCATGACCCTAAGACGGACCTGGCCTTAATACAGGTAAAGCTTGATGAAGGCTTTCCCACACCGGCTCCCTTGGGTGACTCTGACGCCATTCGGGTCGGAGACTGGGTGATGGCGGTGGGAAATCCCTTTGGCCTGGGGCAAACCGTGACCACTGGTATTATCAGTGCCAAAGGGCGCATCATCGGGGCAGGTCCTTACGATGATTTTCTGCAAACCGATGCCGCCATCAACCCGGGCAATAGTGGAGGCCCCCTGTTTAATATGAAGGGGGAAGTAATTGGAATCAACACCGCGATCATTGCCCAGGGCCATGGCATCGGGTTTGCTATCCCCATCAACATGGCAAAAGATCTTTTACCCCAGCTCAAAAAAGGTAAGGTTATCCGTGGATGGCTCGGGGTGACGATTCAGGATATAACCCCCGAACTTGCCAAATCATTTGGATTCAAAAGCTCTAAAGGAGCTCTGGTCTCTTCTGTTGCCAAAGGTAGCCCGGCTGAAAACGCGGGGTTGCGGCGAGGAGACGTGATACTCCGGTTTAATGGAAAAGAGATTGAAAATACACATACACTGTCGCAGCTCGCAGCAGCGACCGCACCCAATACCCAGGTTAAGGTTGATATCCTGCGCAATGGGAAATCTGAAACCATAACCCTGACCATCGGCACAATGCCGGCGGAAGAGCAAAAAATGATTTCCCCTAAAAAGGAAACCAATTGGGGGATGGCGGTTCAGGAACTTACCCCGCAACTGGCCGAGCAACTTGGATTGGAATCGGGAACAACCGGTGTGGTGATTTCCGACATCGAATCAGGAAGCCCTGCTTCAGATGCAGGATTGCGTCCCGGCGATCTCATCAGGGAAATGAACCGAAAGGGGATTGAAAACCTCGATGATTACAGTCAGGCTTTAAACCAGGCAAAAAAAGGCGACAATCTTCTGTTGTTAATTAAGCGGGGCAGCGGGGCATTATATGTCGTACTTACACCACCCACAAAAAATAAGGGATAATACCCTGCCGGTCCACAAAGATTTCTGGCAGGGCGTGGTTTTTGTCCGGAGGGTTTCGGCCATTTGCCGGAACCCTCTTTATTCTTCCGAGTGAGAAATCAAATGTGTCTATCGGTCTGGCCTAATAACTCAGCATCAATCATGGGGGAAGAGAGTCAGGTAACCTTGGGTAGTCAGTGAGCAAGCTACAGTCAAGCGAGCCCTCTATCATTCTGAGAGGGACGCCAAATATTCACTAAACACTGGGAGGAGAAATATGCGAAAAAAATACTATGAGATTGTCATCGAAGGGCCCTTTGATCTAATAAAAGGCTTCATCATCGGCTTCTTTGAGGGGAGAAAGATCGGCGGTGCAATCATTTTTGAACGGGAACATCATGTGAAACGAGAGGATGGCCTCGAACACCTCTTGCGCGCGATCCATGTAGAGGAAGACCGAGTCCACATTCTTATGAGTGAAAGAACGTTTCGAATCCTCGATCAAGCGCTCAATAACCGAAAGCATATGATTAATCTCAAGGTTGTTTCTGAAAAAGAAATCGTGCGTGCTCATTTCAATTTCACCTATGCGGCATATGCCAAGCGATTCAGTAATGAGCTAAAGGAACTGTTCAGTAATCTGCCTGAAGGGGTTCGGCTCGAGGGATATCAGCCCGATGAGATTGAAAGAGAGACAAAAGACAGTACGGCCGGCTACGCACCATTACACAAGTACGAGATCAAGGCTAAAGGAAGAGTAAACGGCCCGGCAAATGAAGTAATCGATTTCTATGACAAGATAGAACATAACGACTGGATAGAGCCTGAGGAGATAGAACTCGAATTCTGAGGCTCACCCTTGACTTGTCAATGATGGCATTGGTTCTTAAGTGGGGAAGGATAAGAGGTTACTAGTGGTTGTCAGGCAATATAGAGGTGAAAGTGTTTGTGTGGTAATAAATGTGAGTGATGATAACATTACACTGCCTGAATACGAAAGAAAACTAGATATGATTACCCAGACACTTTTCTATGGAAACGTGGCCCCATATGGGGTCTATTTTTTGGGGAGGCCGGTGCCGTCCATTTGAGCTATTCCTCGCATGGCTTCCGAATGGTTGCACCCTCCGCCCGGCAACTCAGCTTATTGCGCAATCTGCTAAATCTATCCTGATCAGGAAGGAAGGGTGATTCGTACAATAACAGTTTACGCAGAAACGGGCTTCCATGTTTTATGCTAGGTTTCCAAGATATATGAAAGATGGTCATATCAGGCTGAGACCCCTGAGGATCCTTGATGGCCCTTTCATGAGACATGGGTTCAGGAAAAAAGAAATTCAGGAGGCAAATTGTTTGTCTAAGCCCATATCCAGCGCATGGTTTTCTGTCTGGTGGTGGCTGAAGATAAACTTTGCCGTTTCTTACTGCATAGAGATAGACTCAAAGCGCGTAGGATTTATTGGTTTATACAACCTGAGGCTTGGCAAATCCAGTGAACTGACACTGATGATATTTGACGAAAGTGTCAGGCGACTTGGTCTTGGCAGTACAGCATTTGATCTTCTTGCACAAAATCTTAGAAAGCATTCTATAGTCAAAAAAATAGTTGTTCGAGTCAAAACTGAGAATGAGGCTTCAATTTTCTGGCGAAAACTCGGGTTTGAGGAAATTGGTAGTATGGATGGTGCAAGAGACATACTCATGGACCTGGATATTGCGAACTCAGTAGAAGAGGATAGGCATTACGACGTAACGCCAGAGTTCAGATTGTTGACGAGCACGCATAGGTGAATCCAATAATGCCAATCATCGATGGGTAAAAACATTACCAACCCACCTGAGTCATCCCATCTGTAGCAGTGAGGAGAACTGTGCTACCCCTCATGAACAACCTTTCCAAACTGTAATGTTCTTGAAAGCCCAGTGAAAGGATTGATGCATATAGTAAGGGAAAAGCCTAAAAGAGAGACACTGGCTAAATTCTTGATCGATATGAAAGGAGGAGACATTATGGATCTTACTTTAAAACGAGACATACGGAAACTCATGGTTGATACCGAGGACGTCAAACGGGCCTTGGATATGCTGGAACAGGACCACGCCACATGGGCCAGAAAGCGCGAGGAAAAGGACCTGAAGAAGATCATCGAACGTGTCAAAGGGCTGGAGTTTGACGTGAGCACGATGATGAGTGATTGCTCATCCCTTCCCCACCAGGAGGAAAGCAAGGGCATCAACGAAGATCTTCACCAGGCCTTTAGGCGTCTGAATGCCCTGTTTGAAGATATAAAGGAGGTGAGATCGGAGCTAAATGGTTCATATATTCACGCTGGAGAACTCTGGCAATTGGAAATCGATTGGGGCAGATTCAGAAAGACCATCCGGGAGATCCAGAAACACCTCCAGGCTGGCGAGAACTCTCCGAGAATAAAGAAGGAAAAAATTATTTTTCAAAATCATATCATTTAAGGGAGGAATTAAAGATGAAACACAAAAACACAAGGATTCGACAGTTAGCTGGAATCATATTTTTATTGGGGATCATGACATTTTTCTTGATAAACCAGAGTGCACAGGCCGCGGTGCTTGGGCTCGGGAAGAAGGCGCCAGCCTCTTTCGCTGATCTGGCCGATAACGTCAAACATTCGGTTGTGAACATCTCCACCACCCAGGTGATAAAGGGATCGCCGCTTCAGCCCTTTGTCGGACCCAATGCCCCTTTTGGGAATTTTTTTGGAGATGACTTCTTCAAACACTTTTTTGGGAATATGCCGAAGGGAGGAATGAAGACACATGCCTTGGGCTCCGGATTCGTCATCAGCGAGGATGGCCTTATCCTCACGAATAACCATGTGGTTGAAAAAGCGACTGAAATCAAGGTGAAGCTTGAAAGCGGTAAGGAAGGTAAGGAATATGATGCCAAGGTAATAGGCCGGGATCCCAAAACAGACCTGGCCTTGATTAAGGTAGAAATTGATGCCGATTTCCCCAAACCGGCTCACATTGGGGATTCTGATGTCATACGCGTTGGAGACTGGGTGATGGCGGTTGGAAATCCCTTTGGTCTGGGGCAAACCGTGACCACCGGTATTATCAGTGCTAAAGGGCGCATCATAGGGGCCGGCCCCTATGATGATTTTCTGCAAACCGATGCGGCCATAAACCCGGGCAACAGTGGCGGTCCACTGTTTAATATGAAAGGGGAAGTGGTTGGGGTCAATACGGCGATTATCGCACAGGGGCAAAATATCGGCTTTGCAATTCCTGCCAACATGGCAAAAGAGCTGCTCCCCCAGCTCAAATCCGGCAAGATCATCCGGGGCTGGCTCGGTGTGATGATCCAGGATATCACTCCTGAACTGGCCAAATCCTTTAATCTCAAGGAAACAAAGGGGGTCTTGATCTCGGATGTCACGGAAGGCAGTCCGGCCGACAAAGCCGGCCTGAAGCGAGGAGACGTTGTCAAGCAGTTCAATGGAAAGGAAGTCAAAAATGCGCACATGCTCTCTCGAATCGTAGCAACGACCCCGCCGGATGCAAAGGTCATGATTGATATTATTCGGGATGGAAAGGAGCAAAGCATCGAAGTAACTATTGGCACCATGCCACAAAAAGTGGCAGGACAACTGCCGAAAAAGGCAACGGCTTGGGGCTTGTCGGTTCAGGATATCACGCCGGAACTGGCCCAACAGTTGGGATTGAGCCCAAAAGAAAAAGGTGTGGTGATTTCCGGCGTGGAGCCCGCGAGTCCAGCAGCACAGGCAGGGCTGCATCCCGGCGATGTGGTCAAGGAGGTAAACCGTCAGAGTATCCAGGACCTTAATGATTACAACCAGGCATTGGAGAAGGTCAAAAAGAGTGAAAGCGTGCTCCTTCTAATCAAACGGGGCAGTGGTACCCTTTATGTAGTTCTTAAATCAGTCTCCAAAGGCTAAGGCCCCTCCCACACCGCAGACGGATTCCTGACGGTTTCTGTCTGCGGCAGGCTCATCAGGGAAATGACCGCTTTTGCATAAGGCCGATATTCAAAGAAGACAGGTTCCCTGATACAGCTCTTAAGAAAATGCGTTTGGGGCAATGAGTTACTACGAATCCTACACAAATTTTGGCGTTCAAGTAAAGGGACAAGGTTGTCTTGCAATCCCAACATAATTTTTGAAGACCTATGCTTTAGTCAATGGGTCCAAGAGACTGGAAAATAAATATGTAAGCAAGGGGGAACTGATGGGTAAGATCAAGCGTACTCTTGTTGTGAGCAGAATGACTAAATATTGCCGAAAATCCCTTCATTAAGGTATTTTATTTGGCACAAAAATATGGGGCTGAGCTTTATGTTATCCATGTGATTCATAATCCTTTCGGATATGAGGGATGGAATTTGCCCATAACATCCCTGAGGGAAAACTACTGTAGAATTCAAAAATAAGCAAGAGAGGGACTGGATGCACTCATAAGTTCGGAGAAAACTAAAGGTATCACTGTAAAAGAATTAATTAGAGAGGTAGAGCCCATCGAGGAAATCCTGAAGCTGGTTAAGAATGCAAATGATAGATTTAAAAATAGGAGGTTATTTATGATGGAATCCATTTCCGTACCAAGACAAAAGACAAAGTTCCTGGTTAATGATTTTGTAAGAAGCGTTTATAATTGGATGTTCATCGGTCTGGCACTGACCGGCTTTATGGCCTATTTCGTATCCACCAATGAGGCCATATTACACCTGATCTACGGCAACAGGCTTGTCTTTTTTGGTCTCATCATAGCGGAATTGGCCCTGGTTTTTTCCATAGCCGGTATGGTGAACAGGATGAGCGCAAGTACCGCCACCGCGCTATTTGTTATCTATTCAGTTCTGAATGGTGTAACCCTGTCATTCATATTTCTCGCTTATGCCCGTGCATCCATAGTAAGCACATTTTTTATCTGTTCGGCCACTTTTTTGGCGTGTAGCATTTATGGCTGGACCACCAAGAAAGACTTAACGTCCTTGGGTGGGTTTCTCGTGATGGGCCTGATCGGCATCATTATCGCTTCCCTGGTCAATATGTTCATTCGAAGCAGCGCCATGAGCATGGTTGTGAGTTATATTGGTGTGATCGTATTTGTGGGCCTGACCGCTTATGATACCCAGAAATTGAAAAATATGGCTGTGACTCAACCTACCAATCTTGATGGGGCTGTGGTTAGGAAAGGAGCCATTTTAGGTGCGCTCTCCTTATATCTTGATTTCATCAATCTGTTTTTGATGCTGCTCAGGATTTTTGGCGGAAATAGGAATTAGGGCGGAGACCTTCTGTGATCGTGATGGTCAAGGTCTTGATTCTGTCCCTCTTTGGGAGTTACCAATCGTCATAAAAAAACAGTAAAATATACATGTTCAGAAGTTGCCATTTTGCTGGGCGCTATTGGGATACTTCTGGTTATTTATTTGGTCCATGTGTTAAAAGATACATGCACAGGCACCGCTTGATGGAAACAGAATAATACGATTAATCCAGCACTGGACGAATACTGTGGGTCACGTAGATAGTGCATGACAACTCTAACTAAGTGGACAGGTGCTTGACAGGATCAAGAACAAATAAGGGAAATCTTATCCATGCCTTCGGTCGAGATCCTAAAATATATAAAGCACATCCTAAGGGTAATTTATTCAAAAGAGTCAGCCAGTGAAGTTTTTGGAGACTTAAAAAACCTTATGGATGTATATGCAAGAACTGAGGTCATTAAAGAGAAACGAAAAAAGTACAACGATAAGGTTCTACTCAATGAAAAAGATGCAATTCTTATTACCTATCCAGATACAATATACAAAAATGGCGAAAGCCCTCTTTTTACTCTTCACAACTTCTTAAAAAAATATATAAAAGATGCCGTTACAGCAGTTCATCTCCTCCCCTTTTTCCCCAGCAGTTCGGACGGTGGATTTGCGGTTAAAAATTACAAAGAAGTCGATCCTAGATTCGGCTCGTGGGAGCATATCCGAAAAATTGCCCAGGATTATCGTTTAATGGTCGATCTTGTCATGAATCATGTGTCGAGTAAATCAAAGTGGTTTGCGGGGTTTTTACAAGGCGACAAGCGATACCGGGAATATTTTATCTGGACTGACAAGCCGATTGACATGCCAAAAGTGTTCCGACCCCGAGAGACACCTCTTTTTACCAAATTTGAAACCGCCAGGGGGGAAAAATATGTGTGGACGACATTTAGTGCGGACCAGGTAGACCTGAATTTTAAAAATCCGGAAGTGCTTCTAAAAATAATTGATGTCCTTTTGTTCTATCTCTCTCAAGGAATCGAGATCATACGCCTTGATGCCATTGGATACGCGTGGAAAGAACCGCATACCAGTTGCGTAAATTTAGCGAAAACCCATCAAATCGTCAAACTTTTGAGAAGGATACTAGAATATGTTGCACCATACGCACTCATTTTGACGGAAGCAAATTTCCCTTATAAGGATAACGTATCGTACTTTGGAGAAGGGCATGAGGCGAATATGGTGTATAATTTTTCACTTCCTCCCTTGGTGGTAGATGCCTTTGTGCGAGAAGATGTTTCCTATATCTGCGAGGAGACTAACAGGCACAGGCAGGATCTTCTCTTCTTCGACTTTCTTGCATCCCACGACGGGATAGGGCTGTCGAGTGCAAAGGGAATTCTCAAGAAAACAGACTTCGAGAATCTGCTCCGCATCACCAAAGCCCACGGTGGGTTAATATCATATGAGGTGAAAGATGGCATCAAGGTCCCCTATGAACTCAATATCAGTTATTTCGATGCTATTAACAATCCTCATCAAGAAAGGGATTCCCTCGCTGTTCGGAGATTTATTGCCTCTCAGGCCATTATGCTCGCTTTAAAGGGCGTTCCCGGCATTTACATACACAGCCTGTTAGGCTCCAGAAACTATTACAGGGGCGTGGAAGACTCAGGAATAAAACGAATGATCAACCGTGAGAGACTTTCTCAGGACGTCATTGATCCGATTCTTTCGGATGTCCATTCTCTGCGATATCAGGTATTAGCCGGTTTTTTGCAATTGCTAAATGACCGCAAACAAATCCCTTCATTTCACCCGTCCGGTACAAGACAAGTCCTTGATGTTGATAAGAGTTTATTGGTAGTTATAAGACAGTTTAAAGACGAAAGGGTATGTGTGGTCATAAACGTGAGTGACAATACGATTAAGTTGCCGGAATACAGAGGAAAATTAGATCTGATCACTCACACATCATTTGATGGTAAAGTAGCTCCATATGGAGTATATTTTCTCAAATAGATGAAATTGCACCAATGTTGATGGAACATATAATGATTTGTCATACCCTATTCGGCCATAAAAGCACTTCAAATACGTCTTGATGCAGTCATGGGCCGCATTAGCGGGTACACATCTCTTTATACTGGTAGCACAGGAGACAAAAAATATGAAAAAAACAAATTTTCAGATTCATCAAAAAGAACCGGATATTCATGTCAATAAACCGGCTGAACGCAAATTCTGGCAGAAACAGGGTCCCTTTAACATCTGGTTTTTTATTGCCATGATGATCTTCTTATATTTCTTCCAGACCACAATGCAGGTAAAAAGAGAGCAGATCCCTTACAGCCAGTTTCAGCAGTATCTGGAGGCAGACCAGATTGCTGAATGTGTGATCAGGGAAAAGTCCATTATCGGGACATTGAAACAGATGGACAATAAGACAGGCAAACCGGGACATTTCATAACAGTACCGCTTTACAACGCCGATCTGGCCAATGCCCTGGAAAAACATGGGGTCAAATACAGCGTGGCAGTGGAAAGTCACTTCCTGAGTAATCTCTTCTTTACGTGGATCATCCCGTTTGCCGTAATCTTCCTACTATGGCGTTATCTTGGCAAAAAGATGGGCTCGGCGGGAATGAATTTCATGAACATCGGTAAGAACAAGGCGCATATTCATGCCGAAACCGGGCAAGAGTTCACTTTTAAAGATGCTGCGGGCGTCGATGAGGCAAAGCAGGAGCTTGGGGAAGTGATTGAGTTTTTGCGAAATCCCGAACATTTTCAACGGTTAGGAGGGCACATGCCTAAAGGGGTGCTCCTGGTGGGTCCTCCGGGCACGGGCAAGACTTTACTGGCCCGTGCGGTATCCGGAGAGGCCGGCGTACCCTTTTTTAATATCAGCGGCTCAGATTTCATCGAGATGTTTGTGGGCGTAGGGGCTTCCCGCGTGCGTGATCTGTTTGAACAGGCCAGGGCAAAGGCCCCCTGTATTATCTTCATTGACGAACTGGATGCTGTCGGCCGTCAGCGGGGCGGTCCTATGGCTATGGGCGGACATGATGAAAGAGAGCAAACCTTAAATCAGCTTTTAGTGGAAATGGACGGCTTTGATGCCAGTAAGGGCGTGGTGGTTATATCTGCTACCAATCGGCCCGATGTTCTGGACAAAGCCCTGTTGCGTCCCGGCCGATTTGACCGGCAGATCGTGGTTGACAAACCGGACCTGAAAGGGAGGGTGGATATCTTAAAGATCCATACCCATGAGCTAAAAGTGGCCCGAAATGTGGATCTTGAAATCATAGCCAGAAGAACACCAGGATTCGTGGGGGCCGATCTGGCCAACGTAGCCAATGAGGCTGCTATCCTGGGCGCACGGACGAACCATAAGGCCATCACCACGGAAGATTTTGAGGCAGCCATAGACAGGGTCATTGCCGGGCCGGAAAAGAAGAGTAGCACCTTGAGCCCGGAGGAAAAACACCGGGTGGCCTATCATGAATCAGGGCATACCCTGGTGGCAGAACACGTGCCCACAGGTGAGCCGGTTCACAAGGTCTCTATCATTCCTCGGGGAATCGGCGCACTGGGCTATACTTTACAGGTTCCGGAAAAAGAAAAGTTTTTGATCACCAAAAATGAGCTTTTGGATCAGGTCGCCATTCTCTTAGGGGGAAGGGTTGCCGAGGAGATTGTGTTTGGAGATATTTCCACCGGCGCCCAAAACGACCTGGAACGATCATCAGAACTTGTACGTAATATGGTCTGCACCTATGGAATGAGTGAAAAATTAGGGCCGCTTACCTATGGCAAAAAGAATAGATCACTGTTTTTAGGAACGGAATTTGGTGAAGAGAAAAACTACAGCGAGGAAACAGCCCGGCAGATAGACGCCGAGGTCAAGGCAGTCATTCAGGAAAGTTATCAAAGAGTTAAAGCGCTGTTAGAAGAAAATAGGCCCACCCTGGATGCCCTGGCCGCAAAATTGGAGGAAAAAGAGGTCTTATCCGGAGAAGAGGTAGCGGGGATTGTTAAAGATAAGACGTAAATGCAGGCCTAAGTCTTACCACAATGACAAAAGGCAGACCTGAGGAGCTTGCTAGGGAGCTTGTGACTAAGGCCGGTGAGAAAGCAATCTGGCAAGAGAAGATAAATTCACTAAGTCACATTAAATCAAAAAATTAATCAAACATGATGAACGGTTTTTCAAAGGCCTATAACAGGATTGTTTTAGGGCATCCCAAAGTTGTACTGATCGTGCTTTTATTGTTGCTTGCGTTTTTTTCATATCACGCGAAAGACTTCAAACTCGATACCTCTCCTGATACTCTATTATTAGAAGATGATAAAGATTTAAAAACATTTCGTGAGATTAATATCCGATACAACATCAAAGAATTCTTAGTCGTAACGTTTACTCCGTATGAAGATTTATTCTCTGAGGCATCCTTAAAGCGCCTAAAAAAATTAAGAGAAGAATTAAGGTCATTAGAAAGAGTTGATTCAGCAGTAACACTTCTTGATATTCCACTTTTCGAAACTTCCGGTATCGAACTTTCAGGAATCACAGAGGAAAATATTAAGACCTTAGAAGATCCTGCTGTTGATGCTGAAAGGGCAAAAAAAGAAATACTGCAAAGCCCGATATATAAAGATTTAGTTCTGAGCGCCGACGGTCAAACCACCGGCTTAATACTCTACCTAAAGGAAGATACCCATTTTTCAGAACTCTCAAAAAAAAGGAATCAACTTTTAGATAAAAAAAGGTCTGTAACACTCAGCCAGCCTGAGCAGTCTCAATTAGAAGAATATATGGCTGAGTACGAAGATTACTATGCCGCTTTTAATAGGCAGCGGCATCAGGACATCGAAAAAATTCGATCAATTATACGTCCCTATAAGAAATATGCTGCGGTGCATTTAGGTGGAGTGCCAATGGTCGCCGATGACATGATTACATTTATTCGTAATGATCTGGTGATATTCGGCTTTGGAGTTTTCATTTTCATAGTAGTAACGCTCGCTATTATATTCCATGAAATACGATGGGCAATCTTACCACTGCTGAGCTGTTTTTTTGCAGTCTTGATCATGATTGGGATGCTTGGCTTTCTAAACTGGAAAGTGACTGTCATATCGTCAAATTTCATTTCTTTGATGTTGATACTTACCATGTCAATGAACATTCACCTGGTTGTTCGTTACAGGCAACTCTGTAAAGACAGGTCATCGGAGAGCCAGTTTGACATTGTGTCTACCACCGCTAAGAAGATGGTGTGGCCGTGCCTCTACGCCGCATTAACAACAATTTTAGCCTTCAGTTCATTAGTATTCAGCGGCATTAGACCTGTCATTGATTTTGGATGGATGATGGCGATAGGCCTGACTGTAACCTTTTTGACTTCATTCTTATTGTTCCCTTCTGTTTTGATGTTACTCAAAAAATCCAGTTCCTCGATTACTGGCAAAAGACAATCCGCAATTACCTCGAGACTCGCATCGATTGCAACATTTCATGGTGATAAAGTAATCATTGTATCAATCGTGCTTGCCGTCATAAGCTTAATCGGCATTAGCAGGCTAAAGGTGGAAAATAGTTTTATAAATTACTTCAGTAAGAAAACTGAAATATATCAGGGGATGAAATTAATAGATGACAAGCTTGGCGGCACAATGCCGCTTGACGTTATACTTCACTTCAATGAAGAGCAAGCCGATCGCGCAACAGATGATACTTCTGTTGAGGCCGATGACTGGGCCGGAGAGTCTGACCCGCGAGATTACTGGCTTACGCCTTTTAAGGTTGAGAGGATTAAAGAGATTCATGATTATTTAGCCGGCCTACCCGAGATCGGAAAGGTTCTCTCTCTTGCCTCTATTATCAGGGTTGCCGAGCAGCTCAATAAGGGGAAAGAATTTGATGGCATTGAACTGGGAGTGTTGAATAAAAAGATTCCTGATCGAATTAGATCTAATATGGTAGGCCCTTATATCTCTGTTGATAATAATGAAGCTCGAATCTCTCTTAGAATCTTAGACTCTATGAAGGATCTCAGAAGAAAAGAACTTCTGGAAAGAATCAGCAGTGATCTCAGTAGTAAATTTGGACCTTCAGGGATCAGGGCAACGGTCGCCGGAATGCTCGTTATGTACAACCTTATAGGATAGAGACCGATCCTGCCAAGGTCGGACTCTATCAGTTGTTCAAGAAGCCCGGTTGTGGGATATTCTCTATATAGG
>Ga0315544_1002111_pt1 | contig 14367 bp, 10 predicted proteins | sample SalMarSW160130MG_2_FD_202543 | JGI IMG/M metagenome (GOLD analysis project Ga0315544, IMG submission 202543) | Salt marsh sediment microbial communities from the Plum Island Ecosystem LTER, Massachusetts, United States - Salt Marsh Sediment SW1601-130 ... | reverse complement strand
GAATCTGCACAAGAGCTTAGAGCTATATGTGGAGGAGGTAGATACGATAACCTGCTGCATGATTTCGGCGGTCAAAAAATATCGGCGACCGGCATGGGAATGGGCGATTGTGTGCTTGAAATCCTGCTAAGGGAAAGAGGTCTTTTAGAGAAACAACTGCAAAAACAAAAACTGTTCTGTTTCGTTGCATGTGCGGATGAAACTTATAAAGAAGCAGCTATACAAGTAACAATGAAAATACGCTCTATAGGTTTTGCTGCTAATTTCAGTTATAAGGCCGCCAAGTTAGGCAAGCAACTCAAACAGGCCTCGGAGCAGAACGCCGAGAAGTGTATAATCATTGGTGATGAGTTCAAATACAACAAGCTCGCCGTTAAGGACATGGCAAGCGGCGAGCAGGATCTCGTGGATGCTGATAAATTTTTATCATTGATTTCAATTCGTAGGGACCGTTTAAATAGAAACATGCGGGATATACTGAGGTCAGAAAATGGGAGCTTTTAAGTCGGCGCGTGTGGTTATCTTACTATTGGTTTTGGCTTGTTTGTCTTCACAGCTTGAGGCGGCGGCTTCGCGACGGCGAATTCTTGTATCCCCGGAGGTTCATTCCGACGGCCGGGTGACATTTCGACTAAATGCTCCGAATGCCAAGCGTGTGGGTGTGAGAGTTCAGTTTGTACAGGGACTCCGGCCTATGACCAGAAGCGGAACGGGGGTGTGGAGCGTGACTTTGGGGCCGGCTGAGCCGGAGATTTATGAATACAATTTCGTGGTGGACGACCTGCCGATAGTGGATCCTGCCAATTCATGGCTGAAGGTTTGGCTCAGGAACTCAAAGAACCTCCTCGAGGTACCCGGCAAAGAGCCGATGTTCTTTCAGGAGCAGCAGGTTGCTCACGGCACAGTTCACGTGCACAAGTACCAGTCGGAGTCACTCGGTGTGACTCGCGGGCTTTATGTCTATACGCCGCCCGGCTACGAGACGAGTGAAAATGTTCGATACCCCGTTCTTTATCTGCTGCACGGCATGGGTGACACCGAGGATGCGTGGACCGTGGTTGGCCGGGCCAATCTAATAGTGGATAATCTGCTTGCCGGGAATAAGGCCAGGCCGCTGGTCATTGTTATGCCGTACGGGCATACGCCTTCGGCGCCGCCCGATATGCGAAGTATAGGAAACTATGGAGCCTTTGAGAGAGACCTGATTGAGGACGTAATTCCTTTTGTCCAGGAACGCTATCACGTCAGCAGTAATCAAAAAGACCGGGCTGTCGTTGGACTATCGATGGGCGGCGGGCAGTCACTAACTGTCGGATTAGGCAATCCTGAGCTTTTCGGGTGGGTAGGTGCTTTTAGCTCGGCTGTGCCGAGAGACCAAAGACTTGATAATCTGCTGACCAAAGTGAAGGAGAGCAGCGAGAAGCTTAATCTGCTGTGGATAGGGTGCGGCAGTAAGGATTTCCTTTTCGAGGCAAACCAGAAGCTCATCGAGCGACTGAAGAGCGGCAATATCAAGCACGTCACCCACATTACAGACGGCGGGCACGAATGGCGCCTGTGGAGGCGATACTTGAATGAATTGGTTCCGCTTTTGTTCAGGGCCGACAAATAGCATTTTAAGACGAAGCGTCTTGATAAGCGACTATGATGTCCCGGCCAGCAGGCGGCGATTAGTACAGTATTTCATAAATAGAGCGACTATGATAAAAATGGATATTGACTATTTTGACAGATTTCTCCACTCGCTTCGCTCGGTCGAAATGACAATATAGTCGCAAGGCTTATGAAATGCAGTTCCAGGACTGGGCTGAGATGAAGGACTCTTTTGGAAATCACTATGAGCGGGCCTTTCAGAATTGGTTGATTGACAATCGGATTCAATACATTGCGGTAGATGAGCACAAGCGTGCGGCCTTTGCACATTGCAAGGTCAAGAGCTTCGATTTTTTGGTATATCCGGCCACCGGACAAATAATAATTGCTGAGGTAAAGGGCAGGAAGTTCAAGGGTGCCAGCTTAGCAAAATTAGCGGGCTTTGAATGCTGGGTTACAGCCGAGGACGTCGATGGCCTGGTAAAATGGCAGCAGGTTTTTGGTGCGGGTTATCAGGCTGTCTTAGTCTTCGTCTATAAGATAGAGAACATCGACGTTGATTTTGACGGCAGGGATGTCTTTGATTTTGATACAGACAGGTATATATTTTTTACCGTAAAATTAGACAAGTATCGTTCGTTTATGAAACGCCGCAGTCCGAAATGGCAGACCGTGACGTTACCCGCCGATAAGTTTCGCAAGTGTGCCGTTCAAATCAGTGAGCTTTTGCTTTGATGATTATGAGATGGACGCCAGAAGGCTTTGCTGATAAAATCCCTTGTTCCGTGGAGGGCAGTTACCGCTCCCTTACGGTCGCGGCTCTGTTTTGAGAAAGCGCATATATTGTTTATGATCAATGTAACGGAAAAATTATCGGAGATAACTATTTAAGCTTAGAAACGTTTTGTATCTGGCAGTGGGAGTCCTAAAATTCGAATCATAGCAGGCACAAAACGAGGTATGAAATTACTTGGCCCGAAGACGCAAGAGTCCCGGCCGATTACGGACCGAGTTAAGGAATCGCTTTTCAGCGTTCTTTATAAATATGACTTGCCGGGCGGTGCAGTAGCAGCCGATTTATTCTGCGGCGTCGGCTCTCTGGGTCTTGAAGCATTGAGCAGGGGGGCGAAGTTTGTTACTTTCGTTGAGCAGGACGCGAAGATTATTTCGGTTCTAAATAAGAACATAGAAAAAGCCGGCTTTGTTAAAGAGTCGAAAGTTATAAGGGCCAACGCATTTAAGATTGGAGCACTGGTTGATTCCGGCCGGGAAAAGTATGGCCTTGTCTTTGTTGACCCGCCCTATGCTGATACAAAGGATGTGCAGAGCAGTTCGGCTTTGAGCGGTTTGATGGATTTGTTGGGTGAGCAGGTGGCCGGTGACGGAATTGTCGTTGTCAGGACCGACCAAAACGTATCTTTGTTAGAGCGATATGGAGAATTTAGAGTAATAGAGCGACGTAGGTGGGGGACTATGGTTGTAACCATACTGAGCAAAAGCTGAATGGAAAAAGACAAGAAGAAATTCGAAATCCGAAACACGAAACACGAAACAAAATCAAGTGAGCTAAAGTGCCTAAAGTGAGCTAAAGTGACACATACGTGTCATCCTGAGGCGCAGCCGAAGAGCCTGCCCTGAGCTTGCCGAAGGGATCTGGCCAACGAAAAAGAGATTCTTCGCTTCGCTCAGAATGACAGCTTGGCTGTCACTTCAGGCACTCTAAACTTTAGTCACTTTGAGCTTGTGGCGGTTTTCTGGACGACGCCTTGCAAAAGACATATTTAACGATACCGGTGTTGTCGATATTTGGATTTGCGTGATATTAGTTAAGACGGGATACGAAATAAATGACAAACAAACAGGCAGCTATAAAAATAATTAAGCGATTGAAGCGAAACGGCTTTCAGGCGTTGTTGGCCGGGGGCTGTGTGCGCGATATGTTGTTGGGCCAACGCGCCAAAGACTATGATGTTGCTACCGATGCACAGCCCAAAGAGGTAATAGGATTGTTCAGACGCACATTGAAAGTCGGAGCAAAATTCGGAGTAATCATTGTTTTGGTCGAAGACCGGCAGGTGGAGGTTGCGACGTTCAGAACCGAAGCCGACTACGCCGACGGCAGACACCCCGGCGCAGTTAAGTTTGCCAATGCCGCTGAGGATGCCAGTCGAAGAGATTTTACCATAAACGGGATGTTTTACGACCCTCTGCAAAAAGAGATAATAGATTATGTCGATGGCCAGGCCGACCTTAGAGCAAAGATAGTGCGAACTATCGGCAGGCCCGCCGAGCGATTTAGCGAAGATTATCTGCGAATGCTGCGGGCGGTGCGGTTTTCGACTCAATTAGGTTTTGCGATTGAGCCGTTGACATGGTCGGCGATTTGCAGCAATGTAAAAAATATAACGAAAATAAGCGGCGAACGCATATCAATCGAATTGGAGGGAATACTCGTCAATCCCAACCGTGCTTCCGGGGCGTCGATGCTGTTTGACAGCGGATTGGCTGATGCGGTCTTTCCCGGATTGTCTTGTCAACACAGAAAAACGGCGATTGAGATATTAGGTCAACTTAGAAAGAAGGTTGATTTTGCGTTGTCACTGGCCTGTTTTTTAGCCGGCTGCCAGACGGAATTCGCAATTGAGGCCATTAGGCTTCTGAAACTGAGCAGAAATCAAACCAAACATATAAAATTCTTATTAGCCAAAAGAGGCGAGCTGCTTGATGAGCAGATGTCGTTGGCAAGTTTGAAGAAGATTCTGTCCGAGCCGTATTTCCACGACCTGTACGAGCTGCAAAGGGCAATTCAAAAGGCCGAAGGTGACGGCGGGGCAGGTACCGTTGCATTAGTAAATTTGCGTAAGAGAATAAGGGCGTTGGGTGACGTTGAGTTAAGGCCGAAGCCGCTGCTCAACGGTCACGACTTAATTCGATTAGGTGCAGTGCCGGGTCCCGGCCTGGGGCAGTTGGCAGAAGAGCTGTATATCGCCCAATTGGAGGGGAAATTACAAACACCACAGCAGGCCGAGCAGTGGGCACAAAGGTGGTTAGAAAAGCATAAAACAGCGGAAGAATAATAATTGATATTGGAGGATATGCTTGTGAAGCTGTATGGTTTTCCAGGTGGGAATCGAATTATTTCAATAGTGGCTATCATTATCTGTTTTGCGTTCGAGCTGTTTGGGGGGCCGCTGCCGGAGCATGGTCTGCAATTCGAGAGTCCTTCTCAAACGTGGGACGAAGCAATACCGCTGGGTAATGGATTGCTCGGTGCTCTGGTATGGGGCGATGGTGGGCCTTTGAAGATATCTCTCGACAGGACCGATTTGTGGGACCTTCGGCCGGTGCCGGAATTTCATACGAAAGAATATTCTTACAAAACAATGCGGCAGTGGGTTAAAGAGGGCCGATTGGCAGACCTTCACCGCCTTTACGATAATCCTTATGGGAATGCGGGTCCGACGAAGATACCGGCCGGTCGTATCGAATTGACAATTGGTGATAATCCGGTCTTTAAGAAGGCATCGCTGGACCTCGCCAAGGCGATGGCAGCGGTCCGGTTTCAGGGCAAATGTAAAGTGCGAGTTTTTATTCATGCGGGAGAGCCGGTCGGTATGATTCATATCCGTTCGGCCGAACCAGTTAAGCTCAGGCTAATAGCCCCGCCTTTTACGGGTGAGATTAAGGATGAGGCCGGACCGGGCAAAATCAGTGCCGGTGACCTGGCAAGCCTGAGGTATAAAGCACCGCTCGCATCGAGCGGTGATAACTGGACAGGCTATCTGCAGGAAGGCTGGGGCGGATTGAAGTTTGCTGTGGCTGTAGCCTGGAAGGAAAAAGAGGGCAAGTGGCTGGGGGCCTGGTCGATTACCACGTCGAACGAATCAAAGGAACCTCTTAGGAAGGCCCGTGAGAATTGTGAAAAGGCTCTTCGAGCCGGATTTGCTAAATCAGTTATTGCACACCGAAAGTGGTGGGACTCGTTCTGGAGCAGGTCTTCGGTACGCGTGCCGAATCCCATCATTGAAAGGCAGTGGTATCTTGAGATGTACAAATTCGGTGCAGCGGCCCGGCCCGACACGCCGCCGATAACTTTGCAGGGGCCGTGGACAGCCGACAACGGAAAGATTCCACCCTGGAAGGGAGACTATCACCACGACCTTAACACCGAGTTGAGCTACTGGCCTGCTTACAGCGGCAATCAGCTTGAAGGGGCGCTCGGGTTTGTCAACTGGCTGTGGAGAACGAGAGGAAACGCGAGGGCCTGGACAAAGCGGTTCTTTGATTTGCCCGGCCTGAATGTCCCTATGACGGCCGACTTGGAGCAGAAACAAATCGGTGGCTGGCACCAGTACACACATTCGGCTACGACGGCGGCCTGGCTGGGGCACCATTTTTACCTGCACTGGCGATACAGTATGGACAGGCAATTTCTACGGGAACGCGCTTATCCGTGGCTGAGAGAGACGGCTGTCTTTCTTGAGGCGGTAACGGAAAAGGGGCCGAACGGCAAGCGATCCCTTCCTTTAACTTCTTCGCCTGAGATTAACGATAACCGACTGGATGCATGGTTCCCGACGATTACGAATTACGATACTGCGTTGATACAGTGGGCGTTTGAGAAAACGGCCGAGCTTGCTGATGAGTTGGGTAAAAGCGAAGAATCCGGGCATTGGCGTAAAGTGCTTGGTGAGATGCCGGATTTTGCGATTGACAGTCAGGGTAAGAAGATGCTTGTTGCGAAGGATTATCCATTGAAGGAGTCACACCGTCACTTTTCACATCTGATGGCGATTCATCCGTTGGGATTAGTGCGCTGGGAAAACGGGTCGGAGGACCGGGCTGTCATCAGGGCCTCTCTGGCCGACCTTGAGCAAAAAGGAACGAGCTTGTGGTGCGGATACAGTTTTAGCTGGCTTGCAAACCTGGCCGCGAGGGCGCGTGACGGCGAAAAAGCGGAAGAGGCGCTGGAGATATTTTCCACGGCATTTTGTCTGCGGAACAGTTTTCACTGTAACGGCGACCAGTCCGGCAAAGGATATTCGAATTTTCGTTACCGTCCGTTTACATTGGAAGGGAATTTTGCCGCCGCGGCCGGTCTGCAGGAGATGCTTTTACAAAGCTATAGTGGAACTATCATAGTATTCCCCGCCATCCCGGATTCCTGGAAGGATGTTTCTTTTAAGACACTCAGGGCCGAGGGTGCTTTTCTTGTATCCGCCGAGCGGCGCGAAGGGCTGACCCGGCGTGTTGAAATCTTCGCGGAGAAAGAAGGGATGTGCCGTCTTGAGAATCCTTTTGCGAGATCGCGGTTCAAAGTCGGGGGTATCGCAAAGGAGCAGGTGAAGGAAGCTGACAGTGAGCTTTTCATTCCGATGTCACCTGGTCGGCGGGTTGTGCTTGAACGGATAGATTAGAGACAATGCAGCCATTTACTCTTTTAATCAAGCCATCCGGTTCAGACTGCAATATTGATTGCAGGTATTGTTTCTATAAGGACCGTGCCCCGGAGTTTGGGCTGGGCAAACAGCGGATGGGTGACGAGGTGCTCGAAAAACTCGTCAAAGATTATATGCAGTTAGGTTTTTCGGTGGTCGGGTTTGCCTGGCAGGGTGGTGAGCCGACGTTGATGGGGGTGGATTTTTTTAGAAGGGCGGTGGAATTACAAAAAAAGTACGGCAGCAACGGTCAGGAGGTAAGCAATACCCTGCAAACCAACGGCGTTTTACTTGATGATAACTGGTGCCGGTTCCTGCACGAAAATAAGTTTCTTCTCGGCATCAGTATCGACGGGCCAAAGGAATTTCACGATAAGTATCGCGTTGACCATTCCGGCTCAGGTACTTATGACAAAGTGATGAGAGGTATCAAAAACTGCCAAGAATATAAGGTTGAATTTAGTGCCCTTGTTTTGCTGAATGATAAAAACGTGGGGCATCCGGAGAGGCTGTTTGATTTCTTGATTGAGAATGAGCTGACTTATTTGCAGTTTATCCCCTGTGTTGAGACAGACCCTTCGACAGGTAAAATTGCGGATTTTTCGATTACGCCGGGGCAATATGGTGATTTTTTATGCAGGCTGTTTGACCTCTGGTACGAATATGGGCCGGAGAAATTGAATATTCGGGAGTTTGATTCATTGGTAACTTATTACGTGATGGGTAAGCACACGATTTGCACGTACAGCAAGCAGTGCGCGGGTTTTGTCGTTGTCGAGCATACGGGCGAGGCTTTTTGCTGCGAGTTTTTTGTCGGGCCGAAGTGGCGATTAGGCAACATTCTTGAAACGCCTTTAGAGAAGCTCGCCGCGAGCAGTATTAAACGTGCCTTTGCGCGCGATAAGCAAAATCTTTGTAATAAGTGCCTTCTTTGCAGTCACCTTGATATATGTCGCGGCGGATGTATGAAAGACAGGGTCCGCACCCTTTGTCATTCTGAGCGAAGCGAAGAATCTCCTCTTGGCTTTGACAAAAATAGCTTCGGTCAAGAAAATTATTTCTGTGAGGGTTATAAGCGGTTTTTCGATTATACAGTACCGAGGTTTATGCAGATAGCAGCGGCTATAGAAGACGGCTCTGCTTCCAGACACACCCGTTCGGCGGATAGAATAAGACTGCGAATCAAAAAGTAATCGCGTTGTTTATGTTCTATGGATAGATTTGATAGATTAAGATATCCAAAGACAAGCTGTGCAGAGAAAACGCAGAATTGTTAGTATAGAAAATTAAGGAGCGAGAAAAAAATGAAACGGATACAGCTTTCATATCTGGTTTCGTTAATAATATTTGCTACTATCGGTTGTGAGAATAAATTAAATAAAATACATGAACCAACCAAGCCAACAGAACAAACTCAATCGCGCACTAAAGCCGCTCTTGCCTGCGCAGAAGCTGAAGAACTGGGAATAATCATTGAACGCAATGTTCCTGTTCCGATGAGGGATGGGACTGTTCTGCGGGCGGATGTCCATCGTCCGGACCGCGGCGGCCCGTATCCCGTCCTTGTGCAGAGGACGCCGTATGGGAAAGAGGGTTATTTCAATGAATTCGTCAAGGCTGGATATATCGTAGTCAGCCAGGACGTTCGTGGCCGATATGACTCCGAAGGAAAATGGGAATCTTTGATACGCCCCAAGACGCATGACGGCGAAGACGGCTACGACACCGTTGAGTGGGCAGCAAGGCTGCATGGGTCAACGGGTAAGGTGGGCACGTTTGGGGGATCGTATCTCGGCCTTCTTCAATGGCGCCTCGCACCTCTGCGTCCTCCGTCGCTCGCAGCCATGTCGGCCAACGCTATTGCAGCTCGGCATACGTATTACCGAAGAAACGTTGCCATGCTACCCTGCGAGCTGAGCCGATGGGTGATGACGTTCAGTCCAGAGATGCGCCGACGGGCCAACCGGCCGGGAGTCAATGCTGTTTGGGAGGAGAATAAGCTATGGAGGGACGAAGGCAAATTAGAGGAGTGGTATCATCTCTTCCCGAGGCTCGAGTTGCCCGAAGAGGTCTTTGAGGATGAGACCACGGTCATGAAGGATTATCTGGAGAATCCGCACCTCGACCCATTGAGACTGGATGAGGGCTGCAGCGAGATATCCGTCCCCAACCTCGAAATTTCTGGATTGTATGATATAAGCAACGGCGATATGCTTATGTATAAAACGATGGTCAAAGAAGGCAAGACCGAGATCGCCCGCAAAGGTTCTCGGCTCATCATAGGGCCAGGGGGGCATGAATCGTCCGGCAGGCGGTACGGCGATATCGACTTCGGTCCCGACGCCGGCTTGGATCGGACCGCCGAACAGATCCGATGGTTCGACTATTGGCTCAAGGGCATACAGAACGGCGTCGATAAAGACCCGCCCGTGAGACTATTTGTCATGGGGGACAACAAATGGCGGGATGAGCAGCATTGGCCGTTGCAGAGAGCAAAAGACAGGGTCTTCAATATCACCAGTGCCGGCCACGCGAATACGCCTGAAGGTGATGGGAGGCTTGTCGAGAAAGAAGGCACGTCTCCGGACACCGATGCATACACGTACGATCCCAGCGATCCTGTGCCCAGCCCAGGTGGACAGCGGCTGATCCCTGCCGATCAACGACCTTTAGCCCACCGGAAAGATATTCTCGTCTATCAGACGCAACTGCTGACCGAGCGCGTTGAAGTGACAGGTAATCCGGTGGTGGAACTATATGCCTCTTCCACCGCGCCCGATACGGATTGGTTCGTTCAGTTGATCGATGTATATCCTGATGGCCTGGCCTTTAATGTCGCGCATGGTGTGATACGCGCGCGCTATAGGAACGGCCTGGACAAGCCCGAACTGATCAGGCCCGGCGAGATCGTCAAGTACACGATTACCATGGTGCTCACCTCGAATGCGTTTCTGCCCGGACATAGGATCCGGTTGGACATCACGAGTTCGTATTTTCCGAACTACGACCGCAATCCCAATACGGCAACGGATCAGGGGGCCGATGTCGCCCTGGTGGCCGCGGAGCAGACGGTCCATCACGGCGGTGAGCGGGCAACCCGGATCATCTTGCCCTGGATACCAAATCCGACAAGAGAGGAGTCGACAACGGAGACAAAGCCTGAATCTGAACCACAGAAACAAACGCACCCCCTTCATCTGGCAGCAGCTGATGGCAATACCGAGCAGATCATATCGCTTCTTTCCCAGGGAGCGGATGTCAATGCCAAAGATGGGCAGGGGCGAACGCCGTTATACCATGCCGTAAAGTCAGGTGGAAAGGAAGCGGTACAGATACTCGTCGAAGCTTGTGCTGATGTCCATGCCGTAGACAAGGGCAGAGTCACGGCCCTGCACGTCGCCGCGCAGGCCGGCAACAAAGATGTTGTGGAAATACTAATCGCCAACGGCGCTGATATAAATACGAAAGATAAATGGCTCTGGTCGCCCCTGCATTATGCGGCCTTGAAGGGACAAAGGGATGTGGCGGAATACCTCATTGCCAAAGGCTCCGAAATCAATGTGAAGGACGACATCGGGTTTTCACCTCTTCATTATGCGGCGCAATACGGACACAAGGATGTGGTAGAATTGTTTATCGCCAAGGGTGCCGACATAAACGCCAAAGACAACGACGGCTTCACGCCCTTGGGCCATGTCCTCATGTGGGGTTATAGAGACATCGCAGGATTGTTCTTTGCAAAGATCACAGATTTTGCGTCGAAAGACAAACGCGGATTGACCGCTTTGCATTCGGTGGCCGCGGAGGGATACGCAGACATCGCCGAACTTCTTCTGCGCAAAGGCGCCAAGGTGGATGAAAGAGATGATAATTATGAGTTTACAGCCCTGCACTACGCGGCCAGGTTCGGTAACAAGAACGTTGCAGAGGTCTTGATCGCCAACGGTGCGGATATCAACGCAAAGGACAAATGGGATTACCAGCCGATACACTGGGCCGCTCATCACGATCGGGCGGGTGTGGTTGAATTGTTAATATCCAAAGGAGCTGATATTAATGCCAAGACTTCATTGGATCAAACACCATTGCAGTTGGCACAGGTGAGAAGGAATACAAAGACTGTCGAACTGCTGCATAAGCAGGGAGCCAAAGAATGATGTAGGCGCGAAAAGAGCAAATTGCTTGAAAAGCCTGGTATTATCGGTGCGTTCCTGTTATCATGTCACATTAAAATCGAGGAGAATCTTATGCTTAATAAAGACGGCCTTATCAAATCTTTGGTTTTTGTGTTGTTAATCTGTGGGATTGGATTGATTGAGAATGCAGTGGGGGAAAGATTATCTCAAAAAGAAAAATCGGAGAAACGTTTCTACGTCGGCGTCTGCACGCACTTTAGTCAGGACAAAGGCATAGTGGAGATGAACATCGAGAGTATGAGAAACGCCGGCATCGGTGCAATCCGTGATGAGGCGACCTGGTCGAGCTTAGAACGGGAAAAAGGCAGGCTCGTTATACCGGAGCTGATTAATAAATATATTCGAAGGGCCAGTGCAGCCGGGTTGGATGTTATGCTCATACTTGATTATGCCGATCGCTTTTATGATGACGGCGACCGTCCCCGCTCAGATGAGGCGATCGAAGGATTTTGTCGTTACGCCGAGTTTGTAGCTCGCCATTTTGGTAAAGATGTTCGTCTATATGAGATATGGAATGAATGGGACATAGGAATCGGCCTGCCGAAAAAATACGACGTGGGTGGTTCCCCCGAGGATTACATCAAGCTGCTAAAGGCTGTGTATCCGCGCATCAAGGCTGTTGAGCCTGAGGCAATTGTTATAGCGGGCGGATGCACCAGCGGCGGAGTTAAAAAAGGCTGGTTTGAAAAGATTATTCAGCTTGGCGCCCTCGATTATTGTGATGCTGTGTCAATTCACAGCTATAACTACGGCAGCAGATTCCCTGATCGTTCTCCGGAGGCGTGTTCGGCCTGGATGGATGATGTGCAGAAGATGCTGCGTAAGTACAATAAAGGCAAAGATGTCCCTTTCTATGTCACCGAGATGGGCTGGCCAACTCATATCGGCAAAAGGGGCACCGAGCCGGAATTGTCCGCTTCTTATTTGGCTCGGCTGTATCTTCTTGCACGCACGTCACCATCTTTCCGCGGTCTTTGGTGGTATGACTTTCAGGACGACGGCTGGAGACGGGAGTACAACGAAAACAACTTTGGGATTGTTCGACCTGATTTAACACCTAAGTCTGCATATTATGTCCTGGCGGATATTTCCGACCTTATAGCGCGAGGTGAATACATCGACCGTCTGAAAACAAAAGATGATAACCTTTGGGTCCTTCGATTCAGGTATAAAGGGCGTGATGTGTGGGCCTTGTGGTCTTCGGATGACAAGGAGCGTCAGGTTATTTTGCAGACGAAATTTCCGCCAAAGCGTCTGACGATTCATCGGCTTGGACATAGGCCTTACGAGAGCGGCTGGGGATTTCGTGACTGGGTTGGAAGAAAAGGTGAATTTTTCTTGGACAAACTTTCGATTGTTGTGGGTTCCCGGCCTTTTTTGATTAGCGGTGATTTGGCAGGTGTCTCGGTCTTGCAAACAATCCCAAGGACATTTGAACGGGATTATGCGTATGAATAGAAATATTGTTATAGAGGAAGCGTTACGATGAATGAAAACTTAAACCGTCGAAACTTTCTGAAAGCTATTGGTCTGGGGACGGCTGCTGTTACTTTACCGACGCATTTGTTTGCTGCGGGGCAAAGGTACGCCGGCAAAAAGAGACCTAACGTTCTGTTTATAGCCGTGGATGACCTGCGTCCGCAGCTTGGCTGTTACGGCCATAAGCAAATGCTCTCTCCCAACATAGACCGGCTGGGCGCCGATGGTGTTGTTTTTCTGCGTTCCTATTGTCAGGTCCCTGTCTGCGGTGCCTCGCGTGCCAGTCTTATGACGGGTGTCCGGCCGACAGCAAACAGATTCCTCGGCTATGATACCTGGGCCCAAAAGGACCTGCCCGGTGCGCTGAGCGTTGCGAAACACTTCAGGAGCAACGGATACCACACCATCTCCAACGGCAAGATATTCCACCATCGCACCGATTGTCTGGATGGCTGGAATGAGGAGCCCTGGCGGCCGAAAGGTACATGGAGGAATTATCTTCTTCAGGAGAACCAAAAGCTTGCTGAGAAAAGTGAGCGTCAAGCCGGCCCGCCCTTTGAAGCTGCTGATGTTCCCGATAATGCTTACTTTGATGGAATGATTGCGGACAAGGGGATTTCCGACTTGCGACGTCTGGAAAAAATGGACAGGCCGTTTTTCCTTGCGCTGGGTTTTCTAAAACCTCACTTACCTTTTAATGCTCCAAAGAGATACTGGGATTTATATAAGAGAGAAGAAATTGACCTTGCGGACAATCCATTCAGGCCCAAAGGTGCCCCTGATGCGGCTTTGCATAACTGGGGTGAGCTGCGAGCGTATCACGGTATTCCCCAAAAGGGGCCGCTGTCGGATGAGATGGCCCGTACACTTATTCACGGCTATTATGCGTGCGTCAGTTACACCGATGCCCAGATAGGCAGGGTGCTGGCTGAGCTTGACCGTCTGGGCCTGCGAGACAATACAGTAGTGGTGCTCTGGGGTGACCACGGCTGGAACCTTGGCGAACACGGCCTGTGGTGTAAGCACTGTAATTTTGAAACGTCTTTGCATTCGCCGCTAATCGTAAGAGCGCCGGGGATAAAAGCGGGCAGTCGAACTAATGCCTTAACCGAATATTTAGATATTTATCCGTCACTATGCGAATTATGTAATTTACCTTTGCCGGATCATCTACAGGGCAAAAGTTTCGTTCCGCTTTTGAAAAATCCGAACCTTCCCTGGAAAAAGGCAGTATTTAGCAGATATTTCAGCGGCGATTCGGTCAAGACCGACCGTTATCGCTATACAGAATGGCGTGACAAGAAAGATAAAGTGTACGCACGAATGCTGTATGACCATTCTGTTGACTGGGTGGAGAATGTGAATATTTCCGAGAGGCCGGAGAATAAAGAGGTCGTCGGTAAAATGAGCAAGATGATTCGGGGACTCAGGAAATAATGCAGCCATTTACTCTTTTAATCAAGCCGTCAGGTTCGGACTGCAACGTTGATTGCCGGTATTGTTTTTACAAGCACCGGGCGCCCGAGGTCGGCCAGGGCAGGCAGCGAATGAGCGATGAGGTGCTTGAAAAACTCGTTAAGGATTATATGCAGTTGCGATTTCCATTGGCCGGTTTTGCCTGGCAGGGGGGTGAGCCGACACTGATGGGGCTTGACTTCTAC